>Ga0190344_1000820_pt1 | contig 13035 bp, 11 predicted proteins | sample 48721323_MG_FD_161662 | JGI IMG/M metagenome (GOLD analysis project Ga0190344, IMG submission 161662) | Hydrothermal vent microbial mat bacterial communities from Southern Trench, Guaymas Basin, Mexico - 4872-13-2-3_MG | ecosystem: Environmental > Aquatic > Marine > Hydrothermal vents >... | reverse complement strand
GTCTAGGTATACTAAAAAATGCAGTACAATCAGAATATTTATGCCGGAGAGCGCTCCAAAAATCATATCCGCGTTTGAAATTCAGGCCTTTCGTTGGGGATAACTGGGAATAGGATAAAAAACCTGCTCTCGGAGGCATGATATGAAAAAAAATAAATTGTCATCAGCATTGGCAAAAGCTCCGACTTTCATCCCTGGGCTGGATGAAATCCTGGAAGGGGGGCTGCCTCAGGGCCGCACCACGGTTATTAGAGGAAGGTCGGGATCTGGCAAGACAATACTGGGATTAGAGTTTCTCTACAGGGGCGCTTTAGCCGGCGAACCGGGAATCTTTGTCGGATTTGAGGAACCTATCGAGCAGCTCCGGCAGAACGCCGCCACGCTGGGATGGGACTTGGCCGGCCTGGAACAGGAGAACCGCCTGTTCTTATTAGGCGGGCATGTCAAACCAGACATGCTGGTGAGCGGCGATTTCAGTCTTAAAGGGCTTCTGGCCGCCGTTTCCGGAAAAAGCAAGGACATGAGAGCCAAGCGTGTTGCTATTGACGCCCTGGATGTCGTTCTGCGCCTGTTCGAGACACCACAGCAGGTACGAAATGAGATGCATGTTCTCAACAACTGGCTTCGGGCTTCCGGCTTGACGGCCATCATGACCATCCGGCCCATAAATCAGGGAACTGTTCCTTCCTTTGATATTTTTTTCGATTCCATGAGCGACTGCGTGATCAGCCTAACCACGCAGGCTGTTGATCAGGTGAGCACACAGAGACTGAATGTGGTTAAATACCGAGGTTCCGGGTTCGGCCGAAACGAATACCCCTATGTGATCACACCATCAGGTCTGCATGTAGCGCCGATTTCGACGGTGGGACTAAAGCACAAACCTTTTGGGAAAAAGATGTCTACGGGCCTCAAGAGGTTAGATTCCATCCTGGACGGCGGATATTTTCGGGCCTCATGCGTTCTGCTTGCCGGCCTGCCCGGCACGGGGAAATCCTTATTGGCCAGCACCTTCACTGATGCAGCCTGCCAGCGCGGTGAGAAGGTTCTTTATGTGGGTTTTGAGGAATCAGAAGCGGCCATGATTGGAAATATACTGAATGCAGGAGTGGACCTTCGGCCTCATGCTGAATCAGGCCTGTTAGAATTCCTGACCAGCATGCCTGAAGCCATGGGGGCCGAAGAACATCTGATACGGTTCATGGTCCGGCTCAATGAATTCGGCCCTAAGCACGTCGTTGTCGATGCCATTTCAGCCTGTGAGCGCATGGGAAGCAAAAGGGCTTCTTTTGAATACTTGACACGCTTGCTCAACAACTGCAAGGAGCAGGGAGTGACCGTTTTGATGATTAACCAGACCTCAGGCTCCCCGGAGATATTGGAGATATCCGGAAACGGCATTTCTTCCATGGTGGACACGGTGGTTTTCCTTAAATACGTAAAAGAGCAAGGAGAAACCAACCGTTTGCTGGAGGTGCTGAAGTCCCGCGGATCAGGTCATTCGAATAAACAGTGGGAATTCATAATCACACACAAGGGAATCCAAATCAAGGATATATATATGGGCACAGGTGAAGTGCTCACAGGAACAGCACGCCAGATCCAAGAGATGAAGGATGCAGCCGAGGCCCAACGTGTGGCTGCCGAGATCGCCGCTCAAGAGCTGGAGATAGAACGCTTAAAGACTGCCATGGAATCCGAAACGGCGCATCTCCGGGCCTCCTTAAAAAAAGCAGAGATGGACATGGATCTTCTGAAATTAAAGCAGTCTCAATCCATTAAAAACCGTACGGAGATTGCTGCCGTACGAAGCAGGGGCGCCAAAACCAGGCGGTTACATTCCGGGCCGAAGGAGGAGAAGAGAGGCAAGAAATGAAACAGAAAACCGACAGACAAGTACAGGGGGACGTCATTCGTTCGACCCTCTTTGTTGCGGGCAGCGAACCCAACTCAAGAAAGGCCATATCAGTCCTCAAGCGTTTGTGCGGCATCCATCTCAAGGACCGCTGCAAAATCCGTATTGTGGATGTTTATGAAAACTACCAGGCTGCCATCGACCACAATGTGGTTATGGTTCCCACGCTGATTGTGGAGAAATCCTCCTCCAGGCAAGTAATCATAGGATCCCTGACCGATGAACGCAAGGTGCTCTCCGCTCTGGGCTTTGCGGAGGAAAAAGGCAGGAAATGAGCGACGAACACTTGAGCAAAGCTGAACTGCTCGAGCGGCTCGCCCGGGCCGAAGCCATTGTAAAAGCTCTACGCCAGGGGGAGATAGATTTGATCATCGGCAGGACTGAGCCTCTGGTCGTGCAGTTCAAAAGATTGGCCGACCAGAAAGAGCGTCTGAAAAATCTGCTCAATGTCGTGCGCCGAATCAATCAGCTCATCGTATATGAGGCCGATCCGAACAAGCTGCTGCAGTCAGCAGTCAATTATCTAGGTAAATCGAACGTGTTTTATGCTGCCTGGATCGAGCAAAGAGATAAGGCCGGGAAAAAAGTCCGGGCTGTTGAATACGGCTGGCATAAAATGCTCCGGAAGGAAAGCACCGAATTGACTGCAGGAATAAAACCTAGATGTCTGACAGATGTGACTCCACCCTCAGATACCATCATTATTTCCGATCCGCTTTCAGTTTGTAATGGATGTCCCTTCAAGGGGTGCCTTGACGAACGATGCCTCATTGAGGTGCCTCTTATCCATAAGGAGATATTATATGGGATTCTTCTGATCTCAGCACCAAAATCCATGCTGGAAGAAACCGACTCCCACAAATTGTGTGCAGAAATCGGCATTGATCTTGGTTTTGCTCTGTACCGGATCGGCTTGGAAAAGGCTCGGGACAAGATGGAAAAAACATTGCGGGAAAGGGAAGAACATTATCGATGCCTTTTTGAAAACACAGGCACAGCCATGATTGTTATCAATCAAGACGCTTCCATCGCTGCAGCCAACGAGGAATGCAAGGCAATCACAGGTTATGCTCCTCAGCAGCTTAAGGGAACCCGCTGGATGGATTATGTAGAACCAGGCAGTCTGAAAATGATGATGGAATTCTTCAAAATGCGATTCACCAAACCCAAACTCGCACCTAATCGTTACGAAACGCGCCTGGTTAACGCCAAAGGAGATATCAGAGACTGTATTCTAACAGTTGGAGACATCGAATCAACACGCCAAATAATCGTTTCCATATTAGATATCACTGAGCTAAAAAATACCCAGAAAGAGATAAAAACCCATTTAAAAGAAAAAGAGATCCTTCTGCAAGAATTGTACCATCGAACCAAGAACAACATGCAGGTGATAATATCCATGATCCGTCTGAAATCTCGCACAATTCAGAATGAAGAACTGCAGTTTGTCTTCAGAGATATTGAGAACAAGATTTATTCGATGGCGCTCGTGCACCAAAAGCTGTACGAATCAGGAGATCTGTCCTCTCTAAATTTAAAAACTTATTTCAATGACTTAGTCACTTTGATACGCCAGAGCTATTTACCGGATGATGATCGAATACACTTAATTTGTGAAGCAGAAGATGTGCTGGTTCTGATCGACACAGCCATTTCTCTGGGACTGGTGATAAATGAGCTTCTATCCAATGCCGTAAAACACGCATTCCCTGCAGGCCGGAAAGGGAAAATACGGATGACTCTTAGTATCAGCAAGGATCAAGAACTGCGAGTTGAAGTCTCGGACAACGGTGTGGGTCTGCCTAAAGGATTTGATATGGAGAAAGACAAGAAACTTGGGCTGGAAAACGTGATTAACATTGTAAAACAGCAGCTGGGCGGTGAGGTGACGTTTAAGAGTGAAAACGGCCTTTCCTGCCTGATTGTGATAAAAAAAGAATTATACAAAGCAAGGATATAGATGTCGAAAAGACCTTTGAAAGTGCTGCTTGTGGAAGATGAGCTGTTAATAGCAAAAAGTATGCAGTATGATATTGAGGATCTCGGAGCCGTAGTGCTTGGCCCTGTTGCAAGAGGCGATGATGCTATAAATACAGCACTTCAAGGACAGCCGGATTTGATTTTGATGGATATCCAGTTAAAAGGAAATATAAATGGAATTGAAGCCGCTGAAAAAATTGCTGAAACAAAAAACATACCCTTGGCTTTTATATCAGGCTATGCATCAAAATATATAAAAGAACAAGCGCAAAAAGTCAATCCTGTCGCTTTTCTTGAGAAACCGGTCAGCATTAATAAAATAAAGGAAATAGTAGATAAACTTAGAGAATAATCAACACGCTGACATTAGAAATTCAATTGCAATTCTGTCTCACATGATTCATCATTGAGCCGACAGGTGATTGAAGATCTTAACCAAAACACTATAAAATTGCCAGACGGTTCACCTCTCGATTTCCCCAATGGCTGCTTTGCAGCCGTTACTTCAGACAGAACTTTATTCTTCCTTTGTCATCATTACCCCATAACAGTTCACTCTATAAATTTTTTAATCAGGCTAAACCATTCTTTGGAATCGGAGATTTTTATACAAGAGATATTAAAGATCACTATAGTGACGATCGGATAGTTAACCTTGTCCGATTCATAGGTCAGAATGCAGATGAGCCAGGCAGCCAAAGAAGCATCAGGGGAGCAGACCCAGGGAATAAAAGAGAAGTTTGCGGAATACTCCTTCACACGAAAAGATTTCGAGCTTTTTGCCAAATACAAGGAAAGCTACAGTATGTATGCGCTCGGAGCCATGTATTTAATGGAGATCGAACCCGAGTAAGATTTACTCATACCGGAGAGAGCGGACCGGGTCAGCCAGAGCCGCCTTGATGGTTTGAAAACCAACCGTTATCAAGGCTATAGCCATAGACAGCACCGCCGCCAAAATAAACCATCCAATCTGTGAAAACAGTCCGATGCGGTAAGCAAATCCTTGAAGCCACCGGTCCATGGCCAAAAAAGCAATGGGCCATGCAAGTATGTTGGCCGCCAGACCCACTGACAGTCCTGCAATATTAAGGAATGAATACCCCTTATGCTTTTTTAAATTTCTTAATGTCATTTTTAGATAATTTTTAAACATGATCACACTCCGAATAAAAGGATGGATAAGGATTTGGGGAAGCAAGACATAAAGAATTTTAAAATTCCAATTTCTTTTTTCTTATAAAAATTATCACTATATACTACGCTTCATCTCCAAAAAAAGGTTCCCAAAAAATTTTTCTAATACTTAAAAAAGAGGTTAAAAAACGATTCGAAAACAGGTGCCTTTTGTTCTGTCCAGATGGAGTGAACCTTTAAGCTGATCTTCGGATAGTATTTTCACAAGAGTCATTCCCAGGGAATCAGATTTTCGTATATCCATATCTTTATGGATCCCCACTCCATTGTCACACACCAAAAGCTCAGTTTTTTGATTCTCGAGATGGCGGACAGCGATCTTGATTTCTCCTTTTTTCCTATAGGGAAACGCATGTTTCAGAGAATTCGTGAGCAGTTCATTAATGATCAGGCCGCAGGGAACGGCTCTGTTTATATCCAGAAAAACATCTTTTATTTCAGTATGGAATCTGACATTTTTCCTGTTTACACCATAGGTTAACAGCAGATGCGTGGTCAGACTCCGGACATATTCATTCAAGTCGACTCTGGTAAAATCTTCGGATCGATACAATTTTTCATGGATTATGGCCATGGATTTTATACGGTCCCGGCTGCTTTTGAGCATCATGGCTGTCTCTTTATCCTTAATTCCCGCGGACTGAAGATTAATAAGACTGGAGATGATCTGCATGTTGTTTTTGACTCTGTGATGTATTTCCTTGAGCAGCACTTCCTTTTCTTTAAGAGAAGCCTTTATTTTTTCCTCTGCTTTTTTGCGCTCTGTGACATCGCGTACAATGCTCTGGATCAGCCGAGGCCTATTCTGTGAGTCCCGAATAAGAGAAACATTGATCTCCACTGGAAATTTAGTCCCGTCTTTTTTTATAAAAAAACGGTCATATGTAGGAAAGGATTTGTTTTTGAGCAATCCATCAAGTTTCTCTTCAGCATCGGATAAATCTGAAGGTGCGACAATATCTTTAAAGGATTTCCCTAAAATCTCATTGATTTCATATCCCAGCATATCAGCTGCTTTTTTGTTCGCACCTACATGATTTCCGTTGAGGTCTATCAAAAAAACAGCGTCATTCGCGTATTCGAACAGAGCCTTGTGGATCATTTCACTTTCCTTAAGCTCCCTTTCCGCTTTTTTCCGTTTGCTGATATCCCTGTAAATGGCATAAGAACCGACCTGCTTTCCTCCGACTTTTATTGGGCTTCCAAGAAGCGAGACATCAATGATTTTTCCGTCTTTGCAGCAGCGTTTCGTCTCCAGCTTAAATCTTTCACCCTGTCCCACAGATTTTGTAATAGTCGAAGCCTCTTTATAGTAATCATCAGGAGCCACCAGGTCATCTATATCCCTACCAACCGCTTCTTCTTTTTCATACCCGAACATTCGGGTGAATTCGCTGTTAACGCGAACAACTTTCCCTGAAGTATCAGTAGAGACCACTGCTTCCTGGCTGCTTTCCAGAAATTGATCCAGATAAGCCTTTTCAGTCTTCAGCGATTCTTCAGCTATTTTGGCTTTTTTAAGCAACCTGGCATTGAATATAGCGTTAGAGACAATATGTCTGAAACTCTTGAGCATCTCTATTTCATTTTCATTAATCTGTTCCTCAGCACTTGAAATAAAAATCCCGCCAACCAACTCACCCTCAATACCTAAGGGAACAAGGATGTAATTTTTTGTTTTTCCGAGTTTCTGCAGAGTGGAACATGCCCTTTTGCTTAATATAGGATACACTGCATCTGCAAGATTTTGACTCACCATTACCTTGCCTTCATAAGCTCCTTTTACATTTTTATTCAAGTCAGGATTTAAAGGAATAGTGATACTCTTCAGGGAAAATCCTAATATTTTGTTTATTTGAGGAAGAAGCTTTTTCTTAGTCGACAGCGCTTTGATTTCAAAACAGCTTTTTTCCGGATTGAATGTCAGAATAACCGCCATTGTATAACCCATAGTATGGACAGCCCCGTCAGTAACTTCATTAAAAATTTTTTTTAAATCAAACGAACTGTAAACAGCCCTGGTCGCTTTCTGGAGGATTTTTAACCTGGAAGTTACTTCTTTGATATGTTTCCCTTCGCTGTCTTTAATTTTATCTATTTGTCCCATACTAAATTCCGTCTTCATACAAAAAATCAAATCCCATTTATTACATAAACTCTATGAACAAGCAACACCTTTAGAGATGATATTAGGGGGTGATATGAGCTACTCCCTAAAAATTGGACAATGCAATAAGGTGTAATGAAATGAAATCGAAAATGAAGAAAATATTTCTTATGGGATCAAATTAACTAAAGGGGACGGGCCCGGCTATTTTCTTTATTTTCTTATAATTACGATACTTTTCCACATTGCCCCTCCCTGAATACATTAACTTTTTGATGCCAAAAATAGTCTTTTCCTTCCTTCATGACATTTAGCTATAACGGCATATAACTCAACCTTATCTTCTTACTTTGAAAGCTCTTCAAGCACATTCTTTCCTTGTTGGATCAGACCTTTGAGGTCCTCAGGCCTTTCCAAAACATCAAACTCAGCTAGTATTTGGTTGATTCTTTCAAGTTTGTGTTTTTCTTCCTCTGATGAGGATTTTTCAAACTCGCTTATGAGAATCCTTATCTTCTCCGCATCCTGTATCCCTTCTATAAGACGTTCAAATCGGATGGAACTTCTCGCTCCCGGATAAACAATTGATGTATCCCCGGCCGGCCAGGTCCTGAAACGTGAATCCCGAAGCGGGTCTTTGACCCAACTGCAAAAAGACCAGCGCAAAAGCCCGTCAAATCCTGCGGCCGCTGCATACCACCCTAAAAACACTGCTTCTGCAGGATCAGAAAAAGTAAAGGTGTTAGGGAATTCATCACCGCAGCACACATAAAAGGAAGTGGAAAATCCTTTTGACTTTCTGTATTCCAGATCCTCCCGGTCAATCATGCCCTTGGAATGAGAGATGCTGAGGTCTTTGATCCGGTCCGGAAACAGCTTATAGGAATTATGATTGTCAGCCAAAGCAATGCCAAAACCAGGAGCCGCTTTCCCTATAAAATCCAGCATCTCCTTCATGTCCTGGGGATTCCGCTCATCCATGGCCAAATTGGTTCTCTGAAACCATCCTCTCTCTTTAAGATGCGCGCTGAAATCCTTAAGAAAGGGAGTCCACATCTGCTCAAACTCCCTGGAGCCCGGTTTGATGGGGATGCTCTGCTCCTCCCCTTTTTTTTCATCAAAATACACAAGCTCCGATGTCCAGGGGATCAAAGAATAACAATTGATCTGCTCTTTGACGCCCAAATCAATCATGAATTCCACCCAGTTATCAAAAACAGTGTAATCATATTCCCAGCTTCCATCTTTCGTTTTCTGCCACCTGATCATGGATTCAAAAGGATCATAAGTCTGCCCTGCCCAGGGCTTCTTATTGACAGAAACTGTGATCACTTTTTGCCCGGCCCGGGCCAGCATTTCCATAAGGGGCTTGAGCTTTTTCCAGTGCGCTTTAGACCAGGGTTTGACACCGTTTATCCGGGCCACGGCATAAGGATTCTGCCACAGGTCCAGATGAAACTTCCATTCTGACGGAGGCGGAAGCTCTCTAGGCAGCACTTCAAGAGCAAACAGGAATGAATCGACTTTTTGACCCTGGGCTCTCAAGGTCAGAGTGGATTGGTAGATTCCCGGCTCAGCTTCACGCGGGACACAGATAGTGATCCAGACAGGCCGGGTGGACTCGCCTTCCATATGAAAACATCCCACAGAATCCAGGACATCCGGAGACAGGCTGGATGTATAATCTTTTGGCTGTCGGCGGCTGCATCCACCTGCAAATTCATCGGTCAGAACATAACGGACAAACCGAGCCTGAGCGATTTGAGAGGGAAGTTTTTGATTGTTCCCGCCTATGAAATCTGAAAACTCACAGGTTACTTTCGGCACCTCATCCTTTGACCACAGTACCAGCTGACAGGAAATCCTTTCTCCACGCCATGCAGTCCCGCTCCATGTGTGAATTGATTTGACCTGGGGAAGAGCATGTTTAGGATAACGCCTGTCAATGGATCCTAAGGAGGCATGAAGCCCTGATTTGACCGCGCCCCAAAGGGCGGTTTGATCCGGGGACGGATCCGCGGCCTCTTCATAGGTCTGGCACGTTTTGGAAAAAGGCCCCTTACCACAGGCCAACAACAAAACCAATATAATTAAGGGGACGGACCCGGCTATTTCTTTTTTTTTCATATAATTACGACACTTTTCCACAGAAAAAACCCCCATATATGGCCTTTTTTAGGGCCCAAAATTGATTTTTTTTCCATAATGACATGATGACATACCTGTTTACTTATTTTTTTAAGTATATCATAATACTTATGATGTTAGAAAAGGCAGATCTCATTTGGAAAAATTGAAGCATCATGAAAAAAAACGAACCGACGCTTCGGTCCATGCCCATGCCCAAAGACACAAACCGCTACGGCACTGTGTTCGGCGGTGTGATTCTCCAGCCTTTTTTTGGGACGGGCCCGGCTATTTTCTATATTATCATATATTTACGATGCTTTTCCACATTGCCCCTCCCTGAACACATTAACTTTTTGATGCTAAAAAGTGAATCTCGCTCTCTCGAATTTGATAACCGTTCTGGTTCGCCCCTGTGATCCTAATATCCCTTTTACGAGCCTTTATTCCTAAATCTTGTTTGAATCTTTCTGTAAACTCCTTACTTCCCACTGCAATTGCATCTGTCCATCTGCTTTCCCGTTCCGATCTTTCCTGCATAATTTTCTCCTCTATAACCGCTCTATAAAATCGCCCCAGATTCTTGGGATCCTTTATGCAAAAATAACTACATAAAAGATCTTTATCTATCAGGAATTTATGCTTTTTGAGACCCAAAATTTCTTGATACCCACAGAATTTCCATTCCGCCGGGTGATTCACAACGCCAGCCCGGACCATATTTAAATCTATATAAACCGCACATTCAAGAAGATACTTATCCGTTTCAACCGCAGTCGCATGATACCTATCTTCCCAGTATGCCCCTCTGCGATTCTTCCTTTTATTGTATTCCCATGCCATCCGACCAGCCACAAAATGGAGGGCCCCTGTGATTGACCTATCATATCGTTTATCCTCAACAAGCAAATGAATGTGATTAGAAGTAACCGCATAATTGAGGATAGAAAGATCAAATCTCTTTTTTGCATGAAAAAGTAATTCCAGCCATCGTTGTTTGTCACGTTTAAATTTCATGAGAAACTCCCTATTGTGGCAACGCTGAGTGATATGCCACACATATCCCGGCATAAAAAAGCGTTTTGATCGCGGCATTTGGAACCCCCTCTTTGTTTGCTCAATTATTTTTTCCCTGTTAATCATCCATCCTCTGTTAAACGGATTGATATAATCAATCCAGACAATATAGAAGACGTTTTATACCTATAAAACATCTCATATTTGGGGATATTAACGGATAATATTGTAGAAATCCCTATTTATGTTATTGCAATTAAAGCAAATTAATTTTTATAGGGGACGGTCCCGGCTATTTCTTTTTTTTTCAAACAATTACGATACTTTTCCACAAGACCCTCCCCTGGACATATGAACTTTTTGAACCCAAAAAAGAGAATTTTCCCCTCTTCCGTTTGGTTACTTATCATCTTTTTCTCAACGAAGCCGATGGTCTGCGTAAGGTTTAAGGACTTATTTGTCAGAGACCGGTGACCCTCCATAGATGAGAATCCTGGTTCCAGCTCCTATCCCTTTTCTCACATCCGCTCTGATTTTCAGGCTGGTCATGTTGCTCACAGCCTGGGTTTGATGGAATGCCCGGCCGCAGATAGATTGTTTTCCTGTCTGCATGCCTCCAGCCACATGACATGTTCCATAACCTCTTGAGCGAATATGGCCTTGGGCATCCTGAATGAACAACGCAGGCTGATGGGAAGAAGTCTGAGGATAAGCCCATCCATAATAAGGCTGTACATGCCCCCCTATTGCGCACAGCACTCCCATTTGAACATCATAATGAACATCACAGTAGTGAAGGTTATTCATATCTCCATTCACATAAGCCCAGTAATGACCTGGCCCTCCTAGATCTTGAGCTGTCGTTCGATTATTCGGAATAATATCTATGTTGAGAAATCCAGCTGCCTTTAAATCAAGATTTTGAATATTCACTTCAGTGACATCCCTTACAACCTTGATTTCCCTGTACCAGCAGTATTCTAATGTCCGACTTTTTACCGAACTTGGATCTATAACATAAGGATGCGTGCCCCCGCTGTAGAGCATCAATCTGGATCCTGCAGCCAGTCCGTTCTTAACATTCGAGCGGATAGTCAGTTTGTTTAAGTTCTTCACCTCTTTATTATGATAGCCCCCATAAGCATAAATATTGGAATATCTTCCGCTTGCCTCTTCACTCCAGTATCTCACATGTCCCTGGGAATCCCGGGTGATCCAGGTATGTTGGGTGAGAGAACTGTTTCCTTCGGCCCGGGCAATTCTTGGACTTCTCTCTAATCCTTCCTCAAATAAGGCCTCTCCTTCCTCTGGCCCATGAGTGTTTTTAACACCATGCCACACACTGACATAATTGAAATCATCCTGATCGTCATTTACATAAAGATTGTACTGGACTTCACTGTTCATGGTATTGTTAGGCATAAAATACAGGCAGTAAGCCCCATCTCTTTCAGAATCCAGGCCCCCTATACTCATTTCTGTACAGTCCTCAGTCAGAGTAAACTCCTTAATCGATGGCTGGGGCTTTTTGGATTGATATTTTCCATAAATTAAAAGTTTCGAACCAGCTCCCAGTGCATTGTTGACATCAGAACAGATGCTCATTTCAATCACATTTTCAACCATCTTCCTGTGAAAGGAACCCCGGCTGCTCTCCACGAGTTCATCCATAGTTCCTGATGTGGCCCAAGTTTTCCATCTTGCATGACCAGCGGCATCCAGAAGCAATGTAAAGGTAGTGAGGCCGGAACTATGAGGAGCTGCCAGGCCGAGATAAGGTTTGTTGGCATAATATCCTACTTTTCTTTCACCCCCATGTTTCTCAAAATATGAGGTGCAGTAGTTAGCAAGATCCGAATCATCATTAATGAGGGCCCAGTATCGAGCCTTTTCTGAGGTAGGATTAGCGGGGATAAACACCATAAAATAGGCCCCGTCTTTGAGAATATCCAAATTAGGCACATCAATACGATTTCGATCCTTTTTCACTTTTATCTCAAGGATCAGACCCCACTTCATGTCTTTGTCCCATATTTGTCCGTAAGTCAATTTGTCAGAATCCTGATCGAATAAATCCGCATTAATTGCGGCAGCACATAAAAAACAAATCACTATGCCCACGGTCAAATATTTGTGCATAATCATCTCCTTTTTCCAAACACATCGGATTCTTCTTTTCTAAAGATAAAAATTTGGTTTTTCTTTTGATTATGATTTTCCCTCAATTCCATTAAATATCCGCTCTCTAAGCTGCTTCATCATCCATCATAAACACAAAAAACACATCCGGTCAATAAAAAACCAATAGAAAAGAGAGAACAACAGGCAATCAGTGTTGTCATCATCAAACAATCCATCAAGTTTTCTTTTCATCACTCATACCGGAGTGAGTCGACAGGATTGGCAGTGGCGGCTTTTATGGTCTGATACCCAACCGTGAGCAGGGCAATGGCAAGGGATAATGCGGCAGATAAAGCGAAAACCCACACACCGATATCCACCCTGAAGGCGAAATTCTGAAGCCAATTCCGTATGGCAATAGAGGCAACAGGCAGGGCAACGGCATTGGCTATCAGCACTAAGGCCATAAACTTTTTGGTCGTCAACAGAGTTATGTTCCACTCCGTGGCTCCCAGCACCTTACGAATACCGATCTCCTTTCTCCTCTGGGCTGTTTTGAAAGAAGCCA
>Ga0190344_1000819_pt1 | contig 13037 bp, 11 predicted proteins | sample 48721323_MG_FD_161662 | JGI IMG/M metagenome (GOLD analysis project Ga0190344, IMG submission 161662) | Hydrothermal vent microbial mat bacterial communities from Southern Trench, Guaymas Basin, Mexico - 4872-13-2-3_MG | ecosystem: Environmental > Aquatic > Marine > Hydrothermal vents >... | reverse complement strand
CCCCAATATTGACATCAACATTAAATGCGGCAATTCGCTTATAAGTCGTTATCCACTGGATGCTGACATTAAGAAGGCTCTGAAGAAAAGTAAATGGACGATCGATAGCTATAGACTAGCTGTCATGACATACAGGAATGCTGAGAACAAGGAAGAGAAAGCCTCAATGAGAAAACTTATTGAGGAGATTAAGTCTGACTTTGAAAGCGAGGTGTCAAAATCTGACAAACGATTCCTTAGACTTAATAAATTGAAGGGTGAACTTCTAAATCTTACAAGCCAAGGAGGTCTTTTTGAACTTGGAAAGAAGGAAAAATCGGAATGGAATAAAAAAGTAAAGAAGACTTCCGATGCAATTGATAAATTGGAATCAGAGCTTGAGGAAATTAGAAATAATAAGATTTATGAAAATGCTTTTGAATGGAGATTTGAGTTTCCTGAAGTGTTAGATAATGATGGAAATTTTGTGGGATTTGATGTAGTTATAGGAAATCCTCCATACAGCTCAAAGATTTCAAAAGAAACAATAAAAATTATTAGTAACTATAAGCTTGCAGAATATAAATGTGACCCATATTCATTATTTATAGAAAGATCTCTTAATATTTCAAGCGATAAAATTAATATATGTTTAATTACTCCTCTTACCTATCTTACAAATCACTACTATTTTAAGCTTAGAAAGTATATAATATTAAAAAGACTTATTAATTCAATAATTGTATTTGATGGATTAGTTTTTGACGAAGCCAATGTTGATACAGCAATTCTAGAACTTTCTACAAACAGTGATCCAAAAGGATTTTACTGGACAAAGACTATCCCAAATAATATTGATTCCACTGAGTTTCACTTTAGGACATATTCTCAATTTGAATCCGAAACCAGATATGAGATTTTTGAATATAGGGGTCCTGAATGGGAGAATATAAAAACAAAGTTAGTCAAAGATTCAATCCCTTTAAAAGAGTTAAGAAAAATATCTCTTGGCATGAAATTACGTGAAAATGATGAGTTTATTCGGACTAACCAGTCTGCAGATTATCCGGACCCTATAATATTTGGGAAAGATATAGGATTATATAAACCACTCAAATATGAAAGATATTTTTCATGGATAAATTCAATTAAGATTGGCGGGACCCAATCTATCAAGGTTTATAAACATAAACCAAAAATCCTAATTCAAGCTATTCGAAATCTCTCACTTAGTCGAAGAATTGTTGGGACTATGGATAGTGAAGGAGTATTTTTTATTGGAACAGTTAATGGGCTCACACCTGTGAATAGTAAGAAAGATTTTATTATTAATGAATATTATCTCCTAGCAATTATTAATAGTACGCTTATGAACGCTTATTTTAAGAGTAAGTATACTACAATATCTTTAACTTCAGCATTTCTTGGAGAACTACCAATTAAGGTTGCAGATAAAGAGGTTCAGGAGAATATAGCAAAATTAGTTATAGACATATTTAACAATCAAGGTGCTGAGGAAGAATTACTCAAAACAATAGATAAAAGTATATATAGACTGTATGGTATAAAAGAATCAGAGATTAAAATTATAGAAGAAATCTCCCTTAACTAATCAAAATCCAAAATACCTATTTTACCTTCTATTAGAAACGTCACATTTCTGATACAAATAATAAATATAATATTGAGTAGGTCATAAATTAAAAAAAAAAGTAAAACTATCAACGATTCCGTCAACACCCGAAAACAAAAATCCCGCAAGTCATTGACTATGCGGGATCTGCGTTTCAGAAGTGTGGTGCCACCTGGAATTGAACCAGGGACACCAGGATTTTCAGTCCTGTGCTCTACCAACTGAGCTATGGCACCAACTTTTTCGGATTGCAAATATAACCCGCATTTTTATTACGGCAAAAAATAAATTTATCTTTTTTAAGCAGCCTCTGACCCAAAGTCTTAAAATATTTCCCGAAAGGTTTTATCATATGCCCGCCAAACACTAACTTTGCAGCCTTATCAGATTATATATGAATTTATTACACCATACACTGCCAAACGGGATACGCCTTGTCCATAAAACAGTACCCAACATGATCGCTCATGCCGGGGTAATAATAAATACAGGCTCAAGGGACGAGAAGGAGCATGAACACGGTATGGCTCATTTTATTGAACATATGCTGTTCAAGGGTACAGGTAGGAGAAAAACCTTCCATATACTCAGCAGCCTGGAAGATCGTGGCGGTGAACTGAACGCGTATACCACCAAGGAAGAAACAGCCATATATGGCTCCTTCCTGAAACATGACTATAATAAGGCCTTCGACATAATAAGCGATGTCCTGTTTAATTCAATATTCCCGGAAAAAGAAATACTGAAAGAAAAAGAGGTAATAATCGAAGAAATAAACTCTTACAGGGACACTCCTTCCGAACTTATTTTTGACGATTTTGAGGAAATGATCTTTGAAGGTGCCCCAATAGGAAGAAATATACTCGGATCAGAAAAATCACTTCATCATTTCAATCGCGATATGATTCATGATTTCATCAATAACAATTATATCCCTTCAGGAATGGTGGTGTGCTCAATCGGCAATATAAGGGAAAAACAACTCATTAACCTTTTTGAGAAATATTTCAGTGACACACCGGCTAAACAAACAAAAAGGGAAAGAACAGCATTCACCTCATACAAACCAAAGCATAAAAGCCTGAGTAAAAATACATGGCAGGACCACTGTATAATAGGCAATAGGGCCTATGATGTAAGGGATAAAAAACGCCTGGCCATGTTCCTGCTGAATAATATACTTGGCGGACAGGGGCTGAACTCGCGCCTTAACCTGTCACTCAGGGAAAAGAACAGCTTTGCTTATAATGTTGAATCAAATTACATACCCTATTGCGACAACGGTGTATTCATGATATACTTTGGAACAGATGAGAAAAACCGGGGGAAAAGTATAGGAATAGCAATGAAAGAACTTAAACGCCTTCGTGATCACAGGCTGGGCAGGACCCAACTGCAGAAAGCAAAAAACCAGATAAAAGGAAATATTGCCAGGGGCCGGGAAATCCACGAAAACCTTATGCTGGCAATTGGGAAAAACACCCTTCTGTTCGACAGGATGGAATCAACAGAAAGCCTTTACGGGAAAATCGACCAGCTTTCATCATCAGACCTCCTGGAAATTGCAAACGAGGTATTTTCGGAAAACATGCTTTCCACACTTATCTACACCAAATGATGGAAATAGATATCGAAAAATACATAATTGAAATAAGCTCCCCCGAAGATGAGATCCTGAATGAATTGTACAGGAGAACACACACTTCCGTAATCAATCCAAATATGGTGTCCGGACATATTCAGGGCAAATTTCTTGAAATGCTGGTAAGGATGATCCAGCCTTCATCGATACTTGAAATCGGAACTTATACCGGCTATTCTGCAATTAGCATGGCCAGGGCCCTGCCACAAGGAAGCATTTTACATACCATCGAGATCAATGATGAACTGGAGGACATCTGCAGGGAGTATATAAACAGGACAGGCCTGGAAAATAAAATTATACTGCATACCGGTGATGCACTTGAAATATTGAAAAAGCTGGACCTTTTATTCGACATGATCTTTATAGATGGAGATAAAAGACAGTACCCGGAATACTATGAGCTCGCCATTAAAAAACTCCGTCAGAATGCTTATATCCTGGCCGATAATGTTTTGTGGGATGGCAAAGTGACCGATCCTTCGCATAACGATCCCATGACTGAAGGAATTCGCAGGTTTAACCGGCTGGTAAAAGAAGATCAGGATATGGAGAAAATTATAATCCCTGCCAGGGATGGCCTTATGATCATACGCAAACTATAATCCGCTATTCTTCAGTCTCGGGAGATTCAAGCTCTCCTGTTATTTCTTTTATCCTGATAGCATTGATCTCTTTTGATACTGTTGTAAGATTCATCATAATGGTCTTATACTCTGGATACTTCTTGTATTTCTCCCTCATGGTGTACATGATGTTCAGAACCATCTTCTGAAGGTTTTCGCTGGTATCAAATTGTTTGTCACTGTCAGATGCCATTTTTTCTGCTTTTTAGTAGTTATTCTAAAATGTCCGGCTTGCAAATATAATACAAAATAATAAATTGACTGGCACCGAATAAGCTGAATCCCCAGAATTCAGGGCAAAGATGACGGTTCAACAATTCAACACTTTTACTGGTACAGTTTTTGTTTTAACTTAGATGCATGGGTCAGGATTTATAATGGTTAAACTATACCCGGGCCCGGGATATCAAAAAGTAAAAATCATGGAAACAAAAAAAATATTCAGAACATTACTGCTTGCTGCCATGGCCCTGATTATCACATCTGCACTGTCGGCTCAATATTACCAGGCAACAACAAAATCAGTAACAAGGCTGTTCGGAGACAAAGGTAATGCCAGTACTGTTATAGCATATATAAAGGCAGATACTACGCTTGATGTACTTGTAGTTGAAGAAGACTACCTGAAAGTGATCTATGGAGAATCAGAAGGATGGGTTTCGACTGAAAAAGTCACCCTGAGGAATACTGAAGGTGAAATCCTTCAGGTGGGCAACCAGCCTGAACAGGTCGTTCAGCAGCAACAACCCGTTGACAGGAAGGAAATGCTGATTAACAGGTACGGCTCAAAAACAGGTATGGCCATATATGAACATAAGATATGGAAAGGCATGACTAATGATATGGTCTTCGATAGCTGGGGGAAACCCCTGAGGGTCGACAGGCTGATTAAGGGAGCTGATATCCGGGAGAAATGGATATATACCGAATCATATGTGATCTTTGATGATGGTATACTTGTAAGCTGGGGGCCGGTGAGATAAATCCGGGCAGGCAGGTACCGGATCCTGATTTATAGGGCATGTCCTTGATGTGTCATGAAATATTACATTAGGCAAACTCACGATTGGCGAATAAAATTGGCTGAAGCAGGCGAGCAAAATCCTCAAGTGAGGATTATTGTTTTTTGTGGTTTTGTTATCTCACTTCTTTCATAATCCGATGTAATAGTGATATTTCCAGAAGCAGAAACAATCAAAGAACATTATTCAAATAATCCTGTAATAATACACATGCAATCCCCATAGCTTACACCGGAATTCAGTTCAACCTGGATTTCACGCTGGGCCGTTCCGGCCACATGAAGTCCTATTTATTAGTTCACGTTATTATTCAATTTGTTTTATTAAATGAACATCACTTTTTTAAGCTCTCTGAGATTGAATGCTCTTATGATTCATTTTATTGATTGTATTTTTTCTTTAATCCAAATAATGGCATGATAATCTTTACCCTTCTGATTATTAAATCATAGAAAACAAAGCAACCAATGCATGTAAATGCTACTACCATTACGAATTCCAGTGTTTCAGGTATATCCAGAGGTATTATCAGGAATGAGCCAAGATACAGAAATATCATGTGAATAATATAGATTGGATAAGCACCCTGACTAAGATAACTTAATGTTTTACTGGGTCTATTAAGATATTTGTGGGCAAAAGCAAAAGCCGAGAAAATCCACAGGTTGGATTCAAGTGCTATCATGTAATTTGGCGCCTTTAGCTCGAATACTGTCAGCCGGATAAAAAAGAGTATAATTGAAGCAGACAAATATAACCATCTCCATTTCAATATAGTTTGCCAGAAGGATCTACCTGTATATACACATAGAAAACCAAACAGAAATGACAATAAGCCTAAAAGAAATCCATGCAATGTCATTGAATAGGTCTCATAGGTATCCGGATTAACCAATAATGCTTCAATAACAAAAGCTGAAGTAATTATTAATATCCCGAATGGATTTCCAAAGAGTTTTATTAACCATCTTTCTATATTTCCATTCTCTTTGTTTTTCAGATAATAAAACAGGGGTAACAATAGTATCACATAGATAAAAATATTAGCCAGGAACCAAAGATGGCTTTGACTGATAGTGTATGTGATATCCTGTTTATAGTATACCTGCCAAATGATTAGATGTACAGGTACAATAAAGACAATACCAAAAAGGAAAGGTAATAGGATTCTTCTGGTTCTTTCCAGTAATAATTCATTCCATCTTCTTTTCCTCATTGCGAAACAGACACCCATTCCGGAAACAAAAAAGAGTAGGGGAATCCTCCAAACATTCAGCATTGACATCGGTATCCATAATGATTCCATTGGCTTATCACTCTGAATGAAACCTATAAAGACTCCCCATGGCTGAAAAACAATTCCTATATGATAGATCAGAAGAAGGCCGATTGCAATTACCCTTAACCAATCTATATCGTATCTTCTATTTGCTGCATTCATTTTCTTATAAATTATAAGTTTATCGGAGCATGTCTGCTATCACTGGACGTGTTTCCTTCAATTGTTCATAATTAAGTTTAAATCCCAATGGACCCAGGTCTTTGCTTATCTGGTCGTATATACCCTTTACATCATTAAAAGGAGCTGAGACTGCTTCGAGTGCTGTTGATCCGAAATTATTCCTAATGTCCTTATCAGCACCTTTTTCAAGAAGGATCTCAACCAATTCTGTACGACCAAAGAAAGCAGCACAATAAAGTGCGGTAGATCCGTCATTATTCCTTAAATTCAGATCAGCACCTCCTTCAATTAATGCTTTAGCAACATCTGGTTTACCAAATACCACTGCCGTGATAAGAGGGGTGGAACCACCTGCAGGCTCTTTTATATTAAGGTCCGATCCAGCGTTGATATGTTGCTGGATAGTTTTGAGATCACCTGTTATAGTTGCAGTATGAATATCTATCTCAGGAGCAAGGGGCTTTGCCTGTGAAACAGGAGGATTTGTTTCCTTATAAGTATCCTTTTTATTTTCTGCACATGCACTAAGAATAAGTATTAGGCATACAGCAATTGTTGTTGGTGTTAGATTGAATGTCATCATTTTTAGAGTCTTCATAATTCTTTGTTTTAAATTTCACATTTTAATTAATGGTGTAAAGATCCAACAAACAATGATGCAGGACATAACATGCAGGAAGCTAATGATATCAACTTTGTTGTACAAGTTGTAATTATGATGAAGTAATATTAATTATGATGCAAAGCTGCTTGGCAAGCACAAAATATCAGATAATAAATGAGTATTTGCAATATTAAGCATTGCAGTTGTATCTTTATTCATTATTAGAATATCTTACAAGTAATTACCAATAGTAAAAACTTCTGAAAATGTCAGAACCTAACAATGTTGATAATGACTTTCTGGATAGGATTACAGAGATTACAGAGGAGAATCTTTCCAATGATCGATTCGGCGTATCTGAATTAGCTCGTAAAATTGGTATGAGTCGTTCCAACTTACTCCGAAAGGTAAAGAAGAACACAAAATTGTCTGTGAGTCAGTTCATCAGAAAGGTACGACTGGAAAATGCAAAAAAGATGCTTAGGGAAACATCATTCACTGTATCCGAAATATCATATAAAGTTGGATTCAGCAGTTCATCGTATTTCGTGAAATGTTTCCATGAGTATTATGGATATTCACCGGGAAAGGCTGGGAAGAGGGAAGATAATGAGATTAAAACCGATGAAATAGCCAGATCAAAAAAGTTCAATACTGTTTTCATCTGGTTTATTTTAATAACATTATCAGGGATTATTCTATTAATCGTATTCAAATCATTTTCAAAAGGGAAGGAAGAAATTGAAAAATCTATTGCTGTGCTTCCTTTCAAGAACGACAGTAACGATTCTGCCAATATCTACATTATCAACGGACTGATGGAGTCAATACTGAATAATCTTCAGAAGATTGAGGATTTAAGAGTAGTTAGCAGGACCTCGGTTGAAAAGTACAGGTATTCCCCGATGATAATACCTGAGATTGCCAAAGAGCTGAATGTTAGTTATTTCGTTGAAGGTAGCGGACAGAAAATCAATGATCAGATCTTACTTAACATCCAGTTAATTGAGGCTTCAACCGATAAGCATATATGGTCAGAGCAATATACCAGAGAGGCAAAAGACATCTTCAAACTACAGAGGGAAGTGGCCAAAAGTATTGCAGATGAGATAGAGGTAATAATTACACCGGAAGAAGAAGCAAGAATTGATAAACCCCCCACAGATGATCTTATAGCTTATGACTATTTCCTGAAAGGTTATGATCTGTTAAATGATCCCAGGCGGAATAAGCTTGAAGAAGCAATCGAATATTTTCAGAAAGCGATTGACCAGGATAATGAGTTTGCACGTGCCTATGCTGCAATTGCAATAGCATATTACCTGATGGATGAGGGCTATACGGAAAAGAAGCATTCTCCGGAGATAAATAATTATGCAGATAAAGCACTATTATATGATCCTCAACTTCCCCAGAGTTTAATAGCAAAAGCCCTTTTTTACATGAGTAATGAGGAATATGAGACGGCAGTCTCGTATTTTGAAAGAGCACTGGAATACCATCCAAATTCGGATCTGGTTTATTTATTTTTGGTTGATTTATATGCCAATCACCTGCCTGATACAGAAAAATACCTGCAATATGCAATTCGTGGGCTGGAGATTGATATTGGAGCATATGATTCAACAACAATTAGTTATAATTATTTACATATTAGTAATGCTTTCATTCAATCAGGTTTTGTTGATGAGGCAGAAAAATATATAAACAGGTCACTGGATTATTTGCCGGGAAATCTGTATTCAGAATACGTAAAAGCATACATCCTTTATGCAAGAAACAGGGATCTCCGGGAGTTGAGAGACCTTTTACTGGAGGCATCTGCAAAGGATCCTACCCGATTGGATATAATGCAGGAGGTGGGAAAGGCTTTCTACTATCTCAGAGACTATACAAGCTCTTACAATTATTACAAACCTTTTTCTGATGCAATGGAGGCATATAATCTTGATGGTTACAGAACAGAATATGCAAAGATCGCTGTAGTGCTTTCTGAACTGGGGTATCATGAGGAAGCTGAAGAACAATTAGAGAGCTTTAGGCAATACTCCGAAAACGATCCTTCACTGTATAAAAATCTCAACCTTTCAATGTACTATTCTTTCACGGGAGATGCTGAAAGGGCTATTGAATATTTCAAAATGTTTTCGGAGGAGGACAACTATCATTATTGGCTAATTCTATTTCTTAAAATTGATCCCCTTGTTGATAATATGAAACAACACCCGGAGTTTGATAGAATTTACAATATTATTGAAACTAAATTCCGGAAGAGACATAATCGAATCAGAAAATCCCTGGAAGCTAAGGGTATCATTTAATCGGCTTTTTATTTAAACGCAAGATCCATCCAATTTTACAGATTGTAAAACTAAAACCCAAAAAGACCAATAACAGAAATCTCAACAGGAAAGAAGGGAGAAAGTTTTATTGAAAACCTACAGTAAGCCTTCGGCCTGATACATATTGCAATTTCTAAAAATATGCTACAACTTTTTTAAATATTTTAAAACGATTCTGGGATTGATTGGATTTTTTTGGATTCCCACGGAAAAATCATGACACGTACAACTTGTTTTAATAAATTCTGACTATTCCCGGAGAATGGTTGGATTTTCCTGAACATCTTTGGAGGCTTTCCAGTTATGTGGAAGCAGATCTGCCAGATCCAGACTGTAATTGTTGTTATATTCCGGTATTCTTGTAAGCACATCGGTGAGCCACTGCCGGGGATTCACATCACTGGCTTTGCAGCAGCCAAGAAGAGAATACATAATGGCTGCATTTTCAGCTGCATCATGATTGCCACAGAACAAAAAGTTCTTTCTTCTGTAAACGGAAAATAACAATGTACATTTTTCGGCAATCAGGAATGTACAGTTTTCAGCAAATACCGACGTACGATTTTTAGCAAATAAGAATGTACATCTTTCTTCCCCTGAAAAGGGTACCCTTTTCAGGGGAAAATTTCCATTTTTTCATTTAAATGCGATTAGAAGTTCAAGTCAGCTGAGTTTTTACCACTTAGTGTCCTGAACTGTCTGGGAATATTCTATAATTGGGCTCACATTAATGATAACCCAAAACAGGAGGATCCCAGCATGAGAAATAAACAAAAGCAAAAATGGATTATGTATCACGAAATACACAAACAACATCGGGAAGGCCTTAAACCTGCGCAAATAGCCAGGGCATTAGCTATGGACCGAAGGACGGTCAAAAAATATCTGTCTATGAGTGAAGATGAATATCTGACTTTCATTGATAATCAATTACTCAGGAATAAGGTTCCTGCTCCCTATGAGACTTTTGTACGAACCCGGCTGGAAGGCTGTGCAGAGGCTTCTGCTGCACAGGTACATGACTGGTTGAAAGAACATCATAAGGACTTTATTGATGTTGATATCAAGACTGTATTCAATTTTGTGCTCTACGTCAGAAACAAGTTTGGCATCCCAAAACCCTTTAATCACCGGGATTATGAAAGGGTTCCGGAACTTCAGTATGGCCAGCAAACCCAGGTTGATTTTGGAGTGCAGAATATAACCACCGATGAAGGTAAGCGCAAGAAAATCTACTTTATCTGTTTTGTCCTCTCACGATCCCGGCAGAAATACAATTACTATTCTGAGCGACCATTTACAACTGCTAAATCCATTGATGCACATGAAGAAGCCATAGAGTTCTTCGGGGGAATAACCGAATATTTTGTTTATGACCAGGACGGTTTGTTTTTAGTTGATGAGAATAAAGGTGATCTGATCATGACCGAAGAGTTCTGTAAATACGCTGCATACAGAGGATTTAAACTGCACTTCTGCCGCAAGTCTGATCCTCAGAGCAAAGGCAAGGTTGAAAATGTAGTCAAATACACCAAATACAACTTCATGCGGGGCCGTGTTTTCATAGATATCCCGACTCTAAAGGGACAGAGTTATGCATGGCTTATGCGTACAGCCAATGCAAAGGTCCATTCATCAACCAGGAAGGTACCACATGAAGAGTGGCTGATTGAAAGGGAATTTCTGAAGCCCGTAGTGGGTTCCTTTACATCGGGGCCAACATATAGCAAGCGTGATGTAAGAAAGGACAATGTAATCTCCATGAATGGCAATTTCTATCGGGTTCCCCGGGGGATATACAAAGCACCCAGGACCACTGTTCGTATTGAAACATCAGATGACAATCAGTTGATTATCTACAATGAAAACGATAAGATGATCGCAACTCATCCTATTTGTCCGCCTGGTCAGGGACAAACAGTCGGGCGAAGCAATTACCGTATGGAAGTCTCCATGCGCATTGATCAGTTCATCGAAGAAATGGGTTCTCTTTTCGATGATCAGGAGCGGGCAAAGGCATATTTTCAGAAGATCCGTGAGGATAAGCCCCGGTACATCAGGGACCAGTTACATATCATTAAAAAAAACTAACCAGTGACTTTAATATGGAAATGGTAAGTGTAGCAAGAAGCATCCAGGTCCGGCAATCTCAGGATGATAGCATTGAACAACCCATTGATATTAAGACGATCAATCAGAAAGCACAAAAAATCATACCCGAAAAAAGCAGTATATCCGATTACCAATCATTAATGATCTAATCTTATGGAAACAAAAACACAATTACTCAAGGACTATGCCTGCCAGCTGAAGCTGGGTGGTATACAGGATCAGGTTGATGAACTGATCCGAAAAGCAACAGAAGATAAATGCAGCTATCTGGATTTCTCTTTATCCCTTCTGAAGGCAGAGATCTACCAAAGAAGCCAACGGGATCTGGAACGCCGAACCAAAGCGGCTAAGCTGCCTGTCAATCACGACCTGGACCAGTATGACTACTCTTTTCAAAGCGGTATCAGTAAACAGCAGCTAAGCCAACTAAGAGAGTGCCTGTGGTTGGAACAGAATTTTAATATTGCATTACTTGGGCCTTCAGGTATCGGAAAAACAATGATCGCTGCAGGTCTTTGCTTTGATGCCCTGAGAAAAGGGTATAAGGCCTACTTCCGAACCATGGAGCACCTCAATGAAACCTTGATAATGAAAGACATTACCAGATCCGCTCGTCTTGAATATAATAAGCTCCTCAAGGCAAATCTGCTTGCTATTGATGATATTATGATGTTCGCCCTGGATAAGAAACAGGCAGTGCAGCTTTTTCAGTTTATTAATCATCTTCATGAAAAAGCCTCTTGTATTGTAACGACTAATAAAAGCCCCCAGGAATGGGTGAAAATGCTTGATGATGAAGTTATTGCTACTGCTTTGCTTGACAGGATTCTTTTTCGCTGTGAAGTGGTCAGGTTATCTGGTGTAAGCTATCGGCTTGAAAACCGGAAAACTATTTTTAATTATGTTAAAAGTTCTTTGATTTTTTTGTAGCCTGAATTATTCATAAAAAAGGGGGTTTTGTTCTTTATTTATAACTTAAATAGTTATATTTAAAGTACTTATAACAAAAAACCCCTTTATACAATGATACACAAAAATACTGAAAATTCCACACACGAACTTAACCTTTTTCCGATACAAGGTAAAAATATTGAACTCAGTTTTAGCGGTGATCGTATAAGCAGCGATGGTGGATTATTACTGCTTCGCGGGCTTGACAGCCAGCTAAACCTCTTATCTTCTGCGAGTAACTGCATACATGATGAAAGAGACCAACGCTATATTGATCATTCAGTAAAGGAACTATTACGACAACGCGTTTTTCAGATAGCAGCCGGATATGAGGATTGCAACGACTGTAATGATTTGCGTGAAGATATGATATTTAAAATTTGTGCAGGACGGTTGCCCCAAAGCGAGAACGATTTAGCATCTCTGCCGAAAATGAGCCGGTTGGAAAACACGGTTACAAAGACCGATCTCTTTCGTTTGGGCGAGTGTTTGGTAGATGTATTTATAAGTTCATACTCAGAAGCTCCTTCTGTCATTATTCCAGATTGCGATGATACCAACAATGATACTTACGGGCAACAAGAACTGGCATTATTCAACAACTACTACAACGAGCACTGTTATATGCCAATACACATTTATGAAGGATTGTCTGGGAAATTGG
>Ga0190344_1000817_pt1 | contig 13057 bp, 6 predicted proteins | sample 48721323_MG_FD_161662 | JGI IMG/M metagenome (GOLD analysis project Ga0190344, IMG submission 161662) | Hydrothermal vent microbial mat bacterial communities from Southern Trench, Guaymas Basin, Mexico - 4872-13-2-3_MG | ecosystem: Environmental > Aquatic > Marine > Hydrothermal vents > Microbial... | reverse complement strand
TCATGATCGGTCCTGGAGTTACTGCAAACGACCCCGACGCGTCACCCGAGACCTTAGTTGTATACTGCCAGGCACGTTCATTGGGCCCGCTTTGCACATCTAGCGATCCGGTATTGGTATACTGCACTCGCTGATTCTTTTTGCGCTTGGGCTTGTAGCCTTTGACAATGACCTTAAAGGCGTAGGCGATCGCTTCATCATTAGTCTGCAGGACAAAGTAGTTGAAGTATGCCATTACGGACACCCTCCTCCAAACCCGCTGCTGTTGTTAGCATTCGTGACCGCATTGAAGAAAGTGATCATGCTGGTGAGTGTGCCCTGTGTTTGCATTTCCATCATCTTCTGATACATCGTTGTCAGTCTATCTGTGGTTCCGGTAGTATCCATCTTGAGCGCGGTATCAATCATCAGTGTGAGCGCGTCCCACGCCTCAGACGCCGCGGCCATTGCCGTTGCTGTGGTAAGTTGTGCCTCTTGTGAAGTGGCCTGTTGCACATCAATCTTGTCCTGAATAAGTTGAGCCTCGGCAGCCACGATCTTCTGTGCCTCATAGTAAGCAATTGATTCGTTGAGCTGTGCGACTTGTAACGCATGGTTCTCCTCAAGTTGCTTGCGCTGGTCACGGGCAGACTGCTTCTGTAGTCCGTAGATCTTATCCTCGTGTTCCCCACGAGCTTTTAGACGTTTTTCCGCTGTTTGCCAATCGTCGTCTTGCCATTCCTTTTTCTTCTCGAATTGTTCCTCCTCAAGTTCAAAGGCTTCAGTTTGCCACTCGCGCTGCTCAACCAACTGCTCCATCTGTGCCTGTAGAGACTCTTCTTGCAACTGATAGCGTTCATCCTCGAGTTCATTGAGCTTGTTTGCCCGCGACTCTTGATCATCAAGACGCTCTTCGCTGATGTTCTGCATTGTTACAGCGCGCTCACGTTGCCTGACAAGAGTAGAGCGTTGTCGGCCTTGTGAGAACCGGATAGATTCATCCATATCCTCCATTTGCCAACCAAACTGAAGTTGCGAAGTCGCTCTAGTATCAGCAAAGTCCGCAGCTTGCCAGCCACGCTGTAATATGGTCTGCTCACGCCCAAGAGCCATTCCATAAGCTTGGCGCTTCATGCCCTGCTCATTCCAGCTAAACATCGTGGCGGCCTGATCACGGGCAAGTCCCATAGAGATCTCTTGCTGCTGGAAGCCCCACTCACCGCGTATGCGGTTTGTAGCCAGGTCCTGCTGAGCATATCCGCGCTGTGTAAGCTGCCAGCCACGATTAGCTTCCAGCATTGCCGACTGATTACCAATGGATGCCAGCGACCCGGCGTAGGATTGTGCTATCGATTGTGCCTGGAAATTGAACTGACCGGTAAAGTTGAATGCCTGGCCACCAACATTGATAGCGCCACCCTCTTGTCTTGCATACCCAAGGTCACGAGATAGGAAGCCCAGTTGGCGCTGTTGCTGATAGATGCCCCCAAGATCATCTGCTGTCTGCCATCCTGTGCCGCCGCCGTACCTAAAGCGGAAGTCGCGCCATTGCTGTGCCTGCTGATCTCTACGGTATCCCTGCATTGTCGCAGTATAGGAATCTTGCAGATCCATCAGGGATTCACCGGTCCAATCTTGCACAAAGCCGACATCGGCAAACTGGCTCTTGATCGCGCCAGATATGTCTGCATTACCCCCAAGCATAGCCGCGCCGGCTATGGCATTACCGAGCATCGGCCTTGCTCGAGTGTTCAGAAGCTGCAAGTTACCGGGAGCCATATTGCGGAAGATCTGGCCAAAGTCCCTGCTTGTACCGATCGGAAGATAGGTGCCGGTTTCCAATCGTGCCAGACTGGGGTCTTGGAACAATGCTTGTTCAAGTTCGGGCGTCAATCCGCTGGGGACACTACCCTCGAAGATCTGTGTATTAAGCAGCCTGTTGTTTGAGAGGTAGCCCTGAACAGCTCGTTGTCCCTGGTTAGTGAGACCGCCCCAATTTTGAGTGATATTGCCGATGCCGCGTGGGGTAGCGCCTGCGCCCGATAAGAAGCCCCAAGTACCCATTTGCTGCATAAATGAGCTGCGGTTAGCCTCATCCAACCCAAGGCGATTGATGTATCGTTCCATATTGACGACATCTGCCGGGCCTCGACCACCAAGCGACTGTGTAAATTGCTGATACTGCGCAGGACCAGTACCAGTGTCAAGCATACGCTTGATCTGGTTACGGAATTCTGGGTCTGCAAAGTCTTGGTCAGTCCAATTTACACCGGGCGTGAACTTAGCAATCTCTCCTATGGCTTGAGCAATCTTCTCGGGCGTATAAGCACCCATTCCTGGAACTTGGTCACGCATGATGGTAGCTTGATCTTGGAGAACCGCAGCTCGTTGACCGGCGCCAAGCTCTGAGAATGGTGTACCGAGAAGTCGTCTGCCAGCCTCGACATTCTCACGTTGTAAATCCATCTTGCCCCTGAAGTCAAAAACACCACGGATCCCAGCGCCTTCTTCTGCTCCAAAGATGCCTGTTGCTCCCACCTTAATAAGGTTGGTAGCTAGCGCCCAAAAATCCATATCCTCTGAGGCTTGTCCTATTTCCTCCGCTGTTCTAAGAGCACTAAGCTGAGCTTGCGGAGCACCGCCCAACTGAGCACTACCGTAATTGTAGGCACCATAAGCAAGGGCACCGGCGCCTGCTGCTATCCCGATCGGCAGCGCGGCTCCGGCTAATGCCGTGCCGGCAGCGCCGACAAGTCCAGCACTACCAGCGAAGGCACTGCCGGCAAAGTAGGCACCGAGCCCAACGCCAGCGCCAACACCGAGTGCCGGGCTTATGAGTGCCTGCATGTTACGGAGATCTTGTCCCATTTGCGGGCCGAGTCCGTATGCCTGGAATGCTACTTGGCCGGCCATTGCTTTGCTTTCGGCTATTCCGGCCTGGCGTACAGCCATCTCATAGCCCATACCGGATGTCCAGGGAGCATAGCCGCCGGCCTGTACTGCAACGCTCGAGATTGCCATATCACGCTTGATCGCAGCCGGTATATACTCTTCGAAGGTTTGCTTGGCGCCTGAGTACATCCAGGCCCGGCTGACCATTGCTCGCTCTCGTGAAAATGGACTGGCAACACGCTTAGCAAGATCAAATGCCGCCGTACCAACAGATATTTCCTGGCCCCTCTCGAGCTCTTGTCTAAAGACTCTTGCAGATGGGCTGGTCACAAAGGCAGCAACTGCTTCCATGCCACCCTCACGCTCAAGGCCACGGAGAATACCCGCATACTGACGCTGTGCTGCTGAAGCAATGGTGTTCTCGGCGAGATCCTTCTCTGCCCTGGATGAAGCGGCTGTGTTCTTTACGGCTGTTTTACGAGATGCAATCAGCGCCTGGGTTACACCGGCCAGCTCCTTTTCGGGGTCTTGTATGCTGTCAGTAGGAGCCTGGGGGATCTGTATGCCAAGCTCATATAGCCGACGAGCATCTTTGCCGGTTATGTTCTGGCCGCCGGCCATCTTCTGGCCGATTCTCACATAGTCCGACTCCATCGGTAAGTTCCACTTAGCCTCAGACGTTGCGGACTCAAGGAACTCATTGATGTTGCCGTATCTGAAACTGCCGGAAGCAATACCAGACAGTAGCGCTGTTCCACGCATCTTTTCATAGGGATCCTCAATAGCGTCCGATACCGGTCTGTCAGGTGGGACGATACCGTACTCACGCAACTTTCCCCTTTGAGCGTCAGTAAGTTCCTCGCCTCTGATCCGGGCAGATGCGATTCTGACAGCTTGACTGCTGGCGGGTATGCCCTGTTGACCTATGGCATACTCCTGTAGTGCATCAACGTCACCGAATCTTGATGCGCCACCGAAAACATCTGAAAGAAGGTTGATCTCATTCTTTCTAAGCTCAGCAGCTGCAATTTGCTTGTCAGTAAGAATCCTCCTGCCACCAGGCCCGCTGGGCGGAGTGATGCCTCGCTTAATCAATTGCCCGGCTTGGCCACGGTTGAGAGCGGTACCTTCAGCAAGGGCATAGGCGGTTCCCATAACCTTGCTTCCGACAGCAAGCCCCTGATCTACAAGCGCAAACCTCTGTAGTTCTTCAATGCTGGAGAACCTGTTGGGATCGTCTACTAGGCTTTGAAGAAGAGCGGTCTCTCTCCGGCTTCTTAGAACAGTTTCTTCATCTCTTCTTGTTGGAAGCCCTCTGCCCATTCTTCCGTAGACAGTGGCTTCCTCACTAGCCTCATACCAGGTATAGCCAAACTCTTCTCTGCCGATACCAAGCTGTTTCCCAACTGATTCAAGCAGAGCAGTTTGAACATCGATCTCAGGAATAGGAGTCGCTACGAGCTCTCGATAGCGTTTTGTCTCTTCGCTAATGTCAATCTGGCTTTTAGCAGCGATGCTTTGGTAGGTCTCCCACTGAGCCTTGAATGATCTCTGCGCTCGCTGATAATCCCTGAGATTTGTAGAAAGCCTGCTGCCGGCGGAGACGACATTTTTGAGCCTGCGTCCTGCTTCCACATCGCGCCAATCTGTTGGCGGCTCCTCTGATCTGACACGCCCCATTGTTGTACCAAGCTCACGCAGCTTATCAGGGTCCCGTATCAGGGCCGTGTCAGGGTCTATATCAGCCATGAAAGCAAACTCTCTGATACGTGCCTTTTTCGGTAAGACTCTAATGTTTCTGCCTTCGGGATTTGTCCACCAGCCACGTTTCTGAAGATTTTCGTATTCAGCAAGTGTGTTGCGGACAGCGGCCATCAGCTCTATCTCATTGCGGGGGTTGTCGGATTCAGGGACTATAAGATCATCATCGTCGTCTCCGCCGCCCCCGCCAGTGCCTCCCCCGCCCTCACCAGCATAATGCCATGGAGGTTCCTCCGGCATGCCGGATTGATTGACGCCAGCCTTCTTTGCCTCATTGAGTTCTCGGGCTCTAGCCACATACTCGTCAGCAGCCTCCCGACCATACATCATACGCACAGAGCGCGCCTGAGCGTCCAGCTCCATCTCGTAGACGCTCTCTTTCCACCATGTTCTAAATGCCTTCTCGCCCATCTCTTGAAGCTGTTCTTTGTGACCGAGCTCATGAGTGAATACACTGTAATATGCGTCTCGCAGCGTCTTGATCTCAGGTCTTCCGGGGAGAATGCCGCCATGAAACTTGAAATCACGAGCGAATCCACCTCTTGCAAAACGCTCCCTAATGTACTCGTCGTTCATGACAATACGACCAGTTTTAACGACCATCCTACCAGTAACGGGGCGTCCAGAAGCATTTGTGAGAGGGGCTAGGGTTACCGCCTTGTTCTCAACAAGCTTCTTTAAGAAAATCTCAGCGGGTCCATGATGGGCCGGCACTTCCTGTGGGCCAGGCTGTTTATCTCTTGCATCGAGGGTTTGAACATACATATGACGGTAGAAACCGGACCCAGGCTGATCTTCCTCAAAGATCATCCCCATGCTCTCGTTGTATTCCTTGCCGGCGGCACGAGCATCCGGATCGCCAACGAGTGAAGTGTCTACCTCGCGGAAATGTGCAATCGTTCCATATGGCCTATCCTTGGCCTCCTGAACCAATTTCCACCAGGCAGCAGTCTCGTTTCCTGGGGTACTTCCACCAAACAATGCACGCTTGTAACGATCAATGGGTCGTTCTACCGGTTCAACATCAGGCAGCAGATCTTCGTCAGGAATTGGCTCTTCCTCTACAGGCGGAGTTTCCGGCATCATTAGCCCACTATCGGCAACTGCAAGTGCTGGACCGGTGCCTACTGCCATTGGCTCTATCTGTGGTAATCGTGCGCGTACACCGGAAACAACGTTACCGGCTCGATTGAGGTAGAGACCCTTTGTGACTCCGCCCTTGTTATACTTGCGCATTGCGGCGGTGATTCTAGCTTGTTTCTTGGGGCCGATCCCCCTAATGGCGCGGAAAGCTTCCGGCTCATTTGACGCAACAGCATGCACTTCGCCTGTGAATAGAGTGCTGATTCTGTCTGTGAGAATACCGCCAAGACCTGGGACATTTTCTCGAAGGTAATTCAGAACACTCTGATCGTCGGTTGCTATGACCCGGCTCGGCTTGCGTGGTTTCCTCTTGCTGCGCTCTACACCAGATCTTTGCAGTGTGTCAATGAAGTCTAATGCCTCTGATTCTGAGACGAGGCCCAGGGCCAGAAGCTCTTGCATATTTGAGATACTCTGGCTAATATCAGCCATCCGCAAACTCGGACCCTTGGTAAGCAGTTCCTGACGCTGTCGCAGCGCTCGACCCTCAGCAAAACGAATCTGCTCCCATTCATCAAGCCCCTCAGCAAACTCAGTGCTCCTGGATGCGCCCTTGTAATAGCCGTATCCGACTGCCATTCGTAGCCAGGGACTGTTCTCAATCATGCCGCGAATTGGGTTCTCGTCGCCACGAGCCTCTGACATTCTCATCAGAATGTTGACAATTGCACCGGATTGTAAGCTGCCCTGCTTGAAGAGATTCTGAAGCTCGCTAAATCCTTCCTGTCCCGGTCTGGCAAACATGGCCGCAAGTACTTCCGGACTGACGTTTTGATCGGTGCCTATGTCGCCCCAGGCTGCTACACTGCTCGCAATAATCGTTGAGAGCATTCCAGGCCCACCGGATGCTTTACGATATCCGCTCGACTCAACATTATAGGTCAGATGCGACAGCAGCCGGCGCGCTGACGCCGGTAGCTTCGTAGCATCTTGTGCCAGCATGTAAAGTGGTGCACCGACCTCGCTGATCATCTTCTCGCTCAATCGCAGAAGCTCAGCATCTTCTTCCGGTGTTTTGCTGCCTCTGCGGATCATGGCAGGTAGAGCGCGCAGGAATGCGTTGTATGCGGGCCCCATCATACTCTTCCCGGACTCGAACTGCTGAGTTCCTTTCACTGCATCAGCGAGCGACATCCTGCCGCCCTTGAGCATTTGCATAACCTTGTTATAGGCTTGCTCTATGGTGGACGGCCCCTCACGAATGTCCTCTTGTGTAGACTGTAACTCTGCGCCGATACCGCTGATGGCGCGTTCTTGAGCAAAGCGGTTCATTTCATCAAGAACGCCAAACGTTCCCTTCATTCCCATTCTGATCATGTAGGGATCGATGTCCCAGTCACCGCTCATCAATTGAGCGATTTGTGGAGAAACCCGTGTACCAAGACCCTGGAGCTGCTCAGAGGAAAGATCTCCAAAGCGTCTTGCTGCTTCGGCTTCATTGAGAAGACGAATACCTACATTGGTTTGCCAAGACTCTCCAATTGGCCAGCGGAGAATACGAGGGTCAGGAATGGCGCCTTCACCTCCCATGAATGCTCGCGCTGCCTGCTCTGGTGAGTCGTATAGACTTGCAAGTTCCCTGCCGCCGAAATCATCTATACCCCACACTTCACGAAGCATACTGGCCAATCGTTTTTCAGGGATCCAAGCCTCTGCAGGAGCTAAGGCCGGCGAAGCCTGAATCTGACCGCCGCTGCCAGGCGATATGTAGGCGTCCAGTCGCCGACGCATCTCCGGGGATGAAGTCGCCTTTGACATTTGCTTCTGATAGGCTCTGATCCTACCTAGTACACGGTTCCGTAGCTTTTGATTGTTGGGATCCTGCTCCAACTGGTACATTCCCTCAATCATCTCAGGGATAGTACGCAGAGCACCAAAGGCTTGCCCTTCTACTTCACTGCCTCGTCCAAACATAGAGAGTGCAGATCCGGCATTAGGGAGTACCAGATTACCGGTGCCGAGGCCGAGTTTTTCGAGATCAAAGGAAATGCCGGCATCACCGGTAACCTCATTTAGCATCTGCATGATGCGACCATGAATGCCATACATCTCGATGCCTTCACGTAATTCAAAGGGCACATCATGTATAGCCATTACTTCGGCTTGAGCCTTGATTGCATTCCACTTGGACAGGACACTCTCACCAGGAACAGCTCTATACTCAGGAGCTACGCCCTGTGTGGCTAATACAGAGCCTGCGATATTTGCACTGGTTTGTCTGAACCTGTCACTGTATCTTCGTATTGCGCGAGCGCGCATTGGGTCATGAAGCTCAGTACGACGAAGCTCTTCACCGGATATCTGACGACGGTGATAGGGCCAGTTTACCACTCCAAGCTGTGCCATTGGCCCAGCATAACCGTAGCCCGTCATCTTGACAGTGCCGAAGCGTGACTCACCCTCGGCCCGCTCACTCAAGATCTCTGCATAACCTTTACTTTCAAGGGTTCGTAGTTGCGGCTCCAGTTCTCCGCCTACCGGGCCGAGATACATCTGCTGTTCCCAGGAAATTGACTGTAGCTGCTTAGTTGCCTTAAGATACTCCCATACTTCAGTTTCCATTCCGGGACGCCAACGTGTCTCGTCTTTACCAAATGCGGCCTGGCGTTGTTCTGCACTCCAGGTGGCCGCAATAGCATAGGCCATCTGCGCAGGCTCATTCATCTCCAGCAGATGCTGAACATCGACACGCTCAGTACCGGCTGTGATGTTCCAGGAGGCTAGGTCCGGTGTGGCTGCACCACCGGCCTTGGAGTACAACTTCATACCATAATGGCCGCCATAGTCAGCTTCGCCTTGTATAACGAGCGTGCGATTACGTACTTGTCGGCCACCGACGGTTTTATAGGTGGTGTTGATGCCCCAGGTCTGAGGCGTGAAGGATTCAGCTGCCGATATGTGCCCCCTGACTCCTGGGGCAACATCAAACCAGCCGGTTTCACCAAGTCCTATTTGCTGGCCCTCGGTAATACCGGGAGTCCAATCATCCGGAAGCTCATCTGGAAGCGTGATACTCACCGCACGGGCACGATAAGCAGAGCCGATGGCAATAGGGTCATAGTAAGACTGGCCGGAGGGAAGAAGGCCCTTGTGCATCAGCACAGCAGTCTGCATAACATTAATGGTTGGCGCACCGCCCGTGAATGGAGCTATTCCGGCTACCTGTCGGGGCAAGTTGCGCAGGAAAAGTGTATTACCGCTCATCGCGGTCTTGGCGCGCTTGGAGAGCTTTTCTGCGGTTGTGCCGGTAATTAGAGTATCACCCTCAATAGAGTATCCGGGGATGATGCCTATTGCAGAAGGATCGAGCTCCATTCCACCAAGAACCATCTTGGTGGGATCATTCTTGTCACTGTACGGAACATACTGGGTAGCCTTTTGCAGTGCACCCATGCGAGTGGCTGTAGAGTGCATGTATTCCCAAGCAGGACTAGCAAACTCAGTTTCTTTAGTGTGCCTAGAGACTGTTTTGTAGGGCTCGCCAAATCTCACCTTTTTCTCTCTGGCGAGTTCCTGAAAGGTGAGCTCAGCAAGTGTTGTCCCGCCCATAGGAGCCCTACTGAATCTTGAGAAAGTCTGCCCGCGAGACTGAATGAAGAATGGGTCTTGCTCACCATAGATATCTCTGAAGAGATATCTAGTCTGGTTGATGTCAAGACCTAGCTCCTGTGCCGCGCGAGCTCCGAATGCTCTTGCTTCTCGTGTCTGCCAAATATCAGACGAGGTCGAGAAATTAGCGGGGTTGTCAATCAGCGAGCGGACATATGGCTGACTTTCTGTGCTGGGGGGATTCTCGATAGTGCCGCCGGTGAAGAAGAAAGAATCTCTAACTGACTCTCCTGTGATCTCGCCTGAGCCCATACATAGGAAGCATACGCCCCCTGCCACATGTGCGTATTGAGGAATATCACCTCTGCCACCACATCTTGGACAAATAGCCATCTCAGTTCCTTTACTTCGTTAGAGCATGAAGAAGCTCCGCTCTTTCTTGATTTCTGTGCTCGCGTTTACAGAGTTCCTCTGCGCGTCTGGCAACATCGATCTCCTCCATGAAGTCTTTCGGTTGATCAATCCATGCTCCCTGTATCAAGAGTCCATATGCCTTGATACGACGATGCCAAACGATGCACTCGGGCACTACCTCAAACTTGAGCAAGCCCCCCTTTCCATCCGGAAGCGGATCGCCCATTTCCCATTTACAGAAAGCAAAGGCTTCATCAAAGATCTCTCTGAGTATGTGGGAGCGCTTACTGGCGAAACTTAAGGTTCCAATTTGGAGCCACCTCCAATGTACGAGCATGCCAAGCGTCAATAATGACTTTGGGAAGCTTGCTGATGCGCTTGGTCACATCTCCAATCGAGAGCTGCCCCTGAGCATCAAATCTGACCGTTTCTGATTCGTAGCCGGGCTCTTCCTCGATATAGACCATACGGCCCTTGTCGTCACGTTGTGGAACCAACACAACCATATTGGTGCCGCCGTAGCATAGCGCAATCTCCATCTGTGCTACATCAAAGAGTGATAAGTGCGTATCGGCGTACCACTCATTCACAAACTGCTGTCGGTCACGATCAACGCCCCAGCTCGGTGGAACGATACGAATCCACACATCTTCCATCCCAGGAACCGGGCACTTCCAGTCAGGGTCGTTTTCGTCTTTCTCAAATAGCGCTTTGATTACCGGTGCATAGTCACTTATCTTTACAGACATAAGCCTCCTCCTTATTTACGAACAGGTCTAGCTCAATATTCGCCACACGGAGTATCGCAGTGACAGCTCCGCTCGTAGAAATGCCAATCGAGATACCAGTAATACCCTTGATCTCTATTCCATCTTCATTGTAAACGTGGGTTGTTGCCGCTGATGGTCCCCCAACTATGCGAAACATACCGCCTCCTAAGAGCAGAAGAGCGGGGGACTGGATAGAGGGAGGTTCTCCATCCCTAGGGCCCCCCGCTCATTCAATTACGTGTAGGTGACTGAGAGATCTGTGTAGTTCTTACCATTCGTGAGAACGGCAGTTGCGTACTCCTCAGCTGTCTGAAGAGTTTCAGCCTGTCCGGTCACAATCATAGTCAGGAATCCTCCCCCCATCAGGGTGATACCCTGCGGGCACTCAAGGCCACAACGCGCGAGAGTAAACTTCAACGTCTCGTACTGTGTAGCGCTGGTACCCGCAAGCTGCGGACTCTTCATCTCAAACTCGACCTGAGTTTTCAGGATTGTCGGACTCCAGGCATACGACGCATGCCCATAGTTGTAGATTGCCCGATAGAGCTTGGGATCCTTCCATTTGTATGTAATCTGGAAGGTTGCAGTCTGTCCTAGGAGGACGGCGTCATCCGGCTGCTGACTTCCAACGACCAACTCCGGTCGAATGCCGTCAGCAGAAAACTGGTTCGCGATAACAAGCTGAAGCCCGATGGTGGGAACGCTGAAGTCAACGCCGACACCATCGCCGAGATCAATTCCGGAAACCGCCTTGAAGATTGGACTTGACGATGCAGAAGCAAGGATCACAGAATCTGTATCCTCATAGTTAGCCGTCATCGCTGTGTCCCAATCAGAGGCATCTGAGGCTGATCCGGTATCCAGGGACAGAAAACTCATGGCCATTGCCGCAGGATCGCCGGCACCAAGTGTAAGCTGCATAGCACTTACCTTAGCATCGCCAAGGTACTCACCCTGTTCTAGCCCAGGGGTACAGTTCGGGATAAACCGTCTAGCGGTCATCCAGGGATGGTTGCAAAAGTCCGTTCGCGGTCTGAACGTTGTCTGATAGACACCGTCCGCGAGCGCACTTCCGGCACTGGCCGCACTGCCCATAAGCATGTAAAGCAGATAGCCGATATCGCTCTCCAAACGGGGAGCCCAAGTAACATTCCCGGCGCCAGCATACCACTGCTTGAAGCTGCCTCCGGGGTGGTAGGTTCCGCCTACCTCGATCGGGAAGCGCCCAATTCCTTGCTGCGCTCCCAGATTCGCGTTGTTAACGCGAATCTTGTGGAAACTTGCGCCATTAGTGACAATCGAGCCTTTTGCAGCTTGAATTGCAAAGGCTAGACCGACACCCTGGCTAGTTGACTGAGTCATGTCTTAACTCCTTAAGATACGTGTGTACGCCGACAGCCAGTTACGATATCCCTGGTTGATAGAGTGTTTTCGCATTGCGCTGGAGAGTCCGCGCCTCTGAAGCTTGATGCGTAGATTCTCATTCTCGACCAGGATTTTCAGGGCATCGTAATAGCCTTTAACGGTATGCTCGACCAACATTCCGTTGATACCATCGATGATGGTCCCCGAATAGACAATGCTGTCAGTTGCGATAACGGCTGCGCCACCAGCCATGCCGTTAGGGAGCTTTCGCCTCGCCGCCCACGCCTCCATTGCTTTGACCGCACTTTTGCATTGGTTGAAACCGTCGTCTGGGTCGATGGCAGCGATGACGATATCAGCTTCCGCAAGCGTAGTTGGGTATGCGTAATATGGCTTGAATGGAATAAGTTCTACTCTATCAGTCCTATCTATGTAGTCAGGGTGAAATCCCCCAATCAGCAATCTAGTATTGGGATGCTCATCCAGAATCTTGCTTGCTGCAATCGAAGCCAAATACCAGTCATCTCCATGCGTTTGTGTGCCAACCAGCATGATATTGAGTGTGTCTTTGAACTCGCGCTCGTAGCCCATTGTAGCCTTCTTAAAGAACTGCGGGGCTATCTTATTTGGCAAAACATATACCGGTTTGCTGGTATAGATACCAACGCGTTTTGCTAATGGCTCCGTGGATACGGTCGATGCGTCACATAAATAGAGATACGGAATCGATGTTTTATTCTCCCCGTCAGATATGTCCCTAAAGATCTCTGTCAGATCATCGTCGGTTTCATAAACGACCTTAGCACCCCTTGACTTCAAGAGTTCCATGAACTCAAATGCCTCTTGTGTATTATTGGTAATCGGTCTAGCTATTACAATGATATCTGACGAGAGCAAGTGGTCTCTCTGTTTCTGACTCAGCTCTGTGGCTACGGAGAATGAGCTTATCCAAGCCATGTTGTGTTTCGTTTTCTCGCGAATGGTGTTGAATGGCAATGTGATGCGGTAGATGTGTACCGCACGTGGCATTTCGATGGCACCGGGCAAGATTGCCGCTACACGCATCATTACTCCTGGAATGTGGCTACTTCTACATATACCTTGATGTCCCAGATATAGTCATTGGGCGGTCCGCCTCGACGACGACTGTGACTGATAACCGGATAACTACGCCATGGGCGCTC
>Ga0190344_1000816_pt1 | contig 13067 bp, 10 predicted proteins | sample 48721323_MG_FD_161662 | JGI IMG/M metagenome (GOLD analysis project Ga0190344, IMG submission 161662) | Hydrothermal vent microbial mat bacterial communities from Southern Trench, Guaymas Basin, Mexico - 4872-13-2-3_MG | ecosystem: Environmental > Aquatic > Marine > Hydrothermal vents >... | reverse complement strand
GCCTTTGGCAATTGTGATAAAAAGAGGATGATTTGAAATTCATAATTCCAAAGGAAGGGTTATCATATGTGTGAGCTTAGGGATGTTTTTATTGTTGGGGCCGCCCGGACCCCGATTGGTAGTTATCTAGGGGCTTTAAAAAATTTTACTGCTCCCGATTTGGGGGGGATAGCCATTAGAGAAGCTGTTCATCGCGCCGGTTTAAATGGAGACGATGTAGATGAAGTTATCATGGGTAATGTCGTCTCGGCTGGAATTGGTCAAGCTCCGGCGAAGCAAGCGGCCGTAAAAGGAGGAATTCCCTACACGGTGAGCTGTTTTGCGGTCAACAAAGTTTGTGGGTCAGCCCTTAAGGCCGTTGCCTTAGCCACTCAGGCTATTTGGTTGGAAGAAAAGGAAATTGTGGTGGCGGGAGGCATGGAAAGCATGAGTCGGGCTCCCCATCTTCTCTGGGGGCTGCGGGAAGGACTGAAATTTGGAGATGCTACTTTAAAAGACGCGATGATTTATGATGGACTGTGGTGCGCTTTCCATGACATTCACATGGGGAATACTGGCGAAATAATTGCTGAAAAATTTGGGGCGACGCGGGAAGAACAGGATGCCTACGCTTTCTCTTCCCATCAGAAAGCTTTAAAAGCCATTGACCAAGGTTACTTTGAAGAAGAAATTGTGCCGGTCACCGTTCCTCAGCGGAAAGGAGACCCGATCCTCGTTAAGGTTGATGAAGGTCCCCGGCGGGATGCTACTCTGGAGAAATTGTCTCGGTTAAAACCAGTTTTTAAGAAAGATGGGACAGTTACCGCGGGAAATGCGTCTACTTTAAACGATGGGGCGGCCGCGGTGGTTGTGGCTTCAGATGAAGCGGTTAAAGCTAAGGGTTTGAAACCGTTAGCTCGAATTCTGGGAAGTACCACTAACGCAGTTGAGCCCTCGATGGTGATGTATGCTCCCAAAGGAGCAGTCGAAAAATTGTTAGCAAATGTTGGCTGGAAAATGGAGGATGTGGATTTATTCGAGATTAATGAGGCTTTTTCTGCCCAAATGGTGGTTTTGTTGAAAGAAATGGGTCTTGATCGAGAGAAAGTTAATGTCCATGGGGGAGCAGTGGCCTTAGGCCATCCCATCGGAGCCACAGGAGCGCGTCTCTTGGTCACCCTCGTCTATGCCCTTAAACACCGCGGCTTGAAAAGAGGAGTCGCAGCCTTATGCTTGGGTGGCGGTGATGCAGTGGCCATGGCCATTGAAATGGTTTAGGAAAAGAGGAGGCTGAACAATGAATATTAAAAAGATTGGTGTTGTCGGAGCTGGAACAATGGGGACCGGGATTGCCCAGGTGGCGGCCGCCAGCGGGTTTGAGGTGATTCAACACGACCTGGCCGATGAAGTTTTGGCTAGGTCTCAACAAAGTATGGCCAAGAGTTTGGGCAAGCTTATCGACAAGGGTAAGGTCCAAGGGGATAAAGAAGAAATAATGGCCCGGGTCAAGAGAACTACTAAACTGGAAGAGATGCGCGACGTGGATTTTATCATTGAAGCGGTTTTTGAAGATTACGAGGTAAAAAAAGCCGTCTTAAAGGAATTGGACCAGCTTCTTCCCCCTGAGATTATTTTTACGAGCAATACCTCTTCGATATCAATTACTCGTCTGGCGGCGATTACGAGTCGAGCTGAGCGATTCATGGGGATGCATTTTATGAATCCCGTGCCCTTGATGGTTTTAGTTGAATTAATCCGCGGGATAGCCACTAAGGAGGAGGTTTTCCAGGAAGTTAAAGCATTGGCCGAGGCTATGGGTAAAGTTCCGGTTGAAGCCAACGATTTTCCCGGTTTTATCTCCAACCGCATTCTGATGCCCATGATCAACGAGGCGGTTTATGCTTTAATGGAAGGCGTCGGGACAGTGGAGGCCATTGATCAAGTGATGAAGCTGGGCATGAACCATCCCCTGGGACCCCTAGCTTTAGCTGATTTAATTGGCTTGGATGTCTGCCTTCATATTATGGAAGTTCTCTATGATGGCTTTGGCGACCCGAAATACCGTCCCTGTCCTTTGTTGAGAAAAATGGTTGATGCCGGTTATCTTGGCCGGAAAACGGGCAAGGGATTTTATGATTATCGCTAACAAAGTGGGTGGAGGCTCTGGACGGATAAAGAGACGAGAAAGGAGATCATCACTCCTGAAGAAAGGCTAGGGAAAATAAGGGTGAGGATTTAGATAGAAGATTGAAGAAGAATAAAAAAGCCCGCTGGGAAGAGTCGGGTAATTAATAGTAATTAATAAAAGCGGAGGACAAGATGAAAAATTCAACCGATAAGAACCAGGTCTCAAAGAGTAAAGCTGTCGAAGCAGCATTACTTCAAATCGAGAAACAATTTGGTAAAGGCTCGGTGATGAAATTGGGACAGAAACAAGCCGCTGTTCAAGTGCCAGTCATTCCCACTGGATCTATTTCCTTTGATTTAGGGTTAGGAATCGGTGGTTTTCCTCGGGGGCGGGTAGTGGAAATATTTGGCCCCGAAGCCACCGGGAAGACTACTCTTGCCCTCCATGTCATTGCTGAGGCTCAGAAGCGAGGGGGATTAGCGGCTTTTATCGATGCCGAGCATGCCTTAGATCCCCATTATGCCGCTCGGATTGGAGTGGATATAGATAATCTTCTTGTCTCGCAGCCAGATTACGGGGAGCAAGCCTTGGAAATTGCTGAAGTGCTGGTCCGCAGCGGTGCGGTTGATGTCGTGGTTGTTGATTCAGTGGCCGCCCTTGTTCCGAAAGTGGAGTTGGAGGGAGAGATGGGGGATACCCACGTTGGTCTTCAAGCCCGCCTCATGTCGCAGGCTCTTCGCAAGCTAACCTCCATTGTCAGCCGCTCCAAGACTTGTTTTATCTTTATTAATCAAATCAGAGAGAAGATTGGATTTTTCTTGGGATCTCCCGAGACGACCACGGGCGGTCGGGCCCTGAAGTTTTATGCTTCTTTACGAATTGACGTCCGGCGGATAACTAATTTAAAGGAGGGAGATGCGGTAATTGGCAATCGAGTTAAAGTAAAAATAGTGAAAAACAAGTTAGCTCCTCCTTTTCGAGAAGCTCAGTTTGATATTATTTATGGCGAGGGAATTTCCCGGGAAGGAGATCTTGTGGATTCCGGGGTGGAGTATGGCTTAATTGAAAAAGCCGGCACTTGGTATTCCTACAAAGGTGAACGCTTGGGACAGGGCAGAGATAATGTCAAGAATCTTCTCAAAGAAAATAAAGAATTGGCAGCAGAATTAGAAGTGGCTATCCGGCAAAAAGTTGGTTTACCAATTGAGAGACGCGCGGAGCAAACGGAAGCTAAACCCGCTTCTTGAGGACAAGTTTGGGCGAATGATAATTTTTTTAGGTTCATTTGAGGAACATTGTAAGATCTCAACACCTAAAAGATAATTTGCCTTTTGATCTTCCTTTAAAGATGAAAAAATAAGACATTTTGTTGTTTTCTCCTTATTACAACCTATTTGGCTGAATTTTACTCAAAAAAACATATTTGACCTCGTTTTTTGCCTTCACAGAGTAGAGTTGAATCAGAATTAGACCAAAGTTTTGGCCGTATGCCCAGGAACTCATATTTAGTCCTTGAATTCGGGGACATATCCACCAGGATTAGGCGAAGATTGGCTTGTTCTTTGTATTGCCGATTTACTGATTAGGCTTGCGACTGCTTCTTTTTCTAGTTTCTTGAATTTGGTGGGATTTTCTCATGTCGGCCAGACTTCTGGATATTTTTAACCCCGCAAAATTGTGTTGACGGAGTCCTTCATAAAGGACGATAGCCACGGCATTGGATAAATTAAGGGAACGAGCTTCCTCAACCATGGGAATGCGATAACATCGTTCGGGATTTTTTCCCAACAGGGATAAGGGTAAGCCGTAGGTTTCCTGGCCAAAGACAAGGAAAACATCGCCGCTGAACTCGATCTGAGCGTAGGATTTGGAGCCATATTTGGTCAGGTAAAAAAAATTGCCGTTTGAATTTTGGTGGAAAAACTCATCTAGATTATCGTAAACAGATACTTCAACCAACGGCCAGTAGTCGAGGCCTGCTCTCCGCAGCCAACGATTTTCGAGAGAAAAACCCAAAGGTTTTATTAAATGAAGATGAGCGCCGGTGGCCGCGCAAGTCCGGGCTATATTTCCAGTATTCTGCGGGATTTGCGGCGCAAAGAGGACTATATTCCAGGAGGAGGGAGGTTGGTTAATTTTTCTTCCCCTTCTTCTTACTGGGCTTCTCATCCGGGTTTTTTGTCCTTCAGGCGCTGTAGTTCATTCTTCTTCTACTGCTTCTAACTGGACTCTAACTTTTATTTTGTTTGCTTGGCGGAGAAGACCTAGCTCCACCCAATCACCGACTTCATGGGTTTCCAAAACATAAGCTAGATCATCGTAAGATCTAATTCTTTGTCCGTCAACCGAGATGATAATATCTCCCAAGAGATATTTCCCTCGCCTCGTGCGACTAATTCCTCGCAACCCGGCTTGGGCGGCATTACTGCGGGGGCTCACCCGGGCAATGATGACCCCTTCAATGCCTAATCTTTCAGCAATCGAGTCGGAAACCACAGAAATAGCCAGACCAGGCCTGATGACTTTGCCATATTTAATTAATTGAGGCACGACTCTTTTTACAGTATCCACGGGAATGGCAAAGCCGATTCCGGCATTGGCTCCGCTAGGAGCTAAGATGGCGGTGTTGACGCCAATCAACTGCCCTTGAGAATCAAGGAGAGGACCTCCCGAGTTTCCGGGATTAATAGCGGCATCAGTTTGGATAACATTGTGTATTTTACGGTCAGTCATCGAGGTGATTTCTCGCCCTAAGGCGCTGACCACCCCGACGGTTAAAGTATGGTCTAAGCCAAAAGGATTGCCAATAGCCAGAACTTTTTGACCGACACGGAGAGTGGAGGAGGTGCCGAGGGGAATGGGGGTAAGAAGCTTAGCTGGAGCTTTGACTTTGATCACTGCCAAATCTTTACTGGGCGCGATGCCGACCAGCTTTGCCTCGTAAGTTGAATTATCTTCTAAAGTGACACTTAAGCGAGTAGCCCCTTCAATCACGTGAAAATTGGTAACGATATGACCTTGGTTGTCCCAAATAAACCCCGAGCCAGTTCCTTTGGGGATTTCAAACACATCCAAGGTGAAAAAGTCACGCTGGAGGACCTTGCTCGTAATGAACACCACAGAGGGGGCTGTTTTGTCAAAAATGGCGATGGTGTTTTTTTCATCTTCGAGCAGCCCCGCCTGGGGGAAGAGGAAAGGAACTAACCAGAGAGAGAAAGCCAATAAAAGAGGAATTTTTTTGGTCATTTTATCTCCTCAAGAGGAAAAGTTTCTTTTAATTTTGTCCAGGCCCATTGAGCTAGTTCTTCACTTTTGTGGTTAATCGTTTCTGGGGTCGGGGTGCGACTAAGCCAGGCTTGCTCTATTTTTTGGGCCTGAATTAGGATCTCTTGTTCGATTTCCAGCAGGAGAGGAAACACCCCGGACCCGCGATAGGTTAGAAATCGGCTTAAATTGAGATACTGAGCCATGTGACCCCGACGGTCTGGATAGAGATAGAGCTCGACGAGTTGAGCAAGATGATTAAGAGGGGCTCCATTTTCTCCGGTGAGTACCGAGGGCACTTGCGTGGCACCGGCCCAAATAGGCAAGGCCACGGTGCAAATGGGCTGTCCAAGCATGACCCACATGGTGGTTAAATAGGCTTTTTCTGGAGAGGGGGCAGCGACGAAAACGGTTACTGCCTGAGTAGAATTGCGGTTGATGGTGTCATTAGTGTTAATGTAGAGAGGTTGAGGGGAAAGAGGAAGGGGTTGATTTAAGGGATAGGACATAATTTTTTCATTTACCAAATCTCGCGCGGCCTGCTGAAGTATAAAGGGCAAGCTCAGAGATTTTTCGGCTGCCGCCTGTTGAAAAAGACGAGAGATTCTTTCCAGGCGAATATATCCTCCCCCAGTATAGGGCGTGGGGGCAGTAAAGGCATAGTTAGTGCGAACTAGGTAGCCATCAGGAGCAACCCTAGGATCATCGGCGTCGAATTTGGTATAGGAATCAGGGCTAGTTTCAAAAAAACAAGCTTTTCCGTAAGCATCGATAACCCCAAAATTGGCCCCTACTTTCCTTTGGCTGTTGGTTTGAAGAAGAAGCTTTTCAACGTCATCAACCGTGGCGCATTCTTCCAAGGCTCTCCTCATGAACGAGCCGTTATGGGCCATGCCTCCTTGACTTGGAGCCAGATCTCCTGAGGCAGAGTTCATAATGGCTAGACCAGCTTGGTTACACCCGGCCCAAACATTGCGGCCCGTTGGGTCGGAAGCGTTAACGAGGGCAATAATCCCCCACTTCTTTCCTTGAATAAAAACAACCATATTGTCTTCCACAGAGGTATCACGATTCTTCCATAACAGGGCCCGGCCTTCACGGGAAGCTTTGGCGGAAATAACGGCTACTGTGCAAGGGAAAAGAGGGGAAGAAATTATCGCGAGGAAGAGGAGATATACTAAAAATTTAATTCTTTTAGACGGCAGAGAAATAAACCTAGTGTTCACTCTTGCCTCCTTAATTAAAGGTTAATTGTTGGGGATAAAAAAAGGCCACTTCTGAATTAAAATATAAAAAAGAGAAGATGTAAAGCTGGGGGTCATAGTGCCCAAAAAGGTGACCACACCAAAGAAAAATGGGGGCACGTCGGGTTTTTTTGGTTGAAAGACGGTTAAGTAGGTGATAATAAGAAGAAAAAAGCGCCAGCATCTCCCCATTTTTTCCTCCTCATGATATCAAAAGCTTAATTAAATTCCAGGTATTTCTCAGGACGACGTCCCTAAATTTAATAATATGAAGAATACTAAAAAGCTCTACACTAAATAGCCAAAAAGCAAAAAGAAGATGAGGGATAACCCTGCGGCGGTGAAGGCATATGGAAGTTGGGTTCGCACGTGGTCAATATGGTCGGTGGCCGCAGCCATTGAAGCGATGATGGTCGTGTCGGAAATAGGAGAACAATGATCGCCAAAGACTCCGCCTCCAAGCACCGCCGCCACGATTAAACCTGGATGAAGGCCGATAATTTTAATCATCGGCACGGCAATGGGAATCATGATGGCGAATGTTCCCCAGGAAGTCCCTGTGGAAAAGGCGATAAAGCAGGAAATAGCAAAAACGACGGCTGGGATTAGGCCGGAGGGTAAAGTGGCTTTAGCGGCTTGGGCAACAAAGGGGCCAGTGCCGAGAGCCTCGCAGGTATCTCCGATGGCAAAAGCCAGAATCATCAAGCTGGCTAAAGGGACTAAACCCCCAACCCCCTTCATGAATATATCGGTTATTTCTTTTGTTTTCATTAATCCTTGGAGGCGATAAGCTACGGCTCCGGCGAAGAGACCAGCCAGAACTGACCAGAGCACCGATACTGATCCGGAACCTTCCATCAAGTTGCCCTGGCCGGTAATGAAGAGCGCAATGGGCATGACTCCGATCATAACCCCTACCGGCAGGATCATGTTAATTGGCCGAAGGGGGACACCTGGTTTGGCGGGCAACATGACCACTTCATCAGCAATTAAAGGTTCCGCCCCGTCCCGCAGCAGTTTGTTTTCTTCGCGAACGCGGCGTTCAGCCTCTCTCATTGGCCCGATATCCTTTTGAGTCAAAACAACGATGAGGACTAAAGCTAAGGCAAAAAGGGCATAAAAGTTAAAAGGCATTGAGGAAACTAACACCCTTACCGGGGAATCAACACCTTGGCTAGCCAAGAGACCGATAACAAAAGCCCCCCAAGCATTGAAGGGGACAATGATACATTTAGGAGCCGAGGTGGAATCGAGAATATAACTTAGTTTTTCGCGAGAGATTTTTAACCGATCAAAAATAGGCCGGGAAACAGCCCCCGAGACGAGAACGCAAATACTGGATTCGATAAAGATGATAAACCCTAGGAACCAGGCTAGAAGTTGAGCCGAACGGGGAGAGCGAACGATTCCCCGGCGCGTTACCCAATCAACAAATCCCGTCATCCCCCCCGAATATTGAGAAAAAGTAATGATAGCCCCGATAAGGGCACTGAAGATAATCACTCTTGTATTATCGGCATCCTGAAAAACATGGATGACACTATCGACCGAGCGAATCAGGCCGGCCAAAGGATTCCCCTGGGCAACGATCGTCCATCCCAACCAGATCCCTATCCCCAGAGAAAGATAAACATGCTTGGTTTTAATGGCCAAGAAGATGGCTAATAAAGGCGGTAAAATGGAGAGCCAACCGAATGAATCCATCAATATCTTCTGGAGATATAGCATTCAAATGGCAGGAAGTCAACTTTGATACCTAAATTATTTCAGATAGGGGCGGAGATAATGACCGGTTAATGATCTTGGGGCTTGGACGATTTTTTCCGGCGGTCCCTCAGCCACAATCTTCCCGCCTTTCTCTCCCCCTTCAGGTCCGAGGTCAATAATGTAGTCAGCACTTTTGATGAAATCCAAATTGTGCTCAATCACCACGACGGTATGGCCAGCCTCAATTAGCTTTTGCAGGCAATTCAGGAGGAGCACCAGGTCATGGGGATGCAACCCGATAGTTGGCTCATCAAAGAGATAAAGGATGTGTTTTTCTCTCTGATGGACCAAGTGGTAAGCCAGTTTTATTCTTTGGAGTTCTCCCCCCGAGAGGGTTGTTGTTGGCTGCCCCAGTCTTAAGTAACCTAAGCCAACTTCAATAAGAGGATATAGTTTTCTCCGGATTTGGGGCACGTCATAGAAAAATTCCACCGCCTCGGTCAGACTCATTTGTAAGACTTCGTGGATATTCTTGCCTCGATATTTTATATCCAGAATTTCTTTCTTAAACCGTTTTCCTTTACAGGCTTCGCAGGGCAGGACCACGTCAGAGAGGAATTGCATTTCAATGATTTGTTGGCCGGCTCCTTTACATTCTTCGCAACGTCCTCCTCGGGTGTTAAAAGAGAAAAACCCGGCCGGGTAGCCCATTAAGCGAGCTTCGCGCGTTTGGCTAAAAATTTCTCTGATTTCATCCATGGCTTTGGTATAGGTAGCGGGAATGGAGCGGGGGGAAGAACTCAGCGGGCTTTGATCGACCATGATGGCTTTGTGTACTAATTCTTTCCCTTCTATTTTTTTAAATCCATCAGAAGAAGCCCCGCTTATTCCTTGGTAAAGAACATCACTGAGAAGAGTACTTTTACCGGAACCGGAAACCCCGGTAATACAGGTGAAAACATGCAGGGGAATCCGGATATCAATGTTTTTGAGGTTGTGTTTGCGGGCTTGATGGACGAGGATATAGCCTTGAGGTTGGCGGCGGCGAGGGGGGAGAGGGATGGTTTTTTGACGGGTGAGATAAGAGGCGGTCAATGAGGTTGAGCAGTTTAGAAAATCCCCAAAGCGACCTTGGAAAATAACTTCGCCACCTTTTTCACCGGCCTGGGGACCAAGGTCGACAATGAAATCAGCTTGCTTGATGATTTCGGGATCATGTTCGACCACGACCACTGTGTTCCCTCTATTTTTAAGAGACTGGAGAATGCTGACCAGTCTTTGGTTGTCTCGAGGATGGAGGCCGATACTGGGCTCGTCCAGGATAAAAAGGGTCCCGACCAAAGAAGCACTAAGGGCGGCGGCAAGGTTAATTCGCTGTGCTTCTCCGCCACTTAGAGTAAAGGTCATCCGATCTAAGGTTAAATAATCAAGCCCTACTTCTAACAAGAACTTAAGTCGATTGAGAATTTCTCGGATTAGCCGTTCACCCACCCGTTGTTGAAAAGGAGAAAGTGAAAGTGAGGAAAAGAACTCAAAGGCTTGTCTTACCGTCATCTTCACTACATCCCCAATGTTAAGCCCATTAATTTTGACCCTTAGGGCTTGTTGGTTAAGACGAGTTTGACCGCATTCCGGGCAAGGGATATATTTCCGGTAGCGACTGAGAAAAACGCGAACTTGGACCTTATATTTTTTGGCCTGGAGCCAGTCGAAAAAGCCTTTGACTCCATAATAGCCATCCCCTCCCTCAAGGATGAAGCTTTGCCATTCATCTTTAAGCTGACGCCAGGGAATATCGGTGGGGATACCTCGTCGTCGAGCTTCATGGAGAAGTTCTTCCTGCATCCCTTGAGAGACTGGTTTTGTCCAGGGTTCGATGGCTCCTTCCTCCAAGCTTTTGTTTTGGTCAGGGATAATTTTGTCCTCATCAAGAACAGCCAGGTCTCCAAAGCCGTGGCACCGGGGGCAGGCCCCTTGAGGACTGTTAAAAGAGAATAAATTGGGATCAGGCTCTTCATAGACGAGTCCACATGTTTTACATTCGAGTTGGGTGGAAAAAATAATTTCTTGTTGGCCGTTAATGATAACTTTAACTTTGCCTTGGCCTTTTTTGAGCGCCAGCTCGAGAGAATCAACTAACCTTTCTCTTTCTTCTGGATCGCCTTTGGTAAGATGGAGGCGGTCGACCAGAACATCATAGCCATGAGCAGAGGAAGTTTTAATTTGGGGAAAGGAAGTTATCTTGCCTTCCATCACTACTCGATAAAACCCATCTTTCTCTAAAGCGAGGAGGTCGTGAGGATGATTCCAAGCGAAGGTTATCCAAATTTTTGTCCCTGGTGGGTGCTGGTAAAGTTCGTCGACGATAGCATCAATGGTATCCCGGACCACGGGTTGACCACATTGGGCACAATGAATAGTTCCTAACCGGGCAAAAAGAAGGCGCAGGAAGTCGTAAATTTCCGTGGCTGTGGCCACGGTTGAGCGAGGATTCTTAGTCGTGGCTTTTTGTTGAATGGCGATGGCCGGAGTTATGCCTTCAATGAGATCGGCATCTGGTTTATCTATGCGTTCAAAAAATTGCCGGGCATAGGCAGAAAGCGACTCGATGTACCGCCGTTGGCCTTCAGCGTAAAGAGTGTTGAAAGCCAGAGATGATTTCCCAGAGCCGGAAACCCCGGTAATCATGATAAGCTGGTTGAGGGGCAAATCAAGATCAATATTTTTTAAGTTGTGAACCCGAACTCCCCGGAGAACAATTGATTCTTTGGCTGAAGAAGGGGATGGGAGACGCTTTTTCATATTTAACCTAAACTGATAATTATAACTTGCTGTTATCTTTCAGCCAAGACCCGAATCAAATCATCTAAAATCTAACCGCAAGGTAATCGTCTTGTCATTTAAAAATCTGGCTGAAAAGAGGCGGGTTTGCCCCTATAAAATGTAATCGAACTTTTTGGTGGAGGAGAATCATAATTTGAATAGCCTAAGTTGAAGGACGCAAGAAACCTTGGTTTTTTGAAGCCAGATCAATGATTTATCGAAGCAATAATGAAGCATTGAGGACAAACATGTGAAAAAACAATTTTAAATGATTATAATAATCCCAGTTTATTTTGAGGAGGTAAGATGAGAAAAGGAACAAAGCTGGCCCTTCTTTTGGGTTTAATTCCTTTTCTGGTTTTAGTTGGAGCTTTGCCACTGGTTAATCGCTTGTATCCCGTAATTCTCGGCTTGCCCTTTCTTCTTTTCTGGATATTACTTTGGATAGCTTTAACGCCGCTAATCCTCTTTGGGGCTTATAAAGTTGAGCAGAGATTCAATCGAACCGATAAGGAGCGATCCTGATGACTTTGGCTTTAGTCATTATCTTGGGCTTTATTGTTGGAGCCTCTATTCTGGGTGTGGTGGCTGGCCGGCGAGTGAAGATGGATTTAGAAAATTGGACTGTCGGCGGCCGGCGGTTCGGAGTGGTAATTATTTGGTTACTGATGGCTGGGGAGATCTATACCACTTTTACCTTTTTAGGCGCTAGTGGCTGGGCCTATTCTAAAGGAGCCCCAACTTTTTATATCATGATTTATGGCACTTTGGCTTATGCTTTATCTTTTTTTATTTTGCCTCCTTTATGGAGAGTTGGCAAGAAATATGGCCTTCATACTCAACCAGATTTTTTTATCCATCGCTACCAAAGCCGGACTTTAGGCGTGATGGTGGCTTTAGTTGGTGTTTTTTCTATTATTCCTTATCTTCAGCTGCAGCTCACTGGCTTGGGGTTAATCGTGGAAGTGGCCAGTCAAGGGGCGATTAAGTCCCAATGGGCCATTTTCTTTTCTTTCCTGCTGACCTCGGTTTTTGTGTATACCAGTGGTATCCGAGGAACAGCCTGGGTGTCCATTCTCAAAGATATCATGATGCTGGCGGCAGTAGGAATCGTTGGCTTTGGTGTTCCCGCCATCTATTTTGGTGGTTTTGGCCGCATGTTTCATGCTTTACTGGAACAACATCCCCAGCATCTCGTCTTTCCGGGATCGACTACTCATATGGGTGTTGGTTGGGTGATGTCTACTGTCCTGCTGACCGGATTAGGCTTTTACATGTGGCCTCATGTTTTTGGCTCCGTTTTTTCCGCCAAAAGCGACCGGGTTATCAAGCGAAATGCGATTATCATGCCCCTTTACCAGTTACCCATTTTGTTAGTGATTGCTGTGGGACTGACTGCTTTTTTAGTTCTGCCTGATTTGAAGAATGGAGACTTGGCTTTCTTAGCCTTGGTGGCCAAAACCTATCCGGCCTGGTTTTTGGGCTTTGTCGGGGCGGCCGGAGCAGTAACGGCTATGGTGCCCGCCTCGGTATTGGTCCTCTTTGCCTCGACTCTCCTAAGTAAAAATATCTATCAGTCGATTATTAAGCCTACGGCCAGTGAAGAAGCAGTGATGCGGCTTTCTCGAGTTTTATTGATGGTGATTACCGGTTTAGCGTTAATATTTGCCATCTTTTTCCCCAATGAACTGGTTAACCTTCTAATCCTTGGCTATGATGGTGTTTGCCAATTTTTCCCGGGTGTTGTGTTTGGGCTCTTTTGGCCCCGCGTGAGAAAGGGAGCTGTCTTAGGGGGATTAGCCGCGGGCCTAGGGGTCGTCATCTTTTTAATCGGGAGTGGACATGATCCCTACTTGGGGATGAACGCCGGTTTTGTTGGGTTAGTTATTAATTTGCTGGTAACGGTTATCGCCGGTGGGCTA
>Ga0190344_1000814_pt1 | contig 13081 bp, 11 predicted proteins | sample 48721323_MG_FD_161662 | JGI IMG/M metagenome (GOLD analysis project Ga0190344, IMG submission 161662) | Hydrothermal vent microbial mat bacterial communities from Southern Trench, Guaymas Basin, Mexico - 4872-13-2-3_MG | ecosystem: Environmental > Aquatic > Marine > Hydrothermal vents >... | reverse complement strand
TATTGAAATTTTAAAGCGGTATAAAATTGATATTCCAGGGAAACACGTTGTAATTGTAGGGAGAAGTTCTATTGTGGGTAAACCTGCAGGAATGCTTTTTTTAAGACACGGGAATGAGGGGGATGCTACTGTTACTTTTTGTCATTCCAAAACAAAAAATCTTCCCGATATTACAAAAACAGCTGATATCCTGGTTGCAGCAACTGGTAAACCTAAAATGATTACCGCAGACATGGTGAAACCGGGAGTTGTGGTAATAGATGTGGGTATTAACAGAATACCAAGTAAATATAGTGAAAAAGGGTATGAAATTGTAGGAGATGTTGATTTTTATGAAGTTTCAAAACTTGCTTCTGCAATTACTCCTGTTCCCGGAGGAATCGGGCCAATGACTATTGCAATGCTGTTAAAAAATACATTACGTGCTGTCAATATTTCTGAAAAAAAGGAGTAAATAAGTGAAATTATCAAGGGCTTACATTCCGACTCAGAAGGAAACCCCTTCAGATGCTGTTATCCCAAGCCATAGATTAATGATTCGCGGCGGTTTTATAAAACCCCTTGCAGCAGGAATTTATACAATTCTTCCCATAGGCTGGAAAGTTGTTAAAAAAGTTATTGAGATTATCAGGCAGGAAATGGATAAAATCGGTGCTCAGGAACTTCATATGCCTGCAATAAACCCGATTGAGATATGGGATGAAAGCGGAAGAAATAAAAGTTTTGGCGATGAGATGTTCAGGCTGAAAGACCGCAAGGGCAGGGGGCTGGTTCTTGCGCCTACTCATGAAGAGATAATTTGTGATCTGGCCAGAAAATACATTAAAAGTTATAAAGATATGCCCCAGATGTGGTATCAGATCCAGACTAAATTCAGAGATGAACCCAGACCGCGTTCCGGGGTCATGAGAACAAGACAGTTTACAATGAAAGATTCTTATTCTCTTGACTGTGATCCTGAAGGTATGAGAAAATCGTATGAGCTTCATGCAGAAGCTTACAGAAATATATTTAAACGATGCGGGATTAAGTTTCACGTTGTAGGAGCATCTTCAGGGTTGATGGGCGGAAGCGCTTCTCAGGAATTTATGATGGAAACTGAAAATGGTGAAGATGTACTCGTACTGTGTGATAACTGCGGATATTCTTCAAATATGGAAGTAGCTGCATCAAAATTTCAGGAAAAAACAAATTCAGGGAAATATAACTCTTTAACTGAAATTCATACTCCTGGGAAACGCACTATTCAGGAAGTCAGTGAGTTCTTAAGTATAAACCCATGGGAATTAATAAAATCAATTTTATATATTTCCGAAAAGAACGAACCTTTTATGGCTTTGGTAAGGGGTGATCATGATGTCAATGAAGAAAAACTTGCTAAAATAGTTGGTGCAGAAATAAGACCTGCTCATCCGGATGAAGTAAAGGAAATCTGCGGAGCGGAAACAGGTTTTGTAGGACCGGTAAAAACTGCAAAAAAGGTCAGAATTATTGCTGATAACGCATTGGAAAATGGTAAAAACTTTATTGCAGGCGCCAATGAAAATGATTACCATTTGGGCGGTATTGATGTATCACGAGACATTGGGTCTGCATCTTTCGGAGATATAAGAAATGTTGTGTCTGGTGATTTATGCATAAATTGCGGCTCAAAGCTAAGAGTTACTCATGCAGTGGAACTCGGGCATATTTTTCAGCTTGGCACAAAATACGCAAAAACAATGAAAGCATTTTTTCTTGACTCATCAGGAAAAGAAAATCCTGTTTATATGGGAAGTTATGGCATAGGCGTAGAACGCCTTGTTGCGTCAATTATAGAGCAAAACCATGATGACAAAGGAATGGTTTGGGAGCCTTTTCTCACACCTTATCATGTTCATATAATTCCGATTAATATGAGTGTCAATGAAATAGCAAATATGGCTGAAAAAATATATAATATGTTCATAGAAAATTCTATTGAGACAATTATGGACGACAGAGAAGTTTCACCTGGTTTTAAGTTTAAAGATGCAGATCTGCTTGGTATGCCGATTCAAATAGTAATAGGTAAAAAGTGGCTTAACGATGGTAAGATTGAATTTAAAATACGCAAGACAGGGGAGACATTTGAAGTAAATGAAGAGGAACTGCTTTTAAAAGTGAATTCGATTCTGTTTAATAAGGCATAAACCATATTTTGAGGTAAAAAAATGGAGCCGCGTAAAAAATCTAAAATTGTAACTGTAAGTATTAATATTTCGGATATTAAAAAAAACAGTTCTTTTTTCCGGCTGCCAGAGAATTTAAAAGAACCCAAAGAGATCCGCGATCACATGCTTTCTGTTTTTAAGCCTTCTTCCGGAATAATGGAAGGATTTGTTGACGGCAGGCAGGTTGTCATTCAGTGGTATCCTGATGAAGTAAATGAACAAGCGGATAAGTTAAGCAGAATCGCTTCACGTCTTGTTAAGGAAAAAGATTTTAAACAAGCTGCTGAAATTCTTGAAAAAGCTCTATCAATAAACAAAAACGATGTTGAATATCTTTACAAGCTCGGATTGATTTATTTTGAAAGAAAATTGTACGACCAGACTATTTTAAACCTTAAAACGGCCTTACAGGTATGTCCTATACACTTTCGGGCTAATCTCTTACTTGGTATTGCACTTTTAAAGTTGAGACGTTTTGACGCAGCAGAGAAACAATTTATTGTAAGCAATATTTTTAACAAATCAAGCGTGCTGCCTTATTTAAATCTTGGTACAATTTATTCTATAAAAAAAGATTATTCTAAAGCCATTAAAATGTTTAATGACTGTATTACTTTATCTCCCAATGAAAGCAGAGCATACCTTGGACTTGCAAGAATTTATACTATTCTGAAAGATTCAGAATCTGCAAATAACAATTTCAGAAAAGTCATTGAGCTGTCTCCAGGCTCTAAAATAGCAGAACTTGCAAAAAGGTCCATTAAATCATCTTTTAACTCTTCAGAAGAGACGAATTTAACAAACACTGCACAAAAAAATTCTGTTAAAAAAGAAGAAGAGAGAATTTCTGCAGGAGTACATCAGTTTTTATCACACAACTATTCAGGGTCTCTTGATCAGTTTAAATCCTATTTAAATAAGCATCCTCTTGATCACTTTGTTTGGTATCTTCTTGGAGAAACACAGTTAAGAACCGGAAATTTTGAAGGTGCTGTTATTAGCTTCAGAAAAGCAATAAATCTGTATAAAAAACGAGGACTTTATTTTAAAGGTATTGGAATTTCATTTTACTATCTTCAAAAATACCGTGAATCAGCAGATGCTTTAAAACATGCTATACAGATGGGGAAAAGAGATCCTCTTTGCTATACTCTTCTCGGTGTTTGTAATGTTTATCTAAAAAAGGAAGAGGAATCGCAATTAATGTTCAAAAATGCTCTTAAAAGAAATCCTAATAACCCTCTTGCCCTTTATTTTTCTGCTCAGCACAAAATTAAACACGGTAATGTTAAAGAAGCTGCAATAGACTTAAAAACAATATTGGGATTTGAATACAATATACCAATAAAAGAAAATGTTAAAAAGTTAATTAATTCAATTCAACCGTAAAATGGATATTACAATTACAGGGGATAAAGATTATCCTGCAAATATAAAATTTATAAAGAATATAATATGTACAATTGTAATAAATATTGATCCTTACAATATAATAAAATCCGTTTTTTCAATCAAAAATGATTCTATAAAAATTCTTGATGTATCAGAAAAAGAACACATTATAAACATGTCTCCATACAGGACTGTAATTGTTCTTGGAGTAGGGAAGGCATGCGCACCTATAGCATTTTTCCTTGAGTCAAAATTAAAAGATAAAATTAATTCCGGTTATATTGTTGTAAAACATGACTTTAATAAAGAATTTAATAAAATTAAATTACTTAAAGCAGGACATCCTTATCCTGATAAAAACAGTTTGTATGCAGGGAAGTTGTTTTATGAAATTATCAGCAAATCCAGATCAGATACTATTATATTTTTTATTATTACAGGAGGGGGATCATCTCTTCTTGTTTATCCGGATGAAAGAATTTCCATTGAAGAACTCAGGCTTTTCAATAAAATTATTGTAAATGCCGGCCTTTCAATACAGCAGATAAATCAATTGAGAACAGCGATATCCAAAATAAAAGGAGGACTTCTTGCAAAAGCTGCAAACCCTGCAAAGGTTATCTCATTGATAATGTCAGATGTTCCGGGAAACAAATTGGAATTTATTGCATCAGGCCCGACCGTAAACAATGAGATTGACTATGAATCTGTTTTTAAAATGATTAATACCAATGAAAAACTTATGAAAATTCCTGAAAATATAATTAATTTTTTAAAAAACCAAAAAAACAACCAATTAATTATAAGAAACAAAAATGCTGAAAACATACTAATCGGATCAAATAAAAAAATACTTAATGAAATATCTTTTTTAATAAAAAATGAAGGATACATTGTAAAAATAATTTCAGACAATTTATCAGGGGATATAGAAAATTGTGTTACACAATTTATTGAAATGATAAAGGATAATTTAAAGATAAATTCCCCAATATGTTTTTTATCAGGTGGCGAGACTCAGGTTGATGTTAAAAACAATTCGGGTCAAGGAGGAAGAAACACTCATTTTACACTTCTTTTTGCAAAACATGCAATTATTAATAACCTTCATAAAAAGGAGAAAATTACTTTTATATCTTTTGCAACAGACGGAAATGACGGAAATACTGACGCTGCAGGTGCTGTTGTTCAAATCGATAAAATTGTGAAAAGAACAAGTCTTACAGAAATAAAAAGATCTCTTGATAATTTCGATTCTTACAATTTCTTTAAAAAATATGGAGGATTAATAAAAACTGGTCCGACTAATTCAAATTTTATGGATTTACAGATCATTTTACTTGGTTAGTTGTTCGCATAATATATATTATGTTTACTTTAAAGTTTGTTTTCATTTCTCCTTTTTAGCCCCTCCTATTTCTAATAATCTTTTATATAAGAATCTTTTATATTTATGAATATTGAAATAGTTAAGATTAAACAAATTTTATTTTTTAGAAAGGTTTTATAATAAAGGATATTTTACTGTTTCCATTAATCGAATATTATTATTTTTGGTGTTTCTTTTTTTTCCACGGAATTTCAGACATTTTAACAAGTCTGTATTCTTTTTTATTTCCTCTTTTAACTGTAAAAACAATTTTTTTATTTTTATTGTTTTTTATAAGATTGTTTAATTGTGTAGCATTTTTAAAAGGAATCCCCTGATACTCAATAATTGTGTCACCCTTTGTAATACCTGCATTTTCAACAGGACTGCCAGGCGCAGTATCAAATACTACAACTCCTGGAAAATTCTGAATATCTGTAACAGAAATACCTGCCCAATATTCATTATCATTAATTTGGTTAATGATTTTTTGGAAAAGATTAAAGATCACGTCTACATTTAATGCAAAACCTATATTCCTCATGCTTATTGGTTTTTCAGATTTTAAATAATCTTGCCCAATTAACATACCTACGATTGTTCCATCAGAATAAAAAACCGGACTCCCACTATTTCCAGGAGGGAAAATACCTTCAAGTTTAATTATATTTGAAGAAGGGTCAAATGACCTTAATTTTGATAAGGTTAAGGAAGGAAATAACCCAAGAGAATTTCCAATTACAAACATATTATTATTAGATATATATATTTTTTCTTTACTGAAATTTACAGGTTCAATTTTTTTTAAGTTAACATACAGAATAGCAAATTTTTTTGCGTCATCATAATAAATTTTCCATGCTTTCTTTTTAATTCCGTTTTTAAATCTTACGCATGTACTATCACTTTGGTAAATAATCGAAGATTGAGTTACTATAAAACCATTTTCAGATATAACAAATCCTGTTCCTATTTTCTCAAAAACAGAATCACCTTTGCTAATATAAGAATGAACGCTAACAACTGAAGTACATATTTTTTCTAAATCAGGTAGGTTTTGATAACCATTATTGTTTGTTATATTATTGGAAAAAACAAGACTTCTTAAAATGAATAACAATATAAATGAAATTAATAATTTTTTTGCCATAATCAGAAACTAACTGGTGTTAAACGACCTTTTAGATGGTTTAAATTTTTAATTGTTTTTAAAGTATCCTGCAAATTTTCATCAATACTTTTTCCTGGTTTTTTATTATTTCCAGAATTATCATTGTATTGCTCTATAACGTATTGTATGTTGTTCTTCTTATTTCTAGATGCAAATGTAGATTTTAATTCGGATTCATTTTTTACTGAAATACTTTTATTATTGAGAATATTTATGTTTTTTACAGAAATAAACGCAATAATCAAAATAGAAATACCAATAGCAAAAACCGGATACAGTCTTTTTGAAGATGAATAAACAGTTTTTTGTTTAAGATTCTCTCTTCTGATTTTTTCTCTTAATAAAATATTAAAATTTTCGGAAGGTCCGATCGTCGGAAGATTACTCAAAAGAGCTCTTAAGGATTTAATCTTTTTAAAATATTCATTACATTCTTTGCACTCCTTAAGATGTTCTTCCAATAATTTTTTTTCATCGATTTTTAATTCATTATCAAACAAATCGTTGATATCTTTTCTGTATTCTTTACAGCTCTTCAAGGTTCCTCCCCTACTGAACTAAGAAATCTAATTTTTTCTGAAGTCTGGATCTTCCCCTGTTAACTCTTGATTTAACTGTCCCTATTGGGATTTTTAATATCTCACTTATTTCTTCATATGACATTTGTTCAATATCTCTTAAAATAACAACTTCCTTAAATTTTGCAGGAAGTTTATCTATTTCTTTTTTTATGAATGCAAGTTTCATGTTATTGTCAACAATATCATCTGGCTTTGTAAGATAATCTGGTATTTCGTAATCTTTATCTTCATATCCAATATTTGATATTGAAAAAATTCTCTGTCTCTTCCTTCTTCTTAACTCTGTTTTGGCTAAATTACTTGCTATAGTATAGATCCATGTTGAAAATTTTGCAATATTTCTGTAAAGATTCTTTTTTTTATAAACTCTTATAAAAGTTTCCTGTACAACATCCTCAGCGTCAAGCCTGTTTCCTAAATAATAATAGATAAAATTGGTTAAAGGTTCCTTATATCTGTGAACAATAAGGTCAAAAGCATAAAGATCTCCGTTCTGAAAACGCTCAATAAGTTCTTCGTCACTAACTTTTATTGAATTCTCGCTTTCTGTTGTAATACTTTTATTTTCCTGTTTATCTAACAACTTAACTCCTGAAAAGTTCCAAAAATAATTTTAAAAAAATACTTTTTCTCCGTCGATAATACTCTTAACCGTAAGCATTAAAATTGTATGTTGATCATATCTTCCTGTCTTTAAAAAAAGATCTGCCTGAAAAAGTGTGTCAATTATCCTGATTATATCTTTCTTTGAATAACCTGAAACCTGAGCCATGCACCTTTTTAATAAGAATGGCCACATAGCAAGATATGAGTGAATCTCATTACGTTTAACTCCCTTCTCGATAAGATGTCTTATTTTCAAAAGAATAAAGGCTCTTTCACTGAGGCTTGAAATTAAACCAACCGCAGCGTATGGATTACCGGTTAAAATATTTGTTAAAATTGTTATAGCATCTTCAAGTTTTTTATTAAATACAGTTTCAGTAAATTCCCATGTATTATAATTTTTTGAATGCCCTACTAATCCGAATATATCTTCTAATTCTATTTGATCCTTACCCTTAAAATAAAGAGCAATTTTATCAACTTCGTTAAAAAGTGCCCATTGAGATGTTCCTGTATTCTGAACGATATACAAAGCAGCTTCCGGACTTATTTTTATTGATGCTAATTTAAATTTTTTTATTATCCATGCTCTTGCTTCATCTTCGTATAATTGAGGGCTTTCAAAACCCGAACTTTTTTTTATTAATTTTTGATAAAATGATGTTTTTGCATTTATCTTATTGGCTGTTAAAATAAAAACTGTGGACTCATTTGGGCTATCAATGTATTGTTCAATTCTTTTTTTACCGGAGGAAGAAAATTTTTGTATATTTTTAACAATAACAACTCTCTTATCTGACATCATTGGAAAGGAAGAAGCAGTTGTGACAACTGTATCGCCGTTTGTTTCTTCACTATTAAAAATATCAAGATTAAAATCTTTTGTCTCTTTATCAACAACTTTATTTACAATCAGATTTATCATGTTTTCAATAAAATACGGTTCATCTCCATAAAAAAAATAAACCGGTAGTATTTTATTGTTTCTTATATCCTTTTCCAGCTCAATTATTTTATTAAACTGTTTTCTCATTTTCCAAATCACTCTTACCTAAAAAGAAGTAATGAAATAACTGCAAGAATTCCTGTGTAAATTGAAAAATACCAAAATTGACCTTTTTTAAGAAATCTGCTTAATAAATTTAAAAACAAAATACTGAAAATCATCGAAACAGCAAAACTGATTATTAAAATAAATGCATTTTGGCTCAAAAATGTCAAACTTTCCATTTTTAAAAAGTCTATTAATGTTCCTCCGATAATTGCAGGTATAGCTATTGAAAATGAAAAAAAGGCTGCATCTTCACCTTTTATCCCCAAAAGCAGCATTATTGCAATTGTTGATCCTGAACGGGATATTCCCGGAAAAAGTGCAATACCCTGGAATATTCCTACTAATACAGGTAAAAGAAGTCCGATTTTAATTATGTCATATTTATTCTTATTGTTAAATTTAGTGCTAATAAGAAGTATTGAAGTAAAAAGAAAGGTATATTTTAGTATATCTGGGTTATGGAATTGCTGCTCAATAATGTCACCGGATAAAAGATAAATCACTCCTGTTATAAACGTTGAAATTAAAATATACAGGATAAACTTTGAAGAATTCTTTTCTTTTTCTTTATTTTTAATTTCCAGAATACTTTCTTTTAGAAGGGAAATAAGTTTTTTTCTGTAAAATAAAATAATAGCAATAACACTACCAAAATGAACAGTTATATCAAAAATAATAGGCAAATTTTCCGAATTAAAAATCCCTTTAAATAAAAGAAGATGGCCTGACGATGATACAGGCAGAAATTCAGTTACTGCTTGTATAAAGGAAAGTAGTATGTATTGAAAAAATGTCATAAATAACCTGTATTTTTTAAAATGAAATAAATAAAAGATATTAAATTACAGGCCGGATTAACCGGCCTGTAACAATTAAAGCTGGTCAGTAATTTTATTTCTTGTTTAAATTAAACATTACACCGCCCAGGATACCAAACATATTTGCTTCTCCGGTGTTGAACCTAGCTTCTGCAAATCCGGTCATATTTGGGGATACTTTAAAATCAATACCACCACCAAAATTAAAACCTATTTCAGAGTCACTGTCCGAGCCATTATAAGCAGCATAACTTGATTTCCATTTCCAATTACCGAATACAAGTCCAAGGCCTGCAATTGCATAAGGTTTCACAGAACCTTATTTCCTCCCATTTTATTCTTTTTGTTAATTATCCGGTTATAGTAATTAACGATACCATTCTACCGGTTTTACCATTATCTCTTCTGTAGGAATAAAAAAATTCAGGATAACATGAAGTACATAATTTCGAATCAAAAACATTCCCTTTTAGAATTTTTTTTGAAAAAAGCTGCTCTTTTACAACAGAAACCAGATCAAGATATCCTTTTGTAATATAAGCATTTGAAAAATGTGAAGCAACATTTTCTTTTACCTGATAACAACATTTTCTTATGGATGGGCCAATAAAACATTGTATGTGCTTGGGATTACTGCCGAATTTCCCCGTAAAGATATCAACACTTTTTATAACAATACCCTTTTGAATACCTCTCCAGCCGGCATGAATTAATCCTACAATTATTTTCTTATGGTCAAATAAAAAAAGAGGGATGCAATCAGCTGTTTGTATAGAAAGAACAACTCCTTTTCTGTCTGTAATTAATCCGTCACATTTATCGTAAAAACCGCCTTTTTCAATAACTTCGATATTTGCAGAGTGTATCTGTTCCGGAACAGCAAGATTTCTTTCATCAATACCAAGGGTATTAAGAAGAATGCGTCTGTTTTCATGAACGTTTTTATCATTATCACCAGTATTAAAACCAATATTAAGTGAGGAGTAAACTCCGGAGCTTACTCCTCCCCTTCTTGTGCTTGTACAGTGAAAAATATTTGATTTCTCTGACAGTTTTTTAAATCTGCCAATTTTAATTTCATTGATCTCTGTAAAAAACAATTTTATTTTATCCTGAAGATTTTCCCGTCTCTGAACTGGAGAAGGTGCACAAATGAATTTGACCTGTTTTTCGTTAAAGTTATATAACTTCCCATTCCTTCAAAATCATCAATATCCTTTAGCTTTTCAGTAATCACTTTTCGCGTTTTAGCAGTTTCCCCCGCAACATTTAGCAGAAGTTTTATTGTATCGTAACCGTATATTTCAAATTTTCCGGGAGTTTTATGAAACATTCCCCTGAAAGAATCCCTGAAATGGTAGTACTTGTAATTGGTTTTTTCAACGTAAAAGTCACTCGCAAATATTGCACCGTTGCAATAATTTTTATTTGCTGTAAGAACCTCTTCATTGTCCCAGAAAGAACCACCAAATAATTTTGCACCGATATTAAAAAATGATACCTGAGGAATTACAAATTGCAAATCATCTGTATATACAGGCAGGAAAATACCATCAATTGACTTTATCTTTAAATTAGTAGAATCTATTAACCCTTCAACATCATCACAGACATGGATAACGCCGTCAACAATAGGATTATCTTCGTATAAATCTTTAAACTCATCTTTTGATACAATAACTATGAGAGAATCCTGAATCATTTTATTTATACCGGCTTTTCTTATTTCATGAAATTGAGATTTTAAATTTTCCGGGCTTCCGAAATACCATTGTTCACTTAAGATTTCAGCCCCCAGTGATTTAGCTGTATTGAAAAAGGATTGTGTTACGGTTTTCCCATACTCATCAGCCGGAGCAATAACAACCAAATTTTTAAGGCCAAGACCAGATACTGCATATTCTGCAATTGATTTGCCCCTTGTTGCAATATCCGCTCTTAATTGAAAAATGTTCTCCCCTATTAAAGAAAGACCATATTTCGAAGACGCGGGAATTAGCAACGGGACTGATCTTTCCTGGCAAACTGCAGCAATTGATGCAGAGATATTACTTTCAAGTTCTCCGATAACAACTGAAATTTCACGGTCATTACAAAGTTCCTGTATACATTTTATTGAGTGTACAACATCACTCTTTGAATCTTTTACAACTATTTCAATTTTTGCGGCTCCCGATTTATTGTGTTCGTCAATTCCGTACTTAATTCCGTTTAGAATAGACTGACCCTCCTGCTGGAACGGTCCTGAAAGGGGTAAAATAACCCCGATTTTAAGAACACCTTTACCCATTTTTTCTGCGTTATTGTACAACTCCTGCATTTGGACAAGATACGAACTGCCTTTATGTGTATCCATATATCTTTGAAGCAGCATTCTTGCGTCCTGGTATTGATTTGCGGAAATATATCTTTTAGCAAGCTGTATTGTTAAAACAGCATTTCCTCTTTCGGACTGAACACTTATAAGAAGTTCTGAAAGGTCTTCATCAGTAAGAATGTTCTGCATAATACTCAATGACATTTTTGCTGCTTTGCGACGGAGTAATTCACTCCCGCCAGTATCAATCAGAACAAAAAGTTTTTCCAGACTTTTTTGAAATTTTCCCAGCTTATAATAGCACTCTGCTGTACCATACAGCGCATCGTCCACATAACTGCTTTTAGGGAAATTATAAATCAGCTCGGAAAAAATATTGACGGCTTTTCTGTAATTTCCCGACTTATAATAGCATTTTCCTTCCATAAGAAGTGTTGCCGTTTTCCTGTTATGTCCCGGATAAACCTTATCAAGAAGCATAAACATTTTTAATGCTTCGCTGTAATTATTATTCCTGTATTCTGAAATGCCTCTGTAAAACAAACTGTCCACTGCCGAGCTTTGCTGTGAAAAAACGTTCTCTGCATAAAAAATCAGTATAAAAACATATAATAAAATTCCAAGAGTCCTTTTCATCATCCTCTCCTTTCAGATCATTTATTCAACTGTTACACTCTTGGCCAAATTTCTGGGTTGGTCAACATCACAACCTTTTAAAACAGCTGTATGATATGCCAGAAGCTGAAGTGGAATAACAGTTAATATGGGAGATAAATAGTGCATTGTCTTGGGTATTTCAATTACATGGTCAACTTTTTGTGCAACTCTTTTATCTCCTTTATTCACAACAGCAACAACTTTACCTCCCCTCGCCCTGACTTCTTCAATATTATTTACTACTTTTTCGTATATGGAATCCTGGACAGCAATAAAGACAACAGGCATATTGTCGTCAATAAGCGCAATAGGGCCGTGTTTCATCTCTGCAGCAGGATATCCCTCTGCGTGTATGTATGAAATTTCTTTCATTTTTAGCGCACCTTCAAGAGCAACAGGATAGTTGAGACCTCTTCCAAGATACAGTGTATTCGAATGCTTTGCAAAATACTCCGCTATCTTTTTTATTTTATCATTTTGCGCGAGAACTTCCTTTATTTTATCCGGAAGCTTTAAAAGTTCGTTAACGACTGTTATGCCTTCTTCTGCAGTTAATCGTCCAAATCTGCCAAGATTAAGTGCAAACAACAATAAAGATATTACCTGCGAAGTAAAAGCCTTTGTTGAAGCAACTCCTATTTCAGGTCCTGCATGAGTATAAACTCCTGCATCGCTTTCCCTTGCAATTGTACTTCCTACCACATTGCACAATCCAAGAGAAAGCGCTCCCTTGCGCTTTGCTTCTCTTAACGCAGCAAGTGTATCAAGAGTTTCACCTGACTGTGTAATCGATATAACAGTGTCAGATTCCTTTAAAACAGGATCTCTGTATCTGAATTCCGACGCATATTCAACTTCCACAGGAATATGGCACATCTGTTCAATAAGATATTCACCGATTAAGGCAGCATGCCAGCTTGTACC
>Ga0190344_1000806_pt1 | contig 13141 bp, 11 predicted proteins | sample 48721323_MG_FD_161662 | JGI IMG/M metagenome (GOLD analysis project Ga0190344, IMG submission 161662) | Hydrothermal vent microbial mat bacterial communities from Southern Trench, Guaymas Basin, Mexico - 4872-13-2-3_MG | ecosystem: Environmental > Aquatic > Marine > Hydrothermal vents >... | reverse complement strand
TTCCTGGTGTAGGGGCACGATGAATCGTGCCCATTTATTTTTTCTTTTCTTTCATTCCCGCTAATCTATCTTTCATTCCAATTTTCCCACTTTTCTCTCTGTTTCATTTTAAAGGAAGATTTTAGTATACCTTTCAGTCTATTTAAAATGATGTAGAAGCAAAGCTTAGATTTTAACTTAACAAAAAACAAAAGCCGGTCTTGGTTTGGATTACATGAAATTTTTTCTAACGCAATTACATTCTAGGCCTGGCTTTATTTTTTTCAATAATTTTAATTTGGGAATATATTATTTAACATCAGGATATAGAGGGGAATAGAGGTCCCCTATATTTTATTAGTAAATTCACCCAAAAAATGATAAAATAAAAAAGATAATAGATAAATGATTAATTTATCTTTTTCTCTATTTCAGGGCAATATGTAAAATATGAGATTTTAGTATGTTTTACTTATTATTAAAAAATGCAAGGAAATAATATGCCGAATAAAAATCATTTAAAAAAAATTACACAACAAATTGTAAATGAAGTTGCTCCTGATAAAATTATCCTGTTCGGTTCACGAGCAAAAAAGAAACAGAGCAAAGAAAGTGATTACGATATTTTTGTGTTGAAAAATGATATTGCTCACAAGAGAAAACTTGCCCAGAGAATTTACCTAAAGCTGGACGTAGATGTTTCTGTTGATATAATTGTGGAGACTCCTAAAAGATTTAATCAATTAAAAGATAATCCTTTTCTAATATATAGTGATATTGCTAAATATGGGCGGGTAATCTATGAAAAATAGAGAAATTATCTTAAACTGGTTAAAAAGAGCCAGAAGTAATTTAGAAAGAGCAAAGATGGGAAAGGTCTCTCAAGGGATACTTTATGAAGATCTATGTTTTGATGCTCAGCAAGCAGTTGAAAAATCTTTGAAGGCTATATTAATTAAACTTAACCAATCTTTTCCTAAAACCCATTCTATTGGAATTTTACTTAAACTTATTGAAGAAGCTGGTGTAGAAATACCAGAGAATATTAATCAAGCCAAACTGCTTACTGCTTATGCAGTAGATTCCCGCTACCCTGGTGATTATGAACCGGTAAGCAAAGAAGAATATGAGGAAGCCTTAAAAATTGCAGAGGATGTCTTTAAATGGTTAGATAATATTATAAAGTTCGAAGAATGAATAAAAAAAATAGGGGACGGTTTACTGTATTATTTTAAAAGAAGACTTTAATCTATTTAAAATAAAATAGGGACAGACACCTATTTTCTCTCTCTATCATTTTTAAAAGAAGATTTTAGTATTTTTTTTAGTCTATTTAAAATAAATAGAAGTCAACTTTGAATTTTAACTTACCAAAAAACCAGGCTTAGTTTTAATTGTTAAGAAATTTTTTTCAATACAATTACATTCTAAGTCTGGCTTTATTTTTTTGATAACTTTAATTTGGGAATATATTATCCAACATTGGGATATGAAAAATTTTTTTCAACAATTCTATCGCAATATCGCTCTTGGTAGTGAGCTATTTATCTAATCAAGTACTTCACTTTCTTTAGCTTAGATTGGCCAGCTTTTTCAGATGGATTACTCGGCTGTCTCTCAGGCGGCTAAAAGATTCGAACAAAAAAGTAAAGTCAATCATAAAATAGGAGAAATCAAGAAAAAGATGATAACAACATTGGAAGAGAATTGAATATTAAAGGTTAAAGCTTTACCCAAAATTTTCACAATTTTTTTTAAAAAGAAGGATTTTTTAAAATTGTACCGAATATTTAAGTATAGTTAATAATTTTTACTGAATTAGATAATTAAAAAAAGTTGTTTAAAGGGAATTAAGGGAATGAAAAATTATATTTTTATAACTGAAGAAGGGGTTACATATCAGCCTAATAGTACATCACCCGAACCAGACATAGAAAACTGCCAGGTTATTGGTTTTGTCAAAGGAAATAATGAAGATGAGGCATTTAAAAACCTGAAAAAAGAAAATGAATATTTATTAGATACGAATTTTAATGAAATTATTTGTATGGAGCTTAAAAATGAGGATTATTATAAGAAAGCTAAATATTTTTATTTAGGTGAATACAAATGAAACAGTACGAAGCAGTAATAAAAGTAATGGAAGAAAAGGGTAGATACGCTACTCTTTGAGTATTATATCAATATAGAAAATTGTCTATATAAACATCGAACAGAATATATTTTCTCTAAAAACACTTTAAATGACAGAAAACCCTTTATTTATATACGTTTCACCACTTTTATGTATTATGAAATTATTGTTTTCTGAACCCCTTTGTTTTAAAGGCTTTCAGACCCCAAAGGACCTGGCACGCCGTGTCCCTACGGGAATGCCCTCAAAACGCTCTCTAAAGCACGAAAAAATTAAAAAATTCAGCAATTTATTACCCTGATTTTGGGGTATTTTTACCACTTTCAAAATCACCAAACCCTTATAAATAGCTATTTTCAATTTTTGAACATCCAAAATTTTAATCAAAAAAGAGCCATTTTTAAGGGGTAAAAAGTATAGGTAAATCCAAAAAAACGCAACCACGAGCGTTTACGGCGTTTTTCTCTCGAAGTCCTTATAATGCAAGGCTTTCAGAGGTGTATTTTAGGTAAATCTTATCAAAAAAGGAACAATTATATTTTGATTAATAACACCTCTACACAGATATATAATCTATGTATGTCAAGAATGGTACGAGTCGTAGAGGTCGGAGGAGGTGCTTGCACCATATCATTTAAAGGAGAAATTGTTGGCAAAGTGAAAGGGTTTAGTTGCGGGACTGTCGGCTTTTCACTTTAAATAATAATTGAAAATACTAAAAAATTATTTGACACCAAATACAAAATAGTTTAAAGTATAATCAATGGTTGATAGTAGACGGTCGACTATTAAGAATATAATGTTATTTAGAAATATTTATAAAACGAGATTTTAAAGCCTGGAATATATTGGCGGCGAGGGCTCCTTCAAACGTAATCACTAGCTAAATTCACATTCGTATAACGATTATCGCATATTTGTTTATCATGTATTCCTTAAATATAAGTCATATTATTAAGATAAAAAAATTGAAAAAAAGAGCTAATAGACAGATATTTGAACCTTTTGCAATTGAATGATTTTCTAAAAGGAGTGAATAATTTTGGCACTATTATCTTTATTAATTTCTTTCTTAGTCTTGTTAATTATTGGTTTTCCTATTGCGTTCAATTTACTGCTAAGTTCAATAATCTATTTAATAGTTGGGGGATATCCCTTAACTTTAATTACTCAGCGAATGTTTGAAGGAATGAACGGATTTGCTTTATTAGCTGTCCCTTTTTTTGTGCTTACTGGACAATTTATGGTAAAGGGGCACCTTCTACGTTCCTTAACGGATTTTGTTAATTCCTTTATTGGTCATGTAAGGGGGGCTTTAGCTCTGGTAACAATTGGGACTTGTTTATTCATGGGTTCGATAGTAGGATTAGCTCTTGCGGAAATTGCATCTCTAGGTTCATTTTTAATTCCCATGATGAAAGAGGAGGGATATAAACCAGCTTTTAGTTCAGCTGTAATGGCAAGTGCTTCATTGCTCGGACCTATTATGCCACCCAGTGTACTAATGATTCTTTATTGTATGTCAGTAGGTCGAACTTCGATTGCAGGCTTATTTTTAGCAGCAATTACTCCAGCATTTATTATTGCTTTTTTTCAGATGTTAACAGTTTATTTTATTGCTAAAAAGCGTAATTACCCCAGCCATTCAAAGACTGATTGGCCAGAGAAGTGGACTCAATTTAAAAAATCTTTACCAGCACTTTTTTTACCAGTAATTATTTTAGGTGGAATTTTTGGTCGTGTTTTTACAGTTACCGAAGCATCTGCAGTTGCTGCACTTTACGCTTTCATTATAAGTTTTTTTGTATTTCGAGAAGCAAAATGGTCAGATCTGCCAGGTATTTTTTTAGAAACTGCCTTAACTTCAGGTTTAGTTATTTTATTGGCTGGTACTGCTACAGTAACTGCCTGGGCTATTGCTAATGAACGGATTATTTATATGTTAGTTGAACCGCTTTCTAATGTTCCTACCTGGCTTTTTCTATTAATGGTAAATGTATTACTATTAATAAATGGAATGTTTATGGATGATTATGCTTCAGTAGTAATATTAGGTCCAATTCTTGCTCCAATTGCCTGGAAATTAGGAGTTGATCCTTTACAGATTGGGGCGATTATATGTGTAAATTTAGTAATTGGACTTTCTACTCCACCCTTTGGAATTGCTCTTTTTGTTACCAGTCCTATGGCAGGAGTTAAAATTGAAGAAACGGTTAAAGAAGCTTTGCCTTTTATTGCTGTAAGTATTGCAGCGCTAATTTTGATAACTTACATTCCACAACTCACTTTATGGTTACCCAGACTTTCTGGTTATTAGAAGTACTAAATAGAAAGGTGAGGATGCTTATAGAAAAAAACTTGTAAAAATTTCTGTTTTTTAAAAATTAAAAAAATTTCATAAAAGGAGAGTATTTTGTTATGAGTAAGAAGTGTATAGCAGTTTTATTAGCATTAGTATTAATATTGTCTCTATCAAGTGTTGGGTTTGCAGCGATGAAAGTAAGAATATCGGTTTGTAATGCTCCAACCCATCCACAAAATATTGGTTTGGAAATATTTAAAAATTATGTTGAAGAAAAAACCAATGGTGAAATGAAAATAAATGTTTATCCTAATTCGCAGCTTGGCGCCGAAAGAGAATCAGTCGAACAATGCAAGAACGGCTCTTTAGAAATGGCTACTGCCTCCGCTGGTCCGTTGACTACTTTTAATAGCAAATTTATGGTTTTAGATATTCCTTTTGCTTTTGATAGTTATGATGTAGCTTGGATGGTTTTAGATGGTCCGGTTGGGCAGAAATTACTTGAATCTTGCGAAGAAGTTGGCTTAAAAGGATTAAGCTTTATGGAAAATGGTTTTCGTCACGTTACTAATAATGTACGACCGATTACTAAATTAGAAGATTTTAAAAATATTAAGATTCGTACTATGGAAGCTCCAATGCATATGGAGAATTTTAAATTATTAGGTGCTAATCCTACTCCAGTTCCATGGACTGAACTTTATTTAACTCTACAACAAAAAATAGTGGATGGACAGGAAAATCCTTTGGCAAATTTATGGGAAGTTAAAATGTACGAAGTACAAAAATATGCTTCCTTGACCGGTCATATTTACGATCCCATGCCATTAGTTGCAGACTTAAAATGGTTTAACAGCTTAACTCCAAAACAACAGAGTATTATTGAAAAAGGTGCAATTTTAGCACAAAATTATAGCAGATTTGTTAACAGTGCCCGCGAAGAGGAGTTAGCCAGGCTGTTAACTGAAAAAGGAATGGTAATTAATGATGTTTCAACTGAGGAAAAAGCCAGAATGAGAGATGCTTCTCAAGCTAAAGTAGTAGAGGCGATTAAGAAAAATACTGATCCGGCCTTTGTAGATGAGTGGCTAAAAGCTATTGAAAAAGCTGGGGAAGATATCAAAGCAGGATTGTAATACTAACTATGTTTTAGGAGAAAAGCACTCTTGCTTTTCTCCTAAAACTATTTTATGGTATCGAAATTATTGTAAAAGATAAGTTATTCAAGTAAGAGGTGAATAATACAGTGAATGAAGCAGAAAAAAACTGGTTCTTTAAATTTTGTGACATATTAGAAAAAATTACTTTATATACCGCAATGACAATATGCGCAATAATGTTAATTGTGGCCTGGGTACACGTAATCAGAAGGTATATTTTTAATAATTCTTTGACCTGGTCCGAAGAATTTCTTAGATTTTCTTTGGTATGGTTTGCTTTATTAAGTGCAAGCATTATTCATAAAAAACGCGGTCATTTAGGCATACTTACTTTTCGGGAAATGATGCCTAAAAAAATTCAGAAATTTTTCAAAAGATCTATGCCATATTTAGCATTACTGGCTACTTTGTTAACTGCTATTTATGGAGTAAATATAATGATAAGAGTACAAGGACAGTTTTCACCAGCCTTAAGAATTCCAGTAGCTTTGCCTTATGCCGCTATTCCAGTATCGTTTTTTTTAATGAGTATATATGGGGTAGCTCACATAATTGAAGATTTCAAAATTGCCTTAAAAGAAAAAAATAATTGATGAATTTGTTTTTTAGAGGAATTTATTTATGTATTTTACTGAAATTGAAGATAAAAATGTAATTTACTATGATTTAAAAGAGAAAGTTAAAATTACAATAGATGAAGAAAAATTTCTCGGTTTAATCAATATAGAAGAACCAGAAGAATTAAGATGGCCTGAAGAATTTCAAGATTCCTTTGAAAAACCGGTTAATAGCAAATTATTAAGGGATTTAGCCAAAGGTGCTAATAGGGTAGCTATTATTGTTTCTGATTCTACCCGAGGAGTACCTACTTCAAAAGTTATGCCAATAGTTTTAAAGGAACTTCAAATTGCTGGAATTAATTTTAAACAAATAGTGATAGTAATTGCACTTGGAGTACATAGGCCAGCAACTCTAAGAGAAATTGAAGAAATTGTGGGCAAAGATTATTTAAATAAAATAAAAATAATAAATCACGATCCTTACAATAACGAAGAATTGGTATTTTTAGGGAAGACTTCTTTTGGTACCCCGATAGAGGTAAACAAAACCGTTTATCAATCCGATTTACGGATAAATATAGGAAAGGTAGAACCACATGAATTTGCGGGATTTTCCGGTGGAAGAAAATCAGTTTTACCAGGAATTAGTAGTGAAAAAACTATAAGGGAAAATCATAGACCTGAAATGATATTAAAATCTGGGTCGAGACCTGGTTGTTTGGTAGACAATTCAATACATAAAGACATGATAGAGGCAGTAAAAATGTTAGGCATTCATTTTAGTATAAATTTTGTACTTAATTCAAGTGGCTGTACAGTTGGTCTTTTTGTAGGAAATATTTTTGATGCTCATCAACGAGCAGTTGAATTCATAAAATCATTTTGTAAGGTAAAGATTGAAGAAAAACCTGATATTATCGTTACCACTCCCGGGTTTCCACTAAATATTGATTTTTATCAATCGATTAAACCATTAATTTCTTTAGAGTCGATTATTGCTAAAAATGGGATAATAGTGTTATATAGTTTATGCCCCGATGGTTTTAATTCAGGTGATATGCTCTTACCATTTGAGGGAGTGAAGACCTTGGATGAGGTTATTGGTAAACTTATGAAAAATTACAAAATTCAAATGGATCATGCACTTCTTTTATGTAAAATATTAAAGAAAAATATTAAAATTATTGTTTCATCACCTAATTTAGAGGAACAAACTTTAAAAAAAATATATTTAGAGTGTTTTAAGAGCCCACAGGAAGCTGTAAAAAGAGCTTTAGATATATCCGGGAAGTCTAAACCTAGAGTATTATTTTTCCCGCAGCCACAGAGGACTTTACCGGTATTAGCATAGATTATAAAAAACAAAAGAACAAAATTATAGTTTTTGCTTTATTAATGATATTTTAAAGCAGAAACCATGCAACACAAAATTACTATTTCAAAAAGGAGAAAAAGATGAGTAAATTTAAAATTACAGCCATTAAAGCAAGAGAAATCTTAGATTGCCGCTGGACTCCTACCGTTAGAGTAGAAGTTCAAGTAAACAATGAAATTATTGGACAAGCTGATGCTCCTGCAGGACGTTCTACCGGCTCAAATGAAGCAAGCGAATTGAGAGACAATGAAGAACGTTTTAACGGTTTAGGAGTAATCAAGGCAGTTAAAAATGTTAATGAAATTATTGCTCCAGCATTAATCGGTATGGATGTTACTGAGCAAAGAAAAATAGATTATAAAATGATAAAGCTTGATGGAACTAAAAATAAAGAAAATTTAGGCGGAAATGCAATAATTGCAGTATCATTGGCATGCGCTCGAGCTGCAGCTAATGCAATCAGTTTACCACTATATCGATATATTAATCCTAATGCTCACGTCTTACCAGTTCCCTTATTAAATCTTATTAATGGTGGTAAACTTACTTCTAACGATCTTGATTTTCAAGAAGTATGCATATTCCCCGTAGGCGCTAATTCTTTCAAAGAAGCAATGGAAATAGGATATGCTGTTAACGAAGAACTAAGAAGCATAATTATTGAAAATTATGGTAAAATTGCGGCTAACGTTGGAGATGAAGGTGGGTTTGCACCACCAATTATTGAGGTTCGCGAAGCAATGGATCATTTAGTTCATGCAGTAGAATTATCCGGATTTGCTGATAAAATTGTATACGGATTTGATGCTGCCGCAAGTCATTTCTATGATAAGGAAACCAAACTTTATAGTTTAGGAGGGAATAAATTAACGACAGGTGAGATGATTGATTTCTATAAAGATTTAATCAAATCTTACCCGATTGCATCTATAGAGGATCCGTTCGATGAAAATGATGTAGAAGGTTTTATTCAAGCAACCAAGGAATTGGGTATTCAAATTGTTGGAGATGATTTTTTCTGCACCAATCCTGAATTAATCAAAGAGCGCTCTGCACTCGGTGGGGCAAATGCCTTGTTGTGGAAATTCAATCAAATTGGCACACTCTCAGAAGCCTTGGATGCAGCTCAAATAGCTTTTAGAAATAATATGGGCATCATGGTTTCAGAACGTTCCGGTGAAACAGAAGATCCAATTTTAGCTGATTTTACAGTCAGTCTTAATGCTGGTCAGATTAAAACTGGTGCTGGAGTACGTAGTGAAAGAACTTCGAAATACAATAGACTTTTGCAAATTGAGGAAGAACTTGGTTCTTTAGCTAAATATGCGGGAAGAGATTTTAAGATGGCCTTTTAAGCTTTATAAGTCATTGTTAGGCATAATATTTATATAAAAAAATTTTAGTGGGGGTAAAAGTGAGTTACATTAAGAATAGAGAAAAGCTATTGTCTCATGGGAAGGTTAGGATTCGTCAAGCAGCCCTTGATATAATTGACTACGCATTAGAAAAGGCAGACCCGTATATTGCAACTAAGAATTTAGTTTCTTTAAAGAATAATAATTTACATGTTGGAAGCTTAACCTTTAATCTGCGCAATCATAAAAGAATTTTTGTTTTAGGAGCTGGTAAAGCTACTTTTCCGATTGTAAAAGCATTAGAAGAAGTTTTAGGAAACAGAATTACTGACGGAGTAATTATTTGTAAATACGGGCAAGAAGGAAGCCTAAAGTATTCTAAATTACATTTCGCCAGTCATCCTATTCCAGATGAAGCTGGATATATAGCAGCTCAGGAAGCAATGACACTAGCTAAAAAAACAAGACCGGGAGATATCGTATTCGCCGGGATTACCGGAGGTAGTTCAGCCCTTATGACTCTACCAGTACCTGAAATAAGTTTAGAAGAAAAAAAAGTAGTAAACAAATTGCTACTAACTTGTGGTGCCAACATAATTGAAATAAATGCTGTTCGCAAACATTTAAGCCAGATAAAAGGTGGTAGACTCGCAAAAAATATTCACCCAGAAGCACATTTAATTAACTTGACTGTATCTGATGTTATTGGTGATCCTTTAGATTATATTACTTGTCCAACTGTACCCGACACTTCTACATTTAAAGATGCTCAAAATGCTATTTCTAAGTATAAACTCTGGGAGAAATTACCGACATCTGTGAGAAATTATCTTAAAAATGCTACTTCAGAAATGGAAACTCCCAAAGATCTTTCCGATCATCAGTTACATAATTTTATTATTGTAGCTGGAGATACAGCTTGTGTTGCAGCAGAAGCAAAGGCAAAAGAAATGGGTTTTAATACCATGATTCTTTCAACCATGTTTGAAGGAGAAAGCAAGGAATTAGGAAGAACTTTTGTAGCAATAGCTAAAGAAATTGTAATGAATAAGAGACCACTTACAACTCCTTGTGCTATAATTAGTGGTGGAGAAACTACCATAAAACTAGATGGAGATTATGGAATAGGTGGCCCAAATCAAGAATTTGCCCTAAGCGCTGCTCTATATTTGGGAGATTTAAAAGACGTAGTAATTGTAGGTGTCGATACTGATGGGACTGATGGGCCAACGAAAATTGCAGGAGCTATTGCAGATTCCAACTCTACTTGTATGGCAAAAAAACTGGGTATCTCGCTCCAGCATGAACTTGATTGGCATAACACTGTTGAAGTTTTTGAAAAAATGGGTGATGCAATTATCACTGGACCTACTGGGACAAATGTTAATGACCTTAAATTCTTATTAGTTCTTTAAGGGCAATAAAAAGATTTATAACTAACTTCTTTTAAGAGGTATTTATTGAGCCGTATAAAATTCCAGACTCCTGTCTGGAGATGTAGCGGCAGCCCGAAGGCTCAATCTCGTTTTTTGCTTGTAGCTAAAAGAAACCCCCAGCTTCTGCTGGGGGAGTGTCACTTTTTAAGGAAGGAATAGATAATGATTTTTTTAAAAAAAGAACCAAAAGTGATAGCTCAGGAAGTAGCTGCTGATATTAAAAGAGCAATAACAAATGGTATAATTAAACCAGGTGAAAGAATTAATGAAACACAAATTGCAAGGGATATGGGTATCAGCCGGTCTCCCGTTCGAGAAGCTTTGCAAGAATTAAAAAAAGAGGGAGTGGTTATAAACATTCCCTATAAGGGAACATATGTCAACCTGCTTGGTAAAAAAGACATTGAAGATATGTATGTTATAAGAGGATTGCTTGAGGCTTACGCAATAGAAAAAGTGATAGAAAATAAAAATGAAAAAATTTTAAGATGTTTAAGTAAAAATGTTGAAGATATAGAAAAAGATGTTGAAAAAAAACAACTAAAAGAATTGGTTGGTAATGATATTGAATTTCATCGCAATATTTGTAATTTTTCTGGCAATAAAAAATTAATTGATATTTGGGAAGGATTTCAAACGCAAATAAAAGTTTTAATTAATTTAGAAAGCAGCTTTTATGAACGCTTTCAATTGTTAGCAGTTGAGCATAGAGAGTTACTTTCTTTAATAATTGAAGGGAAAGTTAAACGAGCTCAAGAAAAGATAAAAGCGCATATTTTGCAAGCACTCGATTTTTTAGAAGAAAGTTTGAAGAAATATTAAAGAATATATGATAATAAATAAATGAATACTAGGAGAAAATAATTTTGGCTTATAATGTTTTGATTACAAAACATATACAAGAGGAGGGTTTAGTAGAACTAAAAAAGTACAGTCATATTTATATGCCAGAAACCGAAAGTAAACCATTTTCTCGGGAAGAATTATTTCGTTTAGCTCCTCAGTTGGACGCGATTATTCCGGTTAATGATGTAATTAGTGAAGATTTTATAGAGATGGCTAAAAAATTAAAAATAATTAGTAATTATGGCGTCGGGTATGACAATATAGATATAAAGGCTGCTAATAAAAAAGGAATTATGGTTACCAATTTACCCGATGTAGTTACAGAAAGTACTGCAGAATTAACATTTATGATTATGTTAGCTGTAAGTCGCCGGCTAATAGAGGCAGATAGATATATTAGATATGGAAATGATAAAAATTGGCATCCATTTTTATTTAATAGCCATGAACTTTTTGGCAAACTTCTTGGTATTGTTGGCTTTGGAAGAATTGGCAAAGCCGTAGCAAGAAGAGCATTAGCTTTTGGAATGCAAGTTTATTATTTTGATGTTTTACAAGATATAGAATCTAAATTAGAAGTTAATTTCTTAACTTTTGAAAAAATGCTTACTAAAATGGATTATATTACTTTGCACGTTCCTTATATGAAAAGCACTCATCATTTAATTGGAAAAAAAGAATTAAATATGATGAAAAAAAATTCTTATTTGATAAATGCTTCTCGAGGGCCGGTAGTAGACCAAACTGCATTAATAAAAGCTTTGAAAGAAAAGAAAATAAAAGGAGCAGCTTTAGAAGTATTTGAAACTGAACCATATGTTCCTGAAGAACTAACTTGCCTTCCCAATGTGGTGTTAACTCCTCATATGGGTACAAATACCGTAGAAACGAATATTAAAATGGCTAAAGAAGCAGCTAAAAAGATAATTCAAGTATTCAATGGTGAAACCCCAGCCAACATTATAACTGCTACTTGAACAAACAATATATAGGATAATTGTGTTTTTATGCATTGGTTGTATTGTTTTTAAGTGGACTCTACGCCTTTTGCTCTTCCCTGGAAAAAATAAATTCTTAAGAGGATACCCCTTAAACGCACGCCAAAAATTAAAAAATCGGACAATTAAGTACCCTGATTTTGGGGTATTTTTACCACTTTCAAAATCACCAAACCCTTATAAATAGCCATTTTCAATTTTTGAACATCCGAAATTTTAATCAAAAAAGAGCCGTTTTCGAGGGGTAAAGTATAGGTTGGCATAAAATAATGCAAATGCAAACGTTTTTCTTGCATCTGTTCTTAAAACCCTTATGGTATAAGGTTTTCAGAGGTGCGTTAAAAGAGGTTTTGCTTGCATTATAGAATAATGGGACTTGCGAGATGCGTATGAGAACGGATTCGATAAATCGAACTCCTACATGAAATTTATTAAAGGATTGGCACTTAAAAAGATATTATTATATTTCATTAATTTTTAAGATTAAACCATCGCGGGTTCTGGTTAAGGTAGCCAGTTCCTGGTTTATTTTTTTTAAATTAATCATTAGATTCTGGACTTTCTTTGAATTTTTAAGGATTGTTGGGTTACATAATTGGGATTCTACATTAGCTTTATTTTCTTCTAAGACTTTTATTTCTTCTTCAACTGATTTTAATCTATCCAGAATATCTTTATTTTGTCGGTAGAGACGATTCCGTTCTTCTGCTTCTTTCTGTTTTTTTAATTTATTTAAAGTTTTTATTCTCGGTTTTGATGATTGTGCATTTTTAATAGTTATAGTACTGTTGTCAACCTCTGCTAACAATTGAGTTCGTTTTTCTATAAAATAAGAATAATTTCCAGGATAGTCATAAATTTTTCCTTCACGTATTTCAATTACCCGGCCTATCAGATTGTCTAAAAAGAAACGGTCATGAGATACAATTAAGATAGTCCCGCTGTATTTTAATAAAGCTTGCTGAAATAATTCTTTAGTTACTATATCTAGATGAT
>Ga0190344_1000800_pt1 | contig 13231 bp, 14 predicted proteins | sample 48721323_MG_FD_161662 | JGI IMG/M metagenome (GOLD analysis project Ga0190344, IMG submission 161662) | Hydrothermal vent microbial mat bacterial communities from Southern Trench, Guaymas Basin, Mexico - 4872-13-2-3_MG | ecosystem: Environmental > Aquatic > Marine > Hydrothermal vents >... | reverse complement strand
AAATATACTCTTGCCAAAAACAAAACTACACATAGTTGAGCTGAAAATTCAACCCGGATTAAATTATAAAAAATCTTAACTGGATTTTTTAATCATGTATATGTATCTTGTTGAGATATACGGATTTTTTAAAACCTGGAGATTTTGCAATGAAAAGATTATTCCCCCTACTTACCGTTTTAATTGTATCCAGCTTTTTGTACGCTCAGAATACAATACCTCCTGTACATAGCGATGATGCTTGTACGGATATTGTTGTAGGTAAACTTGCTTCTGTTGACGGTTCGGTTATCACATCTCACACAGGAGCATGCGACGAATGCAGAGTTCATGTTGTTCCCGGCAGAAAATTCCCAAAAGGCGCAAAGGCTCCTGTTTACTGGGGAATTCAAAATGTAAAAACACCTCTTGAAGATTACGGCGAAATTCTCGGCTACATACCTCAGGTTCGGGAAACTTATACATATTTTCATTCCGGATACTCTCATATGAACGAACACCAGCTTGCAATCGGTGAAAGCACTCTAAGCCAGAAAAAAGAGCTAAGAACAAACCGTAAAGATGGCAAACAGATTATGACAGTTGAACAGGCAATGATCTTTGCTCTGCAAAGATGCAGAAAAGCCAGAGAAGCAGTCAAACTGATTGGCGGGCTTATGGAAAAATACGGTTTCCTGCCGTCATGCGGTCCTGAATCTGAAGCCCTGTGTATTGCTGATCCTGATGAAGCATGGGTGATAGAGATTTTCAGCGTTGGAACAGACTGGGATCCTGAATCAGGAAAACCCGGAGCAATCTGGGCAGCTCAGAGAGTACCTGACGACCATGTTGCAATTGTGCCCAACTGGAGCATAATAAAACAAATCGACTTATCGAAACCTGACTGGTTCATGGCTTCGGCAAATTACAAACAGGCAGCAATTGATCACGGCTGGTGGGATCCTGAAAGCGGAGAGCCTTTTGTCTGGCAGAAAGCATACTCTCCTGTTCCAAGAGAATGGGCAACAAGCAGATTCTGGCTTTTTTATTCTACTGTTGCACCGAATTTCAAAAACTGGCCCAATAAAAAAATTACAAACCCATACAAAGGATACGACTCATACCACCAGTACCTTGAAGACATCTCAATTTATCCTTTTTCAGTAAAACCTGAAAAAAAGATGTCCGTACAGGATGTGATTGCATTTCAGAGATCAGTATTTGAAGGCACTATTTATGATATGACCCTGGACTTTGACTGGTACATTCCTGACGGTAAGGGAGGGATGATTAAAAGTCCTCTTACTACACCATTTCCCACAAAGGACATGAGAGAACTCCTTGATATTCAGTACAGAAGAATGGTTTCAAGAGGCGGATACGGCATGGTTGCACAGCTCCGCTCATGGCTGCCTGATCCAATCGGAGGAGTTTACTGGTTTTATGTTGATAATCAACATGTTTCAACTTATGTTCCTATTTATGCAGGTGTGACTGAGATATCACCTTTGTATAAGGAGTATAATCCTGACAAATATTCAGAAACCTCCGCAAGATGGGCAGTGGATTTTGTTGACAATCTGCTCTACCTGAAATGGCAGGAAGCAATAAAGGACCTTCATAAGGTGCGTGATCCTCTTGAACAAAGCTTTTTTACAGATCAGAAAAAAACAGATGCTAAAGCTCTGGAACTTTACAATAAAAAACCTTATAAGGCAAAGAAATTCCTCACTGATTATACCAGGGATGCAATGGAAAAAACAGTTAAGATGTACCATAGGCTTAGAGATTCTCTTATAACAAAATACACCAACAACAAGCAGCATCTATAGGGAGACGTTATGATAAATAAACAGGTTTACCAATCTCTGTAAATATCATTAGATTTTATTTACGGAGTAGATAGGCTATAGGCTGAATTTTTACATAGGGCAATTGTTGACCCTGCTAAGGAGACTGGTCGGACCTATAGCCGAAGCAACCTCTTAAGGCACTGCGACCTTGAATAGGAGTATGGAGGCAAACCGATTTTGATTCTACTCCGGGATGACCAAAAGAAAGCGAGGTTATCATGCGAGAAATAGGAGTAGATCTTCACAAAAGTAATTTTTATTGTTGTTACTATGAGAATGGAGTCACACAATTTCATAGCTATAAGATGTCAGAGTTTGAAAGTTTCAGTAGGAGTTTACAGAAGACAGATCGCATAGCAGTAGAATCTACAGGTAACAGTCGTTGGTTTGTAACACAGGTAGAAGATATGGTTAGAGAAGTTATCGTTGTTAATCCTAAGCAGTTTAAGGTAATTAGTGAATCATCAAAAAAGACAGATTAAGGTAGATGCCGAGCAATTGGCCTTTTATCTTCACAAGGATATGCTCCCGGAGGTACGCATGAAAGATGCATTTTCGAGTCAAATTAAGAGTCTCTGTAATACCCGGGACAAGCTGGTTAAATTGCGGACGACTTTGAAAAACAAGATTCATAACATTCTTAATGCTCATGGTATCATTAGTAAACGAGAGGATTTCAGTAGTGAAAAAGGTTTACAGAAAGCCTTGTCCTATTCAGTAAACGCAGTTGCAAAGATTGAGTTGGAAGTGATTATCTCTCAAATCCGACATTTGAATGAGGGGATTGCCAGGCTTGATGATGAAATCAAGTCAAAAGACAGTCAGTTGAAAGGTTTTGATAATATTACAAGCATTAAGGGAATTGGCCCCAAAAGTGGAGCAATTCTTTTAAGTGTTATAGGTGATATTGATCATTTTCCAAGCCGGAAACAATTGGATGCCTATTTCGGAATTGTTCCACGCGTTAGAGATTCCAGTAATACGATGCATCATGGTCGAATAACTAAACAAGGCAGCAAATTAGGGCGAACCACATTGGTACAATGTACATTGATTGCAATTCGTTATTCGCCGTATTTGAAAAAATTTTATCTGCGATTGAAAAATAAAAAAGGCAGTGGCAAAGCAATTATTGCAACTTCAAGGAAATTACTTGGAATTATTTATGAAACATTGAAAAACGATTGGGTGTTTGAAGATTTCCCCAATTTTGTTATAAAAACAACATAATTCTGAGTAGAATCGGAACTATTTATCATAGGAGGAGTATATAAATGAGACGCCTGCGCATAATTTTACTTATTTTTTTATTGCAGATTTTTGTGTCGTGCTCAAACAACAGCCATAAAATAGTATACCAAAAAACCGGTGTAAAACAGAACTTGTTTTCAATATCAATTGTGGACAACAATACAGTATGGATCAGCGGATCCAGCGGTAGAATATTAAAAACAATTGACGGAGGGAAAAACTGGAAAATCTGTACCAGTCCGCTTCAGAAAAAATTTTCATTCAGAGGGATTTACGCTTTTAATAAAGACACATGTATAGTTATGAGTGTAGGCGCACCTGGATATATTTTTAAAACCTATGACGGCGGTAAAACCTGGGGACAGAAGTATTGGAACCCGGATCCTGATATTTTTCTGAATTCAATCGATTTCTGGGATGATGAAAAAGGAATAGTTGTAGGAGATCCATGCTGCGGCGGTTTTACAGTTCTTGTTACTAATGACCAGGGAGAAACATGGTCCAGAATTCCGATAAAAAACATCCCTTCTCCCTCTGAAGGTGAAATTCAATATGCTTCAAGCAATTCATGTATTGCGGTTTCAGATAGCGGTCTGGCATGGTTTGTAACCGGCGGAACAGAATCCCGAATTTTCAAAACAACGGACTATGGGAAAACATGGAAGGTTTTTAAAACACCTGTTGTAAATGGTGCTGAATTAAGGGGTATTTTTTCAACAGCATTTTATGATTCACTGACAGGTATCGTTGCAGGAGGTAAATACCTTAAACCCTCTGATACGGACAACACATTTGCCATTACACATGATGGAGGTGAGACCTGGACTCAACCTGATTCAATGCCGCCAATAGGATTCTGCTCTTGTGCAATTTTCCCCTTTACAAACGATAAAAATACTATTTTAACAGCAGGACTCAATGGTATTGCTGTTACTTATAACATGGGATTAACATGGGAACTGTTAAGTAATAAAAGTTTTAATGTTATAAAATTTTCCGATAAAGATCAATTCGGCTGGGCAGCTGGGAACAGTGGACAAATCGCCAAAATAATATGGTAACAATATAAAATAAACTCCGGAGGAACAATGGCTGACCTTAAGGCAAAAGGCATAATGAATAAAAATATAATATCTGTAAGTAAGGACTGGACAATTGAAAAGCTATCTCAATTCCTTGATGAAAATTCTATAACAGGTGCGCCTGTTGTTGACAGTGCAGGAATACCTGTCGGCGTAGTATCTGTAACTGATATTGCAAGAGACCACTCAATTAAAAGACAGATTTTACCCGAGTCTCAGCCTCACGATTTTTACTCTTCTTCCGAAGACCTTCCCGGTTACCAGGAAGTACTCAGCACATTAAGAATTGAACCTGAACGAAAAATTCTGGTCAAGGATATTATGACTCCAATGATTTTTGACGTTGATGAAGACACACCTGTTCAGAAAATTGCAGATACAATGATAAGAGGAAGAATACACAGAGTATTTGTAACAAAACAGGGAAAACTGACAGGGATTATTACGGCTCTTGATATGCTTAAGATAATAAGAGACCTATAGACTTCTTGAAACTGAATAGGGATTGAAACAATTTATGAATTCTGCAATTCTTGAAATTGACGACATTGTTCTGAATATAAACGGTAAAAACCTGCTTAACCATCTTTCTATGGAATTCTGGGAAGGGCAAATTCATGCTGTAATAGGCCCCAACGGCGCAGGCAAATCCACTCTCGCTTCAACAATTATGGGACTTTCCGGTTATACAAATTTTTCAGGAGATATCAGATTTAAAGGTAACTCAATAAAAAATCTGTCCGTTTCACAACGGGCAGCACTGGGTATTACCCTTGCATGGCAGGAACCTGCCCGGTACGAAGGCCTTCTTGTTAAAAAATTTATCATCGCAGGCGCAAAAGACAAATCCGAAAAAAGAGCAAAAAAAGCTCTGTCAACAGTAGGGCTTAATCCTGATCTGTATATAAACAGGAAAGTGGATAAAACCCTCTCCGGAGGAGAGCGCAAAAGAATTGAGCTAGCATCTATTCTTGCAATGGAGCCTGAACTTGTAATTATGGATGAGCCGGACTCGGGAATAGACGTTGAAGCCTTAAGCAGAATATTTGATACTCTTAAAATTTTAAAAAACAGAGGAAGTACTGTAATTTTAATAACACACAGCACTGAAGTTTTAAAACATGCTGAACACGGCTTTTTAATCTGCCACGGCCAGCTTTTGAGCAAGGGAAGTATAGTAAAACTGCAGGCTCTTTTCGGAACAAAGTGTATTCCCTGCTCCCATAAAAACCAGCCTGACGAAGAAAGTATTTACGAATATGAGTAAAGAACAGAACTTAATCAAACAGATGTACCAAAGCATGGGGCAGAGCCACATTCATCCCGATGATGTTGCACGTCTGGAAATACACGGGAATAAAGTAATCGGAAAACACCTTTTGCCCGGGCTTGAAGTTGAAACAAAAGAGAGAGAAAACGGAGTGTCGGTTAATATAGTTTTAAAAGAGAACATAACAATATCAAAACCTGTTATAATTTGCTTTGGAATTTTACCTGAAACCGGGGTCCAGAATATTTCTGTTAAGACTGAACTTGAAAAAAATTCCAGGATGGCAGTAATAGCAAATTGTGTTTTTCCAAAAGCTGTAAAGGTCCTTCATACAATGGATGGAGAAATAATTGTCGGAGAGAATGCTGAATTTTCCTACCTTGAACGCCACACTCACAGCCCCGATGGAGGAATTACAGTTATCCCGAAAACAATTGTCACGTTAAAGGAAAACGCAAAATTCCGGACAGACTTTGAACTTATTAAAGGAAGAGTCGGATTTGTTGATATTGATTATCAGGCAAAATGTTATAAAAATTCCGTTCTTGAGATGACTGCCCGAATAAGCGGTAAAAAAACAGATAAAATCAAAATCAACGAGCAGGCCTTCCTTATGGGAGAAGGAGCAAGAGCAGTTCTTACATCAAATATAGCAGTAAGAGACAATGCAGAAGCAAATGTAAAAAATACAATTGTTGCAGACGCCCCTTATGCAAGAGGTCATGTTGATTGTAAAGAGATTGTACAGGGAAACGCCACAGCCAGGGCAGTTCCTGTTGTTGAGGTGAGAAATCCCAAAGCACATATTACACACGAAGCCGCTCTTGGCAGTGTTGATTCAAAACAGCTCCAGACTCTTATGTCACGGGGACTGAGCGAGGACGAAGCAACGGATCTTATTATTGAAGGTCTGTTAAGCCCTGTTTATTAGAAAAGGATTCAACTAAAATGGAGTTTATCGATCTGACACACATGATGGAAACAGATATGCCGGTTTTCCCGGGTATAGACCCGCCGGTTTTTACAAATGATTTTACTATTGAAAAACACGGCTTCAGAGAAAAAAATCTTAACATGTACTCACACACAGGAACCCACATGGATGCGCCTGCCCATATCCTGGAAAACGGACGAACTCTTGATGAACTTTCTTTATCTCAATTCTACGGTAAAGGCATTGTAATAAAAACCACAGAACCTGTAATCAATGCAGATTTTCTCAGACAGTTTGAAAAAGCCCTTGGCAGTACGGATTTTATTTTACTCAACACAGGCTGGCCAAAATACTGGGGGACAGAATCATACTTTGAAAATTTCCCTGTTTTAAGCACAGATGCTGCAGAGTATATTGCATCATTTTCATTAAAAGGATTTGGTGTGGATACAGTCTCGGTTGATCCTGCAGGCAGCACGGAACTTCCTGTCCACAATATTTTACTTAAAAAAGGAATGGTAATAATAGAGAATCTTGTTAATCTTGAAAAACTGCCTGATATGGACTTTACTTTCCTTGCTTTTCCATTAAAAATAAAACAAGGTGACGGTTCACCTGTCAGAGCAGTTGCCCGGATCAATACCTGACAATACTTAACTTTGTATCTGCAAAAAATGCCGTACCACATATCTGTTCGTAATTTTCAATTTCCGGTAAAAAGCAAAGTGCTTCGAAACTAATATTTCTCATTAAGAAAATAAAAAAAATGTTATGATTAATGAAAATATTTTCGTATATTCTGGAAAATAAAGAGTGGTCATATACACTGACAAGTGGCGGCCATTCTTTTTTTAATTATTAAAACGAACTGCTGATTAATAAAAATATGCACAGTAAAAACAAGACAGGAATAGAATTAATCACTTTTCTCGGAAATCCGGGAAATGATTACGCGAGGACAAGACACAATATCGGGATGATGGTGGCTGAATACATCTCAAATGACTATTCCCTGTCGTGGCAGAAAAAATTTCGGGGGCTCTACTCATACATAAATTTCAGCGGAAGGAAAATACACCTTTTACAGCCGGAAACTTTTATGAATAAAAGCGGAGAAAGCATTAAACCTTGTTCTGATTTTTTCAAAATCGATCCGCAAAATATTCTTGTAGTGCATGATGAAATAGAGCTTAAATTCGGAGTTATTGATATTAAGTACAGCGGAGGTCTCGGGGGACACAACGGGCTCAGATCTATTGTACAGCACCTTGGAACAAAAGATTTTTTCCGGTTGAGAATAGGTGTTTCAAGACCCCAATACGGCGATGTTGCCGGTTATGTTCTCAGCAATTTCACATCTGAAGAACAGGAACATATTCCGGAAATTCTGACAGAAAGCAAAAAAGCTGTTGAACTTATACTTAAAGATCCTGACACTGCAATAAAGAGTTACCGAAAAAAAACGGTAATTCAAAACCAGTAACAGTATTGTTCGATAAACATTCTGATTAAACGCCGGAACTGTTAATATTATTTAATAAATCCCAATAAAAACAGGAGAAACTATGGCTCAGGGTTCATATCTTTCAAAAAAAGGATACGAAAAACTTCAGAAGGAACTTGAATATTTAATTAATGTAAAACGAAAAGAAATTGCTCAGGCAATTTCCCATGCCCGGGATTTCGGTGATCTGCGGGAAAATGCCGAGTACAACGCAGCAAAAGAAGCACAGGCAATGAATGAAATCAAAATAAAAGAGCTGAAGGAAAAACTTACTACTGCTACAATAATTGATGATATTGACATTCCTGATGATAAAGTGTATATTGGAGCTACAGTATTCCTCTCTGATCAAAACAGCGGCGAAGAAATTAAATATACTTTGGTGCCTGAATCTGAAGCAGATATTCTGGAAGACAAAATTTCCGTATCATCTCCAATCGGAAGAGGGCTGCTGGGACATACAGAAGGTGAAGTTGTTGAAATAGATGTGCCTGCAGGGAAGATTACGTATAAAATTATAAAAATTACAAGAGACTAACATTAAAAATGAATCAAACTCCTGTTAAGAAAAAATTAATAAAGCCTGCAATTATCGGACTGCTTTTTATTTTATCCGTTACAGGATTGTTTGAACTGAGTATGGACAAAAGTGGTCTTGACAAGCTTGCAGATTCCAATGACAGGTATCTCACACTGGCATCTCAGCGTGCGTTAACGACATTCGGAGTGCTTACAGGATTAAAGATAGGACTCGCAGTTATAGAAGGCTCGGAAATCGGCGTTGGCGTAAATCTTCAGGTCGGCGACGCAGTGCAGGCTGCTTATGACTATGTTGACATTGCATGGCGTACTGTTCTGTACAGTACAATAATTCTTGCTGGAATAAAATACCTTCTGCTTGCAGCTGACTATATTGACCAGTGGTTTCTTCAGGCAGCACTTTTTCTCCTGTTTGTATCTTCCCTGCTTAATCTCTTAAAGAACAAAAAGAAAAAAGCTGTTCTGATCATTAATCATTGTGCACAGATCAGCATTCTTATTGCAGTTGTACTATTTTTAATTCTCCCCTTTTCCATTGCAGGCGGCAGATTACTTTCCAGCCATATAACAAAACCATCTGTATCCAAAGCGGAAAATGATATTGCAGATTTTAAAGCAAACGCTTTCCCTCAAAAAGTGCCCGGAACTCAGAGCGGTTTATGGGAAAAAGTAAATTCAATTAAAGATCAGATTGTAAAGATAAGCGAATTTGTCGGAACCAAATCTCAGCAGCTTTCGGTTTGGTTGATGAGAATCATTGCAGGATATATTTTTGACTGTCTGATTTTCCCGTTTTTACTTTTTATCTTTCTGTTCTGGCTTGTAAAAATAGCAGGATATTACCTGTTTGGTCTGCAAAAAACCCAGTCAATAAGGAATGAACTGGAAGACCTTCTTAAAAAAGCATACCCTGATTCCGGAAAACAACTCTGATCTGTCCGAATAACTTCGACTTGTAACATAGTTAAAAATCTATTCTTTCCGACTAAGTCTGCTGCGTTTTTTATTTTGTTGACATTTATAAAAGTAATTGATAAAATAAAACTATCCTTTAAAAAATATAGGGAGGGAGAACAGATGAATACTAAAAAATTCATCCTGTCAAGTCTTATTGTGTATGTAGTTTTTGAAGTGCTCAACTTTCTCATCCATGGTGTAATTCTTTCTGATATGTACATGAGAACAGCATCTTTGTGGCGCGCTGATATGGATCAGATGATGTGGATTATCTATGTCGGGGATATTTTAAAGGCCTTTTTGTTTGTATTTATTTTTACAAAAGGGCTGGAAAACAAAGGTTGGGCAGAGGGAATGCGCTTCGGGCTTTTAATGGGGCTCTATGTTGCAATAGGCATGGGTTTCGGATCCTATGCCATGTATCCCATTCCATTTATTCTTGCTCTGCAGTGGTTCATATATGTGACGATTCAGCTTGTCATCTGCGGAATTGTTGCAGCTATTATTTACAAACCTGCAAAGAAATAGATTTTTCAAATTCTGCATCCCGGGTTAAGACCGGGGTGCAGAAAATTAAGCCCCTTTTTATATACATGAATATCATTACTTTCTCAGCAGGTTTTGCGGGAGAAAATTTAGGCTGCCCTTTTTAGACAGCCACCTTGGTAAGATTATAACATAACTGTTCCTGAAGTATTTAGCGAACCAACATTATCTTACGGTTTAAAACCTGATTTTTAAACTTGATCCGGTAAAAGTATATTCCTGAAGCTACATATTGGCCTGTATGATTTTTCCCGTCCCATCTGACCGTATGACGGCCTGCTGACATTTTTTTATCAGTAATGGTTCTGATCTCTCTACCCATTACATCAAATATTTTCACAAGAACATATCCCTGTTCCGGTAAGATAAAGCTGATAGTCGTCTCAGGATTAAAGGGATTGGGATAATTTTGAACGGATAAATTAAGCGGCTCCTCAGATTCTTCTTTTTCTCCAAGTTTTTTCACAGGAAGTTCACGTTTAACATATTCAAGTTCATCCTTTGCTGACTGTGCAGTAGGATTATCAGGATATTTTTCAATAATGAGCCTGAATAGTTTCTCTGCATTGGCCGGGTCATTCAAATGATACCTATATACAATGCCTTCTCCATAAAGCCATTCAACCGCCATTGGATGATCAGGATAATCTTCTATAAGCTTGTTGTACAATTCAATAGCTTTTATATACTCATCCATTTTAATATACATGGAGATCAAGGCGTTTAAGACATACGGCTTTAAATGCTGTAATTCCGGACTATGTGCTATCCCCTGCATATAAGCTGATAATTCATCAAAATTTCCTTGTATGCGCATAACTGATACCATTCTACTCAGAACGGGTATGGTATAATGACTGGCAGGATATGTGGCCACAAAATGCCTGAACTGTTCAGCGACATCATCCAAATCGGCCTTATAATCCACCGGAGCAAATCTTTTTCCGGATTTTCGGTCATTTATCAGCCTGTCTTTAATGATTTTATAATCGTGCATGGCTTTTTTGTAATCTTCATAATCCGGACCAGTGGACATACCACCTGTATCCGTACCATTATTCGGCACACCGTTTGCCTGCGTATTTGCTTTATTGCCCAAAAAACCGCCGCCGCCCCCTCCACAGTAATTCCAGACGTCCCAATATACATTGCCGGAGACAGACCCGCCTGGAGTAGAGCTGCTGAATGTACAGCCGTATGCATGAGCGGTAGAGCTGAAAGCAATAATATCATAATAGGAATTATTACAGAAATTAACCCAGTGCATATCTCCATCGGAGTTGTCCTGTAAATGGACAGCATCCATTTTATTCTTCAGCGATCCTGATATAAGGGAAAAATCAGAACCGGAATGTGCATAAATCCCTTGAGTTTGGGAAACAAGTGACGTTATACTTCCCAGACCAAGCATGCTTGAACTTGCAAGGTCAATATAACAGTTCGAATGCCCTGTTTTACACGATGATATGACAACACCATCTGAGTTGTTCACTGTGATTTTGTTTTTGACAGTTACATCCGACAGCCCCGCTCCATCGTCGTTGTTGAAATTTACTCTTCCATTGATCGTGGTTGAACTTTGACCGGAGCCTTCTACGTCAACGCCTGCTTTCATGGAAATGTTTTCGGTGTAGGTGCCGAGGGAAACAAAAATTTCCCAACCCGACGAAGCCCAGTCGATCATTTGTTGTATAGTCGTAGAAGAGGGAAAAAATCCTTTATATAAAGAACCTGATTTTGCATAGTGTGTATAACCAGAAACTGTGCCTTGTTTTACTATTTTTCCGCTGCCGGTGCATCTGATGTAATAGTTATTAAGATTAACTGTTTTGCCATATATCACCAATGTCTTTCCAGATGGGACAACAACATTTCCCGTTAATGTAACATTTTGATCCCATAACTCATCATCAACTAATGTACCTGATGTCGTTGGCCCTAAAGTTTTCAAATTCAGCACGCCTAAATTGCCTTTAAATTGAGGGTGCATAAATATATTATCGTATTGTGCTGCATATTGGATTACTCTCGGAGCAGCGTAATCATGAACCTCTTTTGCAGAAACGACATGACCTGATGCAGGATCTGCCTGATCATCCTTAATGCCTTCTAATACGTAATAGGAATAAATACTGTTATCATCAGGCCCTCCAGTCCAAGAATATTCATCAGCCTTACATGCTGATGATATCTCACCTTTTGACATATTGTTCACGAAAACACCTGAATGACATGCATTTAAAAAGGTGCAATATTGATTGAAATTACTTCCAAATGAACTTTCCAATTCTGACGGATTCAATGTCCCATTATATGTAGTAAGCCCACTTGAACTACCATGTCCTGAATAAAAAAACAGTTCACTGTTTCCAGTGCTATTAGGCATATTTTCAATGTATCCTTTGATGTGGCTTTTCGTTGCATCACTATTTGTACTCAACTTAATGTTGCTACTGCTCCATCCTTGGTAATTCATAAGGTATATACGCATGTCCTCAGCATCATTCACACAGTCTTCAGGAAGATCATCACTCGTTCCTGGGTAATCACTGATGCCGACACATACTGCATGAAAATCCGTTGCCTTGGCTGTAAGAAAATGGCAAAGAAACAATGCCATGATCATCATCCATACTCTTTTATTCATTTTTGCCCTCTTTCCACATAGCGTCCGGGTGAAGGTTCTGTATGTGTAAAATTCGGCATGAATCGTTGACCATGAGTTACGCTCATTATTCGTGTGTAGCTTCTGGCATCCCTTGAAAAAGGTACAACAAAATTGCCCAATTTGTTCTTCAGCTTCGATGTTACTTCCGGATCACCGTAGCGGAAAATGTCCACTCCTTCTTCTTCCGATCCTTTTGTCTTTAAAGAAAAAAAGCCTCCTTTCCTAAAGTTTGCTATTGCGCTACTTTGAATTATTGTTGATTTGGTATCAATCTTAAAATCAAACTCTGATTCATTCGCGCATAAGATAATACAATCACCGGGCGATATCTCTATACCGCCCTGTTCCTGTATCTCTTGAGGCAAAACATTGGATGTTAATATATGGTACAAACGAAATTTTTCTAGGACGAGGGGCCCGGCTGTTGGGTTGTATATCTCCAACCAGCTTTTATTTGGTTTGTCCTCATTTAAATAAACCTCACTGAAAATCAAACCATTACGTTTCAACTGAGCAGTTAGCGTTACAGACATGAACAGTATCACTATCAATATTAGTAGAAATGTTTTAATTTTCATTTTGATAATCATTTTAACCTCCAATTTTAAAATTTTTTTGAATAAATGAGAAAAACATTATTACCTTCA
>Ga0190344_1000798_pt1 | contig 13250 bp, 10 predicted proteins | sample 48721323_MG_FD_161662 | JGI IMG/M metagenome (GOLD analysis project Ga0190344, IMG submission 161662) | Hydrothermal vent microbial mat bacterial communities from Southern Trench, Guaymas Basin, Mexico - 4872-13-2-3_MG | ecosystem: Environmental > Aquatic > Marine > Hydrothermal vents >... | reverse complement strand
GGCTAACTTTGTTTAAAAATTAAACGGAGGTTAAAATGAACTACGAATGGATAGTGAAGGAACTTATTTCCAGCGGAAAGATTTCACAGGAAGATATTGACTCTGTTAACTCCAAAGTTGTTAGCCTTGAGGAGCGTCGTGCAGTTGACATGTTGCACCTAGCGCTTTGCTTTGAAGATCATGACGAAGGTGCTTGTACCTACTATGCCGAATCAGCTCTTCAAAATAAATGGGAGAAGCCAAGTCATCTCAAATGGCTTGACATCTCCCGGCGGGTAATGAAAAGATTCAACTTGTCAGTTGAACAACTTATAGAAGAAATCTCTGACTGTTGCAGAGTAGCTGGCATTCTTAATGCCCAACCAGGATCATTCAAGGCCTGCTTTACCTGTGCGTTTCTTCAGAACAATCCTAAATTTGTAACAGATTACTTACTCGACAATTCATCAAGCTTATCATAGAATCTTCTCTTACCTTCATCACCAAGCCACCCGAGTGGTGTGAGAAGATCAACCATCTCATCAATGGCATCGAGATCACCGCCATAAAGATTGTACATAGTCTTTGCTTTACCTTCTGGCGTCATATGAAAAGTATCCACCCACTCACGTCTGTTAGGAAGCTCTGCAGCGTCTTCGATGAACCTACGTCGGGCCTTCAGAGCTTTCACAATATGTCTCTCCTCATATTTATCAATTAGTCTATCTACATCTTCCTCACTCCCAGCTCCGTACCAGTAGTAATTTGTAGCTATTGCATTAAACTCGCCATTTCTTACTATCTGCTCAAGCTCATCTTCTTCCCTAGGATCTTCAGCTGCTAGTCTAATCTCCTGCCCAGGGTTCGTGATTCCTATAACCGACTTAAACCCAGGCATTCTGGCTAGTGTAAGAAGCCAGTGATCTCTCATTACTTCCTCTGGTACATCGCTGAAAGCTTTCTCATAAAGTGCTCCAGTCAGAGCCACAAACTCATTATTCTGAGGCAGGATGTTTCCAATAGAATCGTCCAACCTCTTTGGTGACAATCTAGTAATACTACCTACATCCTTCGCCAGCTGTGATACATAAGGATCATGCATACCTTCAACTCTTGACTTTGGATAATCAAAAGTCCTACCACCAGCTTCAGTATACATCATCCTGTTTTTCCACCAACTATAATTCGTAACATAGTCAATCCAAAATTGTATATGAGGAGGAGCATTCAAGCCTACAGGTCCAAGCTCCTTGAGATGCTTCACCAGCTTAGCATAATCAGGCTCTTTGTTTATTAAACCTTTGTCATACAAATAAGTCATTGTCAAAGCTTCAAACACTCTATACATAAAAGCTGCATTAGGGTCCATACGAAGCTTGAGATAAAACTGCCTAATGTTACCATCTCTATCCCTTACCTTAATAGTCTCAGGAAACAAAGGAATCACAGCATTTTTCTCATTACCTTCCTGTCTTACGCCTTTCATAAAATCAGGATAAAGCAACCAGCCCATAGCTGTGATTCCAGTAGCTAATGTTCCAAGTTGGACATTCTTGAATATAAAATCTATTGGATTCTCTAATGCAGACCTCCAGAAAGTTCTTGCACCTAAAACCCCAGCATTGAGAAAGATCATCCCACAACTATCAGCAGCCTTAACAAACCATCCGCCTTGGTTATAGTCCATTCTGTTCCTAGCTGCATGAACAGCTTCATACATCATGTCTTCGTTCTTAAGCGCTTCCTTAAATGTAATGCCTTTCTCTTTAGCCCTCCTCATAAGCACTCGCCTTGCTGTAGCTGCTCTAACAGCTACTTCAAGACTAGCTCCAACATAACTTAGAATATCTATTGCCTTAGACCATTCACTGGGAGGTCTAGTACCTTTCATATATCTCCCCTCGCGCATAGTAAGCCAAGGCATTGCTAAGCCATGTTTCATCAGGCTTTTGAAGAAAGGTCCTTTAGTATAAATATCAGGAAGTACAGTTGCTAGATCTTTACCAAGCATTAGTGGTGAAAGTGGATTAAATGCACTATACACAGGCTTGAATTTGCCTTTGCCTTCTTTTACCTCCCAGGTCTTAGCAGTAAAGAATGTATGCATCAAGTCCATCGGCAGACCAACAAATATAGCCCATATAGGACTCGTACTTACAGCCAGGGCTCTTGTCAGCGGCGCAAAAGTAATCCCTCTTGCAAGCCTGGCTATTCTCGGACTAACATCATGGCTCTTGGTTACCATGTACTTGGCTGCATCTGGATGGAAATAAAGCTTTTTTTCAATGCCTCTTTCAAAATAAGGCATTGCGCTCCAGCCTTTAGGGGTAGGCCTGCCAGTACCTCTGACAAAATTAGGATCTTCAGGATGCGCCTTGGCGTATTCATAAAGCTCACGACCTGACATATTTTTGAATTCTTTAGCTTTAAGAATCTTCTTATTAAAATAAATAGGTGCTTCACCTTCAGAATATTTAATCTTTATCTCATTCCATCCTTCAGGTCTTCCAGTGCCAGTACTCACAAATCCATTGTCTGGGTGTCTTTCTGCAAATTCCTTCCATTGAGCTTTGGCCTTCTCGTTTGCAATAGTTCCATAAACTCTTGCAGTTTGCTCGGCTAGGATTGTTCTGTAATCAGGTTCAAGCATTCTCACCTTGCCAGTGCCAAGACTCTGAACACCTGAATTGGAGACTTTTATCGTCTCGCCACGGAGATTAGTTTTAAATTCAAGATCAAACAACTTGGAAACTTCAAGTGATTTGAACTTTCGAAAGTCAAACTTCTTAAGTGCTTCGCCTTCCTCTGGTGACTTTCTTCCAGCTTCAACAAGATCATCAACCATCTTCCTATGCCACTCATTAAGAATCTCGTTGGCCCTGAAAGCTTCAACAATTTCTTCTCTGGTAGCTCCTTTGAAGATTTTGTCTATCTTGGGAAATTTTTTCTTGAGCAGCTTGTACTGTGCATCATTAAGATCCTTAATCAACTCACCAAGAGCCATCACAGCATTGGCTTCACTAGCTCCATAACCTTTAGGATGTTTGTAGCCACTCTCAGCGCGATAGCTGTAGATAGCTTTAAACCTGGTAGCAAGTGAAATAGCATTAATAAGGTCTATTACCTTCTTTGACTTCCCCTGATAAGTCTCCCTAATTATTTGATCATAGACTTCCTTTCCGTACCCTTTACCAGAAATAGCTGAGCGCTGACGTTCAACCAGCTTTTGATAATCAGCTGGATATTTTTTACGAAGCATCTTGAACAAAGGTTCTTGGATGTCAAAGAAAGCCTGACCAAGATCTGATTTCAACTGTTTAATTGCATAAACAGGATCAAACTCCTTGGCTTTCATTGAAGCATCAAATTCGACGAAGAATCTAGATGCATCTTTAGTGGCTTTCTTAATGATCTTGAAAGCTTCAGTCGGGTCTACACCTGACCTAAAAATATTTTCACTTTTAATATCCCAAGTACCTTTATTTCTAACTTCCTTAAATTGGTTTGAGTTAAATACTACATAAGACTTACCTTTCCCTTCTACTGAATTTTCATAGATTATTCCATCGTAACCTTCTTCTTGTATTAACTTCTCAAGCTTCTTAACTGATTCATCAAAGCTTATATTTCCTAATTCATATTCATCAACAAGTTTACTGATCTTATCCCAAGTTTTTGGAAATAGTTTATACTCAAGATTTTCTGATCTTATAGCCTCACGGGTAAATGTTTCTACATCCCATACACCTGGGTCTCTAGGAAGGATTAGAGGATTTTCAATCTTAAGATAGCCTTCTAATAATGTTGGCTTTAGTTTGATAGCCGATTCACCTAAGTCAATCTCACTTCTAATACGCTCACCTAGTCTATTAAGAGCCTGTTCCTTAGTTCCAAAATGAATACCTATACCTGTGTATCTTTTATTTGGGTCAAAGACTTCAAAACTATAAGGAGAAGAATGGTAAACTTTTAAAGGCTTGGAATTGCTGTCTACAATTTTACTTTTACCAAACCAAGATTTGAAATTCTTGATGGATTCAACAGGGTCTATGCCTGAATAGAGCTTAGTTCCTCCCTCCCCTCTAGGCCTCTCCAACTCTTTGGCCCATCTAGCAGCTTCAGTAACTAACTCATGCCACTGCATAAGAGCTGTCGAGTCACCTTCAAACTCTCTTATCAACTCCTTGCCATGCGTAACCATTTGACTTAGCTGAGCACGAATTGATGAGATATTTACATCTTCTCCATGATACCACCTATTCACATCATTGATAAGCTTCTGTGTATATACATCAATGTCAGGCTTTTTACCTTCAGCAATCTGTTCCTCGACTCTTCTAAACAACTTAGTCTTAACAGCTGTTTCTTCAGCTGTTGCAAAGAATGGACTGTTCTCGCCTTTAAGTGCTTCAGGTGTTCGGGTGCCGGTTTGTAAATCTACTTCAGTTACCTTCTTTGGTGGCTCTGGCTCAGAAATAGACACTGGCTCTTTCTTACGTAATTTAACAGTAGGCTTTGTTTCACTTTGTTTAATTTTTGAACGTAGTGTTTCAGAAGGCTTTGTGGGCTCTGCTCCTTCTTTCTCAAACTTAGCAATTTCCTTCTTCGTAGCCGGCTTGATACCAGTCTTCGCTACAGGCATAGCTTTAGCCTTAGCCAGCTCTTCACTAATCCTGCCTATCTCTTCACTAATCAATGCGTCTTCACTCACCTTACGCATTGCTTCTTTGTATTCAAGATCTATCTGTTCCTTCTCAACCTTAAGTATTTCAACCTGAGCTTTTCTAACAGCTTCATCTGGAATACCATTAATAGCTTGAATCTTCTCAGCTAGCTTTGCTTCATCCAAAGTCTTGCGCTTAGCGAGAATCTTAGCCTTTGTCGATGGCTTGAGTTTAGACCTAACACCTTTAGCTGTAGCACCTGTAATAGCAAACTCCATCAACTCAGCACCGAATTCTGTGAGATACCCAAGCCGAGGAGAGAACTTGCTAACAGCTTCACCTGACACTCTAGCAGGCGTCAAGAACCAATCAAAGCCTTTGCCTACAAGCTCCAAAGCCTGCTTGCCAAGTTCTGTATAAGGCTCATAGCCCAGGCTTGCTATTTCTTCTTCAGCAATCTTAGCTACATCAGCCCCAAAAGGCAAAGCCATTACGCCGTAGGCTTTAGATGGAAAATAAAGAAGCATACCACTAGCTAATGACATAGCTAGTTCACCAGTTGCAACAAGTTGCAAGCCTGCCTGCTTAGCCATTTCAAAAACTGCTGATTTAGTCGCTTCAACCTCTGGTGATTTTTCTACTTCAAATGTATAAGGCTTCCCGTTTTCATCAAGTGGTCTCATCAACTCATCCCAACCACCAGGAGGCTTAGGTCCAAAGCCTTTTATTCCCATCTCAGCAGCAATCTTTGGGCTCATAACACCAGGGAGAGGAAAGCCTATAGCCGAACGAGTGTAGAACTCACGGACTTTATCTGCTGGCTTAGCTTTGGTTTCATCTTCAGGCTCTTTCATCTGCCACGGAATAGGTGAGCCTATAGCATTAGCTGCTTCAACTGCTTCTGGATCAGCTGACATGACTGGTATAGGGCTAGGCTCGGCTTTTATCTCTGGCTCCTGAGGTTGGCTCTCTAAGGATTCAAAAGCATCTTTCAAAAAGAATTCTGATGGCTTAACACTTTTGGCTAGCTCGACAGGTTCAGCAGGTTCATCATAACCAGATTGTCTAGCCCTCAGATCATCATAGTATTTTTTGTCATACTTATAAGCAGGATCACTAAGGATTTTATCCAGTCCGTATTTCCTCAAGTGCGTAATCCCAGTTTTCCAAGCCAACTGTCCAAGAGTCCAATCTCCACTAAGAGCTTTGGTGTAATCACTTACGGTTTTGGCCATGTATCTTAGAGACTCCTCAGGATTTTTATTATCAACTCCTGGATGCCACTTAGAAATAATCTGGGCCAAGCCATAAGCACTGCTTCCTTTAGCCTGAGCATCAGGTCTAAAACTACTCTCCATATCAATCTGATTAAGCAAGGCATTCTCAGGCCATCCGTATTCTTTCTCAAGCTCTTTGATAAGCTTCCTATAAGGCTTAGACAATTCTATAGCCTGAGGATCAGTGAGATCTCTATACACAAGCTTAGATTGAGCTTTTGGAGTTTTAACCTCCCGGCCCTGGCCTTTACCTGCACTCATAAAATATTCAGAAGGCTTCATTGATAAGGATTCCTCACAATAAGTTTTCCATCAGCATACCAGCCATCGCCTTTGAACTCAGCATTAGGATGAATGCCCTTTATTTCAGCATCCCACTCGTCGAGGACTTTAAGTTGCCTAAGTCTCTCTTTGGCTTCCTTATAAGAATAACCTTTGTCCTCAAGCAGTTTTATTTTATCTATGTCAGGCCTCCAGTCCTCCTGCTCAAGTCGCTTGCGAATGGTAGCATGTCTGTCAGGTGAAAGAATCTCACCAGCAGTCGATCCAAGCCTTGATTCAAGAGATCTTTTATAAGGACTGATAGAAATTTTTGTAGAGCTACGATCCCTAAGACTTTCCTCAAGAGCTTTAAGATCAAGTCTTTTCATAAGCTGGTCAAGAAACTTGATTCTTTCATGAGGCTCAAACTCTGTCAGAAACTCCCTAAAGCCCATAATATCTGTATCGCCTACTGATTTGGCTAGATGCACATAAGCTGCATATGATCTATGATCATCAGGAAGGGCTTTCCAAACATCTATTGATACTGGCCCTATCCCTGGCACAGGAATAGGAAACGGCTGTCCAGGTTGCAGGCCCTGAATAGTCTTAATAACATCCAGACGGTTTCTGACATCTTCACCAGCCAGCTGGTCTTGCATCATCTTAAGCTTCATCGCAGAATTAATGTGCTCAGGAGTCAGCCCTACTAGATTCGCACCAGCTAGTGGGCTAGAAGTAGGGTTTACGCCACCTCCAAGAAGTGACATAACGATTCGAGCTAAGCCTCCGGTACCAGTGACAGCACCTTGACCTGGAGTACTTACATTAGTCGGAGTTTGAACACCTGCTCCACCCATACGTTGCTGGAGAGTAGGTAGGCCCTGGTTAGAAGGAATGTATGAAGTAGGATTACCTGTTTCTAAAATCCCTGCCATTGCATTAGTAGGTGCATTGATAGTAACTTTATCAGCATTAGCTTTAAAATCTCCGCCACCAGCTAGTATTCTTGATATTAAGTCAGCTTGATTCTTCGTAGCCATCTGATTAACCACCATATTAGCCACTGGTGCACCTCCAGGACTTAACGAAGCTCCAGCGCCTGCTAGAAGCATCGTCAAAAAGTCAGCAGCTGGATTGCTATTAGCCATTTCACACCTCCGTTTAAAATTTAAACACAGTTAAAATAACGACAAGCCTAGGCCAACGACTCCACCGATTAGAGCTCCTACAGGTCCGCTTACAGCAGCACCTTCCATCGAGCCATACATGTAGCCAGCTGATGCTCCAGTAAGAGCACCACCAATAGCTTTCTGCGCAGTCGAAGCACCTTCAACATCAGTAGATTTATTTTGTGCTCCATGCAAAGTTCCGACAGCAACTCTGTAATAATCCAGCACGGTAAAAGGCCAGAGCTTGTCTTTGACAATCTGCTCAATGTTGTGATTGTCTATATCCATTCTAGTAAGGAAGTAGAATTTCATAATCTGCGCATACATATCTGGAACTGTCTTGTTCCAATCCAGATGCGTGCGCCACCTATCGGTTGCCAAGGGCATAGCACTATGTCTCAACGTAGCATCGTATTTTGACAAAGTCCTGGTCCTCTGAACTTCCATCATTGCTTTGCCAACGACGAAAGAGCTGGAAACCACTGAGTTGATGTCTCTCATTCCACACACAAACCTCGGGCTTGCATTTTCTTCAATATCATCTGCAAGCTCCTCAGCATGCTGAGAGACCAAGTTGTCAATAGCCGGGTTGTTTATAGTATCATTAAACACCTGCGTAAACAACGCATCGACATCAAGACCAGCCATGAACTTCCCAAACATATCAAAGAGCGATGGGAAGTCTGATAGTATGTATCCAGTGCCAAAGAAAGCTTCTTCGTATTCCAGAGAGTCATAGCCATAATAAGGCGATGTTTGAGCCAGTAGATCAGTAGCTAGCCCTTCAGATATGTTCAGAAGATTCTGATGATGAGATTCAAGATAAGGAGCATAGCGAATAGTCTGGGTGCTATCTCCACCTCCACCTTTACCGCCTCCACCCATTATGCACCTCCTCTGAGATCATAGATAAAAGACTTAAACCTATCCTTCATTCCGAGTCTTCTACTAATCTCAGCTGCTCTTTCATTGATTGTCCAAGAGGTAATACTAGTGCAACCAAGACTTCTAGCAAATTTTTTTACTGCTTCAAATTCAGCTTGCCATACTTTTGGGCTGACGATTTCAAATGAATACAAGCAGTTGATAAACAAACTTTTTTCATCTCTTACTTCATCAGTAATTATTCTTGTAATAAGAATTCTTTGAAGAATTCTTTCATTGCTGAATCCAATGAAGCATTGAGCCTTGCCGTTGAGAAGATGATACAAAAGCCTGTTGGTGTATTTGGCTACGTATTCATCTTCAACCTTATCTGCATTAACCGCAGCGTATTTTATGGCTTCCCAGTAAGTTGGAATCTGCATAGGTTGGAGTCTTATAATCATAACCCACCTTCGTTTAAAATTTAAACAATCTGCCGTTGCACCGGAGAGATGTCCATATAACTAAACCCATGAATATGACCACGGAGTTTGAGATAATCAACTTCAAAATACTCATAAATGTCAGACTTCAGCCGGAACCGGAACTCGACACCATAGCATCTAGGAAATGCCTTGCCTTGAGGATTTACCAGGTGCCAACCGATCTGTTTAAAGCTGTCCCTATAGCTAATGCGATAATCTACAGATGCATAAAGATGTTCTGTAAGATTAGATCCAACTTCTATGCTCTGAATTGTCTTAGGCTTACGTGTGCCAAAGTCATAAATATCTGTGCAGATTTCAAACTTTGGCGTGCTGATTGCTCCATCTGAAACAACATAAAGTGTTCCACCTTGCGGATATAGGCCAGTGATATTCACAGGTCCTTCGCCAAAGCTTTTGGTTTCAGCTCCATAAACATAACCTTCTGTGCCATCACAGATGTAAAGAATCTTCTTCTCAATATCATACGAAAGCACAATGGTTCCAGCCATTGAGCCAATGAACTCAGAATAATCAAGCTTCTCAAGCTGCTGACCAAGCTGCCAGAGTTGTCCAAGTTTGTCCACAAAGAAATGTACACTTTCATCACCGCTAACTGCACCTTTGTTTTTTACACCTATGCGATAAATAGTGTTCATGCCCCAGTGAACGCCACTAGGCTTCATCATAGTCACGCCATTAGTCCCATAGACCACAAGACTGTCGGCAAGCTTCCTGATGTCATACACAGAACCTTTCCAATCCATAGGCCGTTCGCCTGCTAGATTGGACTCGTCTATGGTGAAATCAAGGTAGCCTACCTTAGACCATTTGACGAAGTTTGAACCACTAACACCGATGAGGTAATCAGTTGAAGGGATGGTAATGTAGATGTCTACAACGCCTGCATCAATAGTCTGCCCGATGTCAATAGGATCGCATTCGACAGAGAGGGAAATATCTATTGATCCAGCTGATAGACCTACATTCCCGGCGTAGCCTTCTACTGAAAGCGTGATCTCTATTGGGTCAGGATCATAGTAGCTATCCAGCGCAGTGTTTATCTCAGCTGGTGGATAATAATGCAGAATCGGTTGAGCAATAGAAACAATTATTTCTATTGGATCAACTGTAATATCTGTATCAGGGACTGCAGTTGTCGGAGCAACAGTTGTCGGAGCTATAGTCGTCGGTGCTGCAGTCGTAGCTGTTGTTGTAGGGGCAAGGGTAGTCACAGGTGCCTCCTAGCTGATTCTCACCTCAGGTCCAATGATCGTGGCAGTTCCACCATCTGGCTGAGTATAGTCACCACCAAAGTCGATGTAGCCAACTATTGCATCATCAGCGTGAGTGTCGTCGTAGATGATAGCACCACTTGCAGGACCTATTGGTCCGCCAGACGCAGTCCACGTCACGTTGTTCCAAGTGATCTCACAACGACCATCTGCATCATCTTCAGTCACTGAGACGCCTGCAAGTGTGGCACCACCAGCTGTGTACCCATTACCAGTGCCAAGTTCGTCTCCAGAGACATCAGCATACTTTTCATGCGAGTCTTTGTTGTACGTAAATCCAGATTCCATGAGAATAATCTTAAACGTGTCGGAGCTAAAGTCCACAGCTCCAGTTGCCAGCAAGTACTTGATCTTGTTAGAAGCTTGATTAGCCATTGCGTTTGCCTCCTAGGTGTTTTTCTTTGATTTTGCGAACTGTTTCATGCCTAGCATTGTGGAGAAGCCTGCTAACAGCATCGAAATCACTGCGTTCATAAGTGCATTCGTGTTCGTTCCCAGCTTTGTCCACAAAGCAAATATCAACATTGACAGAGCCGTCGTCTGTTTCAGTGATGATTATTCTTCTTTTCATTCTAGCCTCCATACTTGAGGTTCTTCATCGTCATTAATAGTAGCTGCAACCGACTCTACCACTTTCAAAGCCGCCGAATGAAGCTCTCCACACACAACTATATCCCAATAATCAGTTTTTCCATCTTCAGGTATTGCATCTACAGAAGCTACGAAAGAGTTAGTATCACTCCCAGCTCCACTATCACCTTTTCCAAGTTGACCATTACTATTATACCCAGTGCCTAACATAGTAAGATCATCTTTTATAGCAGCAGAATGTCTAAAGCCACCGTCAAACTGAGGAAGATTTGTATATCCAGACACTGGAAAGTTAAGAGTATCTATCTGTACAAAGATATTCCTACTAGTATTATCACCTAATCCTAACTGTCCATAAGCATTATATCCAGCAAACCATAAAGTCCCATCTTGCTTAACAGCTATAGTATGATTATACCCACCTGCAGTCCAAACCCAGTCAGTATCAGTACCAACTTGTGTCCAAATGGATCTTTGATTATAGTCTCCAAGCCCTAACTGGCCATAGGCATTTCTTCCTGTTGTCCAGAGCGTGCCGTCCGACCGGACAGCGCAGCTATGTCATGAACCTCCTGAGACTTGTTTCCACCCTTCTCCAATACACTTTGTAAAGTCGTGTCTATCAATACCATCACCTAAACCTAAAAGGCCTTCTGAAGACCCAGAATTACAGCCTGTAGCCCAAAGGTATCCATCAGCATCTATAGCAAAAGTTCCATTTCCATGAGCATTAATAAAAACCCAGTCAGTACGACCTGAGAGAAGACTTAAAACTATTCTAGTATAAATCTCACCATAAGGACCTGTTTTTATAACTTGCCCATAAATATTATCTCCACATCCATAAATCTGACCATTAGATCTAAGAGCTATAGAATGACCATATCCAGTACTAACCATTATCCAGTCTTTATAATCTTTACCAAACTGATGTGGCCTCCAATACATATACCCATAGCCATCACTCCAATAACCTTCTCCTATCTGATAGCTTTGATTATCTCCCCACCCCCATAGAGTGTTATCATTTCTTATTCCGAGTGTATGAGAGTCAAAGGAAGATATAGCAATCCAAGTATCATCATTTACTAGACTATACTTTTCTACATAATTAGGTCCTGTCCCCATACATCCAAAGTAATTATACCCACTTGCAAGAAGCTCACCGTCAGAGTTTATAAACATACTACTCCAAACTAATGCAGCTCCAGAGATAAAACTTCCTGGAACATAAGTTAATGTATTAATAGCTGAACCATACTCTCCATTACCACAGTTCCCACTTCCATTTTCGCCAGCAAAGTATAATCTACCATTTGTCTTCCTTGCATACATACAAAAGTAATGTCCGTACACAGTTTCCCAATCTGTATCAGTACCTACCTGTTCCCAACTATACCTTTCATCGTAATCACCTTGTGCTAATTCACCTTGTGAATTTACTCCGCACGACCAGAGAGATCCATCTGTTTTAATAGCCATTGCAGAATAAGCAGCGCAAGCTACATGAGACCACTCTGGATTATCATGCATAGTAAAAGTGTAAACTATGTCATTATGGCCAAGACCAAGCTCGCCCCAGCCATTTTCCCCAGTTACATACATATAACCTGAAGAGTCTATAACATAAGTACACTCTTCACTGCAAGCTGCAAAAACAATATCAGTAGGTGACAGAAGTGTGAGTGTTGTAAGGTATGTAGTTCCTGAACCGTAACCTAGCTCACCATATTTAGTATACCCACAGCCATAAAGCTCCCCAGTTGTTTTAACAGCTACCATATGAACATCCCCACCAGCAGCCATTAGCCAATCTGAGTCAGTACCGATTTGAGTAAACACAAGTCTATTATTACCATCTGGAAAGCCAAGCTGGTAGGTACTATTATCTCCACATCCCCATAGCGTTCCATCAGTTTTAATTGCAATGGAGAAATTATATCCACAGTAGATAGAACTCCAATCAGTGTCAGTGCCCACTTGAGTGAAGCGCCATCTAGTAACAGTATCACCAAGCCCTAATTGACCACTATTATTAGTTCCAGAAGACCATAGAGTTCCATCTGATGCTATAGCTAAAGAATGATAACTTCCACTGGCAACTTGTACCCAAGTCTTACTTTCTGTATAAGGGACCTGTGTAGCAATAGCGCAACCAGCTCCTTGTTCCTCGCTTATAGCTATACCAAGCTGCCCTACACGATTATAACCGACAGTGTAAAGATTACCAGGTGGAGATGGAGCTATTTCTTTGTGCTTATGCCAATGGCCACAAGGGGCATGCTTAGCTGTAGGCCCAGTTGAAAGACCAACTTTAGATGCAAAAGCTACAGCCTTAGGATCTTTTGTCCACCGAGGATTATTGAGATAGCCCCATCTGTCAGGCTGCTCAAAAAACTTCCAGGGCCCAAGGTTTTTGTCATCTTTCCAACTCATGAAGCGCTCCCTGGCGAGCCAATCATTACCTGGCCATTGTAATTGCAAATGGCAACTGCAGTAGGCTGGTCGGTGGTAGTGGAAAAGGTCCCTGTGTTTGGGTCCCTAACAACTGCCACTGCTCCATTGCTCATGTAAATGTAGTCATAAAAATCTACTGCTGCCCAAGTCTGTCCAGCAGCCACAGGACCAAGCACGAGAGAAAGAGAAGCTCCATTGTATTCAT
>Ga0190344_1000795_pt1 | contig 13264 bp, 14 predicted proteins | sample 48721323_MG_FD_161662 | JGI IMG/M metagenome (GOLD analysis project Ga0190344, IMG submission 161662) | Hydrothermal vent microbial mat bacterial communities from Southern Trench, Guaymas Basin, Mexico - 4872-13-2-3_MG | ecosystem: Environmental > Aquatic > Marine > Hydrothermal vents >... | reverse complement strand
CTACCCACCCAGGCCACACTTGCCGGCTTCCACGAGTATGACGACCAACTGGAAGATTTCTCTGGCCGCAATGTCACCAAACAATATGAGAAGCTGGATGAACTGAATAAGTCATTTATCGTTGATATTGATCAGACGATTCTAAGCCCTGAAGCAAAAATGGATCATTCCGTTATCGTGGATGGGCTTTCCTTGGAATTTCTTCAACATGAAGGCCTTCTTCCTTGGGAATATGATCCATTGTTTTACAATAAAATTATATATAACTGTGTTAGACCTTTAATGACAGGAGACTTCGGTACCCCGGAAGACAGAGCAAAAAACGCAGCCAAACGACTCAGTAACCTACCCAAATTTCTGAAAGAGGCGATGAAAAACCTGAAAACTCCACCCCAGCTCTCTACACAAACAGCCATCAAACAATTCCCGGCAATAATGAACTTTTACCAGAACGAAATGCCCCAGCTCATCCAGGAAGCCCCAGATTCCCAGAAATCTGACCTTCAGAAAAACCTTGCGGCAGTCATACCTGCCTTAAATGAGTACCAAACATATTTGAGCAGCGAGCTTCTCCCGAAATCGACAGGAAATTTCCGACTCCTCCAAGCTCATGTCAAGATGGCAAGAATGAGTTACCAGAATCTGACTCCACTCCAGCAAATCGCCGAAATCGCTAAAGCCGATATAAACAACATCCGAAGAGAAATGGCTTTGATCTGTGTTTCCTTCTATAAGATAATGGACCCGAAATTTGATGTTGAAAAACCTCCCTCAAATCTAACAGATGAACAGGTAAGAAACATCATAATCTCCCATGTTCTCAATAAACTCAAAGTCGTTCATCCCGCTAAAGAAAATTTCATTGAAACTCTCACTGCTTCCCAGCAGGAAGTGAAAAATTTCATACAGGAAAAAGAGCTTCTTGATAATCTTCCGGAAACTGAACTCAAAATAGAAGAGATGCCTGAAGTCTTTCAAATGGGCAACCGGTTCAGGCTTGTTACTCCCGGTGTGTATGATGATTCAAACCAATACACACTTCAGATCGCTCCCCTTGATAAGGACCTGAGTGAAGAAGACATCCAGGCCGTTCTTGAGGAATACAATGATTATATTCTCCCCTTCTATTCCGCTAGAAACGTATATCCGGGACCCTTCGTACCGGCATATTTTACTCTAAAAAACGCCTCACTGGCTCAAAAATTATATCCAAACAAGGCGATATTTTATGGATGGCCCCTCTTTGTCGAAGAGATGATGGCCATGTCCGGAATAGAAGACTATGACCTCAGACTGCGTCTCCATCAGTTAAAGATGAAACTGACAGCCGCTATAGATTTTATACTGGATCTGCAAATCCATGAAGGAAGCATGACCAAAGAGCAAGCTGTCAATTATATGACTAGGATGGGATTCCAATCTGAAATTGAGGCAGAGAGAAACTGGGATAGGATTGTTCTGATGCCTCTTGAAGCTGGCTACGCATATGTGGGATACCAGGCCATGCTTGATATGGAAAAAAATTACAAGAAAATCAAAGGCGACGCTTTCAGTAAAAAAGAATTCCTTCAGCAAATACTCAGCCATGGTCCTATTCCACTCAGACTGTTAAGAGAAGAGATCAAATAGCAGAAAAAATACCATAATATAAAGGCCTGTTTCTTAATAAACAGGCCTTTTCTCTAAAAAATGACCCTCATTATTGACTCTCACGCTCATTTAAGTACAGAAGACTTTGACAAAGACAGAGATCTGGTCATTAAGCGAGCTTTTGATTCAGGAGTTAAAAAAATCCTCTGCCCCACTGAGATTTCAGATAGTAAGATTTTAAGCACTACTTACAGCCTGATAAAAAAATACAGCCACATTACAGCCGCAGGTGGAGTGCATCCTCACAACGCCAGCCAGTACAATCAGAATCTTGAGAACAGAATCAAGGATATGGCCGAAGAGAATAAAATCGTTGCTGTTGGAGAAATCGGTCTGGATTTCTATTATAATTACTCCACTCCTGCCGAGCAAAAACTTGCTTTCCAAAAACAACTTGCGCTTGCCCAGAATCTAAAGCTCCCTGTCATCATCCATAGCCGGAAAGCCGCATCCGATGTGTTAGCTCTTATAAAAGAACAAAATTTCACCAATGGAGGCATTCTGCATTGTTTTACAGAAAATCTTGATTTCGCAAAAAAGATGCTGGACAGAGGATTTTTTATCTCATTTTCAGGAATCCTCACTTATCCTAAAGCTCATGACCTGAGAGAAACAGCAAAAAAGATTCCCGATGACAGACTTCTGGTAGAAACAGATGCCCCCTTCCTGACCCCGGTGCCTTTCAGGACCAGATTCAAAAGGAATGAACCAGCTTTTGTTACAGAGACCGCAAAAGTCCTTGCAGAGCTCAAAAAAGTGCCGTTTGAGTCCTTTGCGGAAAAAATATGTCAAAATTTCAGTTCCCTATTTATAGAGAGCTAAGATAAGTTTGAAATATAAAACTTTTGGTGTTAATATAAAATCCGTATATTAAAGACATGACACCTGAAAAATCTTTAAAACAGCCGTTTAGGGAAAACCCCTCTTTAAATGACCTATACTCCTTAATAAAAATCGATCTGGACGAAATAGAAAACAAAATTAGAAATTTCACCTCCTCTCCTAATCCTCTTGTCAAGGAAATCAGCAGCTATCTCTTCAGAAAACCGGGGAAAAAAATCAGACCGGCTGTTCTGACTCTTTGTGCGAAGTTATTCGAATACCAGGGAAACGAGCACGTTCTCATGGGTACCCTTGTGGAAATGATTCATACAGCCAGCCTTATTCATGATGACATCATCGATGACTCTAATAAAAGGAGGGGGGAAGATACAGTCCACACTCGGTGGGGGCCTAACATAACAGTCCTTCTTGGCGATTATATCTACATAAACACCATAGGCTCCTCTCTAAACACAGCGAATCTGGAAATAACAAAAACACTTATTCAAGCATCTGCTCAGATGATAGAGGGTGAATTGAATGAATATTATCTCAGCGGAAACCTTGAAATCACTGAAAAAGACTATCTGGATATTCTTCATAAAAAAACAGCTTCTCTTTTTTCGGCCTGCTGTCAAATCGGGGGAAGACTCGCTGGTGCCCCAGAAACATTCATCACTATGCTGGGAAAATTCGGCATTAATTTTGGAATGAGCTTTCAGTTGATCGACGACCTTCTTGATTATTCCGGAGACCCCGAATCATTAGGGAAACCAGTGCTGTCAGATTTAAGGGGAGGCCGCATAACACTGCCTTTGATTTACACATTTAATAATGACGGCCACGAAAACCGGAAAAGCATTCTTGAACTCTTCAATCAAAAAGACTTCAGTGAGTCAGCCCTTAAAAAAATCATAGATATCGTGGAATCTAACGGTGCGCTCGATTATACTTTCCAAAAGGCAAATGACTTTTCGGTTTCAGCAAGGAATATATTAAACCATTTTCCAGAATCTGATTTTCGCGAAAGTCTAGCCAGAATTTCAGATTACATTCTTCACAGAAATAAATAGAATAGTCCAGGTCAGAGATGCTGGAGATAGAAGTCAAAATCAGAATCCTTGATCTTAAAAAAACACACGATAAACTTTTATCTCTGGGGGCCTCATTCATTAAACCCAGATATTTTGAAGAAAACATTCTTTATGATTTTCCAAAAAAAACTCTTACAAAAAAAAATCAGGCATTAAGACTCAGGTCTGTTGGAAAAAAAAATATTCTGACTTATAAAGGAGAACCGCAAAAATCAAGAAAATTCAAGATAAGAAATGAATTCGAAACCCAAGTCAAAGATAAAAAGCAAACAAAAAAAATACTATCCTCACTCGGCTTTAAACAGGTTTTCGTTTACCAAAAATACAGAACAGAATACAAGACTAAGAGTTTAAAAATATGCTTAGACGAGACCAAAGCTGGAAAATTTCTCGAACTTGAAGGAAAGCGAGAAGATATCGTTACGTTCACAAAACAAATGGGATACTCAAAGGATGATTTTATTAAGGATGATTATGTATCTCTTATAAAGGAGATTGAAACAAGATAAAGAAACTTAAAGGGATTTACTGCCCTCGCCTCCTTCCTTTTTTCCCTTCTTCTCCTTTTCTTCTTCGTCAATGACCTTAAAATCAATAACTCCCTTTTCAACTTCTTCCTGGGCAATCCGGATAAGGCTCTTGGATTTAGATTTTATCTTAGGTTTGGCCCCTTTTAGAAGCTGTCTCGCCCTTTTCGACACAAGTAAAATGAACTTATATTTGCTATCCAGGTCTTTGTAAGATTCCAATTATAAAGCTCTCCTCTTCAATATATCAGCAAGTAAAATAACAAAAATTTGATTTAAATTCAACATATAATTTAATCTAGCCTTAAATCAACATCCAATTATAGTTGACAAAAAAATGACTCTTAACTAAACTATTCAAGAATTATGTGACCCGTTAGCTCAATTAGGCAGAGCAGCTGACTCTTAATCAGCAGGTTGAAGGTTCAATTCCTTCACGGGTCACTTTTTTTGGACCTGCCTGAAGAAAACATACCTTTTATGCTCTTAAAGATTTTTGTTATTCCCTTGTCTCCGGCTTCAATATATAGCTTCTCAGTGGAATTTCGGAAATAAGAATTATGATAGATTTCAGACTTCGGCTTTGAAATGCTCAGGTCATACTCTCTTCGTTTTTCCGGATCACTTAAAACTTTATAGGCTTCTTTTATTTCCAGCAGCGTCTTTTTTCTTTGTTCTTCATTAATCAGAGTGTAATGAGCCAAAGAATCTTTTTCATAAGATATCTGAGCTGTTCTATAGGCCCTCTCAATATCCTGCTGGGAAGCGCTCCGGCTCACATTCATGACCTCATAAAGGGTTATTTCTCCTCTCAATATCATATTCTTAACTCTTTTTTTCAGTCAGTCTGGAAGCGATAGAAAGTATAGCCTTTCCCACATCCGATTCCGGATATTTATCCATTACAGGCGTTAAATTTTTCACGCTTTTATGCACGACCTCGTTAAACGGGATAGCTCCCAGATAGTCTAAGTTAATGACCAGAATCTTTTGAACAACATTGGAAATGGATTCTCCGAGCACGAAATCTTTCTCGTCCCTTGCTTTGTTGATGATAAGGCTGGGTCTGAATTTCTTGAGGGCACGGAACAACAGGTCTGCGTAATACTTATCCTGAGAGATAACTTCACTGAGGAAACTGTATACTGACCTTGAATTGTCGTTTATCTGTTCCGTTACTTTTTTAATCAAATCCTGAATCTGGTAATGATCTATGTATAATTTCAGAAGCCTTATGATACACGACTTTAAAAAATAGTAAGCATTCTCGATAGATGTGGGTTCAGGATTGACTACCAGTATTCCCGGGTTGGAGAGCAGAAAAAAATCAATAGAATTATAGGTAGAACCTGTCCCGATATCGATGATGATGACATCAGAATCAAATGTTTTTATGTGTCTTAATAATTTCAACTTTTTAAAATAATTCAGATTCGCTGTAAAAAGAAGATGGTCTGAACCCTTGACAAGTCGTAATTTATTATACTGAGTGGGAACAGCTACGTCCTTAAGTGTGGGGACTTTCTTTGTTAAAAAATCCCCTATATCCAAATCACTTTTCCTCATTCCAAGGAAAGTATGAAGATTGGCGCCCCCTAAATCAGCATCAATTAAGGTGACTTCTTTATTTTTTTTTGAAAGGCAGAGAGCCAGGTTTGCCGTCACAAAGCTTTTCCCCGTTCCTCCCTTTCCTCCACCCACTGCCCATATGGTCCTGGTCCGGTTCTGCCGTTCTGAAACGACCGGGTTACTTCTTGTCTGCTTTGGATTCATATGTTGAACAATCCAGGTTAATCAAAAAAAATGTATTTTAATTATTTTAACACAGTCAACACATTTGTAAAACAAAACAAGCAATAATAATTCTTTACTGTTTGACTTCTGATTTCTATAATAAAAAAAAGTGAATCATCCATGGATTTAAGCATTCTAATCACTGCTGGAATACTCATTACTGTTATTGTTCTGGCTTCTGTTTTAATTCTCAAAAGCACATTAAAAGAGACCTCTATTAAAATCGAAGAATTAAAACAGTCTCAATCAGAGAACAAATCCATGTCTCTTATGCAGCAGCAAATAAATGACCTAACCAAGAATATCAACCAGCAGCTCAACAACATAAGCAGCCAATTCCAGAAAACCACCGGCCATATAGGCACTACTTTAGGGGATGTTAAAGAAAATTTGGGAAGAATGGAAAGTGTCACCACACAGGTTCTGGAAAAAGCCAAAAACATCTCAAATCTGGAAAACCTTCTCCGCGCTCCTAAATTCAGGGGGGGCTTGGGAGAATTGTTTTTAGGTGACTTATTAGCGCAGATCCTTCCTCCCGCTCACTACAAGCTCCAGCACAAATTTAAAACCGGAGATATGGTGGACGCTATTATTAAAATAGGGGAAAACACAGTACCTATTGACTCGAAATTTCCCCTAGAAAACTTCAAGAAATATTTAAATGAAGAAAACGAAAAAGAAAAGAAAAATCTACGAAAAAAATTTGTTTCAGATGTAAAAAAACATATCGATGTCATCCAGCAGAAGTATATCCTGCCTGATGAAGGAACATTTGACTTTGCACTCATGTATATTCCTGCAGAAAACATATACTATGAGACCATTCTCCGCGAAGAAAACATAGTCACAGACAAGAGTATTTTCTCCTATGCCACACAAAAAAGAGTCATTCCTGTTTCCCCGAACTCATTTTTTGCCTATCTCCAGGTAATTGTACTGGGCCTCAAAGGGCTCCAAATAGAAAAATCCGCCCAATTTATATTTCAGTCTCTGACAAGTCTTCAAAACGACCTCTGTATGTTTAAAGACTCCTTCAGCCTTGTCGGAACTCATTTGAACAATGCCAGAACAAAATATGATGAGGCAGAAAATAAGCTGTCAAAATTTACTGATAAAATAAAATCACTGGATTCTTATGAATCAGAACTGCTTGAAGAGAAAAAAACTGACTGAACATCTATAATCTTGAGGAATATTTCAACTCCTTAAATGTAATGATAAAGGAGGTCTCTTTATTGCTTTCGATTTTCATATCTCCATGAAGCTGTTCTGTCAGCATTTTAACTAACTGCAGTCCAAAGGAGCCGGGTTTATTCAAATCAATCTTATTTTTGACACCCACGCCATTATCACTGACAATCAGCTTTAGTTGTTCATCTCCTGCTTTGACCAAAGTGACTCTGACCTCTCCTTTTTCCTTATCCAAAAAACTATGCTTTAGTGAATTAGATATCAACTCATTCAACAAAAGCCCTAAAGGAATGGCCGTATTTATGTCCAGAAAAATTTCTTTAACGTCTTTTTTCAAAACGACCTTCTCAGAATCAATCCCAAAAGATTGAAAAAGATAGTGAGCTAAGCTGTCTATGTATTTTGAGAAATCGACTTTGGAAAGTTCCTCAGATCCATACAGTTTTTCGTACACCATGGCCATTGTCTTTATTCTTCCCCGGCTTTCCCTAAATATCTCTTGAATATCTTCATCCTCGATATTCGCAGCCTGAAGCGCCAGCAAACTTGATATCACCTGCATGTCGTTTTTAACTCTGTGATGGACCTCACGCAGCAGGACTTCTTTCTCTCGGAGAGAGTCATGGAGCCTCATCTTATCTTTCTTGCTTTCTGTTATATCCCGAATATAGGAACATGTCCCTATGACTTGTTTTTTTTCTCTTAATACCACAGCATCTACTTCACAAAATAGAGCGGTCCCGTCTTTCTTGATTCCCTTAAATTCGTAACTGCTTTTCACTTTATTGCCGCTGACCCGGCTTCTGTGAAGGTGGATAACCGTCTCACGGTCTTCGGGATGAACCAACGTCAGAATTGTTTTCCCCTCGAGTTCCTCTCTTTCATACCCGAATATCTCACACAATCTGTCGTTAAAATATTTTAAATTTCCTTCCTTATCATCGATCAGGATAGCTATTCTTGCTTTTTCAACCAGGCTTTTATATCTGGCTTCGGATTCTTTGAGCTGCACTTTGGTCTCTTTTTTTATTTTCAATTGCTTCCTTCTTTATCCTTTTTTGTTAAGCCTGTACTTTATATAAAAGCCATGCTGCTCCTATTTATTCCTCTATTCTGATTCCTCAAAAGAGGATAACTGCAGTTCTAATTTAGTCACCATCTCTCTTAATAATTCAATAATCTCCTCAAGGTCTTCAGGAGAAAAAATATCCCAGTCTTCAAGAGTGCATTCATCCCTGCCTCTTTCCAGGCTCTCTATGGCATCATCGAGGCTCTCAATAAGCTTTTCACAGGTTTCTTCTTTTGTGGTCATTCCGTTTCTCCTTTTCAATGAACCTGGACTTATATATTATCCAGGTGAATTGTGTTTCTGTCTATATATCACATGAAGAAATTTATTGTCAAAGGGAAGTCTTCTTTTTTTTTATCATTGATTCTTTAGCTGATATGTGATATATTACATAACAGATGAGGTAGTTGGGTTACTCATACAAGAGCGTTTAGGTAAAGTAAGGTTGGCGCCAATGACCAAAGGACTTATTTTCGATATCAAAAAATACGCCATCCATGACGGTCCGGGCATACGCACAACTGTTTTTCTCAAAGGATGCCCTTTGCGCTGCTGGTGGTGCCATAATCCGGAAGGACAATCTCCACAAAAAGAACTGTTCTATAATGCTGAAAAATGCCTTGCCGGCTGTACAGACTGCATCGCCGCATGCCCGAATCAGGCGATAACCAGAGACAGCACTGGGATCTCCATAGACAAAAGCAAATGCCGGATGAAAGAAGACTGTGCCGGGGCCTGCCCTACCGGAGCTTTAAAAGTCATAGGACAGGAGATAAGCGCCGATGAATTAATGAAAGAAATCGAAAAAGACAGAATATTCTATCAAAATTCAAACGGAGGTGTTACGTTTTCAGGCGGAGAGCCTCTCATGCAGATCAATTTTCTGGATGCCGTGCTTGAGAAATGCAAAAGTCAGTACCTTCACACAGTTGTTGATACATGCGGATACGCACCATTTGAGGATTTCGAGAAAATAATGGATAAAGTCGATCTTTTTCTTTATGACCTGAAAACGATGGATGAAGAAGAGCACCTGAAATCCACAGGAGTGAGCAACCAGCTCGTCCTTGACAATTTAAAAAAACTGGGGAAATCAGCAAGAGAAATTCATGTGAGGATTCCCTTGATCCCTGGTTTCAATGACTCCCTGGAAAACGCACAAAAAACAGCTCAATTCATCCGTAACATTCCGGGAATAAACAGGATCAACCTCCTCCCCTATCACAGGGCAGGAACTCAAAAATACCTCAACTTAAAAAGAACACCAAAAGACATTTCTCCTCTTTCAGAGGATAAAATAAAAAGATTACAGAAAATATACGAAACATACGATTTTTCTGTAAAAATCGGGGGCTAAAAATGAACAGCCGAATCAAAAAACTGAGAGATCAGAGCATTAACACAAAGCCATTTATATCCATTGAAAGGGCTCACCTGCTGACAAAATTTTATAAAAGCAGTGAATCCAAAAAAGTCTCAAATCCTGTTAAAAGAGCCCTGGCTTTTAAGTACATTATGGAAAACAAAAGCATCTGCATTAATGAGGGAGAACTCATTGTCGGAGAAAGAGGCCCTTCCCCCAGGGCCACTCCCACTTATCCCGAGATCAACACACACAGTCTCAAAGACTTAGACATCTTGAATTCAAGGGAGAAAACAGCTTATTCCGTAAGTTCCGAAATAAAAGAGGCCTATAAAAATGATATCATCCCTTTCTGGAGAGGCCAATCCATAAGAGACAGGATCTTTGACGAAGTATCAGACGAGTGGAAGGATGCATACGAAGCAGGAATATTCACCGAGTTCATGGAACAGCGCGCTCCAGGGCATACGGTTCTGGACAACAAAATCTATAAAAAGGGATTTATGGATTTTAAAGAAGACATACGAAACAGCATGGATTCACTCGACTTTCTCAATGACCCGGAAGCCTATCAAAAAAAACAGGAACTCAAAGCCATGGATATAGCTGCGGATGCGATAATGATCCTGGCAAAACGCTATTCTGAAAAAGCCGCCGAGCTCGCAGAGAAAGAAACAAACAAGAAGAGAAAACAAGAACTCCGGAAAATCTCTGAAACCTGTGCTCGTGTCCCTGCTCGCGCCCCCCGCAGTTTTTGGGAAGCGCTGCAGCATTACTGGTTTGTTCATCTGGGAGTGATAACGGAATTAAACGGATGGGACTCATTCAATCCGGGAAGGCTCGACCAGCATCTCTACCCCTTTTATAAACAGCAATTAGACGAAGGAAGCCTCACAAAACAAAACGCCGCAGAACTGCTGGAAGCCTTCTGGATAAAATTCAACAACCAGCCCGCTCCTCCCAAAGTGGGAGTGACTGCTGAAGAAAGCGGAACCTATACGGATTTCGCTCTCATTAATATAGGAGGAGTGAAAACCGACGGGACAGACGGGGTGAACGAGCTCTCATACCTCATTCTTGACGTCATCAAAGAGATGCGGATACTCCAGCCCAGCTCTATGGTCCAGATCAGTAAAAAGGGGCCGGACCGCTTTCTCGAAAGCGCGTTGAAGATCATAAAAACAGGCTTCGGACAGCCCTCGATTTTCAATACGGATGCCATCATCCAGGAACTCTTAAGGCAGGGAAAATCCATTGAAGATGCCAGAGACGGAGGAGCCAGCGGGTGTGTGGAGACAGGTGCCTTTGGAAAAGAAAATTATACGCTCACAGGTTACTTCAACATGCCCAAAGTGCTTGAAATCACGTTACACAATGGATACGACCCGAGGACACAAAAGAAAATCGGACTTGAAACCGGGGATCCCACAGAATTCAGTGACTTTCAGGACCTTGTCGATGCCTTCAGAAAACAACTGAATCATTTCATAGACATAAAAATAGAAGGAAACAATATCATAGAAAGACTCTACTCAGAATACATACCCGCTCCGTTTCTCTCAATCCTCACAAGCGACTGTATTCAGAACGGAAAGGACTATCACGAAGGGGGAGCCCGGTACAACACGACCTACATCCAGGGAGTGGGACTGGGTACTATGACGGACTGCTTTACATCCATTAAATACAATGTTTTCGATAAAAAGACAATCACAATGAAAAAACTCCTTCAAGCGCTTGATGCAAATTTCAAGGGGGAGGAAAATCTCAGGCAGCGGCTGATACATAAAACTCCCAAATACGGAAACGATGACGATTATGCGGATGATAATTTAAAAACCATCTTTGATATATACTATGAGGCTGTCAACGGAAGGCCCAATACCAAAGGAGGAAAGTACAGAATAAATCTGCTTCCCACCACAGTACATATTTATTTCGGAAGGGTCACGGGCGCCACGCCTAACGGAAGAAAAGCATCAGTCCCCCTGTCAGAAGGCATATCTCCCACTCAGGGAGCAGACACTCAGGGCCCCACAGCCGTCCTTAAATCAGCCTCAAAAATAGACCACTTAAAAACAGGCGGGACTCTGCTCAATCAGAAGTTCAATCCCCAGCTCTTCGACGATGAAGGCATCAATAAACTGGTGAAACTTATCCGTTCTTATTTCAGTATGGACGCGCATCATGTTCAGATAAATGTGGTCTCAGCAGACACCCTGCGTAAAGCTCAAAAAAATCCCGAAGAATACAAAAACCTCATCGTCCGCGTGGCCGGGTACAGCGATTATTTCTGCGACCTGAATGAAGACCTTCAGAATGAGATCATTGCAAGAACAGAGCATAGGGAAATCTAAGACCTGCCTACCACTTGATCTTAAAAGTGATTCTTGCCTGGCGCGGCTGCTGTCTTCCCATTTTTTTTACATCAGATAATGGTAAAACATAGACAATTTATCAGAAAAATATATTACCCATCTTTAACACTTGTAAAAATTATATTCTTTATTTTCAATAGATTACAAGAGAAAAATTCAGGCGTGGCACTACATTTGACTGATTGTAGGAGGAGGCTTAACACCGGCAGCCATGAAACAACGATGAGCCACCCCCTCAAATTCACTCCGTAATAAAAATGATTTACCATCGATCTCTATCTTTATCGCTTGAAGAGAGCGTAAATCCCGTATTATCTCATGCCAGGGTGGAACCTCTCCTTTTTCTCTTAATCTCCTCCTCAACTCTATGACTAACAAAAGGGCTAAATAACTCCAGAACACATGACCCTTTGTATTCTCTGCTGTCTGATGATAGACGGGCCGCGTCTCAAGAATGTCCTTGAGATTCCTGAATGCACATTCCACTTGCAGAAGATTCTTGTAAGTTACAGCAACCTCTTCTGAATTTAGTTCAGTGTTCGTGGTCAAAACAAACTTCCCATCAAATCGTGCCTCTTCCTGAACTTTGTCCACATTAAGTGTAAGAGAATCCTTCTTAATCTTCAGATATTTCTTGTATCCTCTGTTGGTAATGACCGAAGAGGATCATATACATGCCCTATCCGCTTGCTTGCCCGAAGGTCAGAACCTCTCTCTGTTAGCCGATGCAATACTGTATAAAAGAGAGCTTGCTCCAGATCGAACTCAATCTTTTTCCTCTCTTGTATCCTCCTGATGATCTTTTCCAATCCCAACTCCTCCCACAGACGCCTGAATACAAGAAAGCTTCCCCATTCCCAAGCCCAACAGCTCAAACTCTTATCTTTCTTGAAAGCAGTAAGAACAGCTATCTTCTCTTAAAATTTCGAAAAGCTTTTAATTAACGCATCGAGCTTGCCTGATTCTTTGAGAAATATGTCAAGTAATAAATATGTTATTTTTTATATATCGTGCACTACATTTTGGAGACTTTCAGAAAAAAGTGTTGATTTTAAAGCTGGTTACAAAGACAATTTCTTCTTAAGTGTTAAAAATGGGTATTAAATATACGGATTATAAATTTTTTACTGTTACTACTGACGAAGATATCAAAAAGGATTTAGCTGAAAGCAGACAAATATTAACCAAAGAAATAATAGAAAAGATTAATTTTATAAAGAAGTAAATCCAAAAAAATCGACAAAGAGAAAAAATTAACTTTATATAAAAAAAAACGGGAATTTTAATCGTCGCTAGAGGGAATTTTTTCTTGACGTCAATCAGGAGGGAAAATCTGCAGCAACAAAAAAACGAATTTCTTATCTTTATTTCTCATT
>Ga0190344_1000792_pt1 | contig 13284 bp, 9 predicted proteins | sample 48721323_MG_FD_161662 | JGI IMG/M metagenome (GOLD analysis project Ga0190344, IMG submission 161662) | Hydrothermal vent microbial mat bacterial communities from Southern Trench, Guaymas Basin, Mexico - 4872-13-2-3_MG | ecosystem: Environmental > Aquatic > Marine > Hydrothermal vents > Microbial... | reverse complement strand
GCCCCCTACATTCAATAAAATCGAAAATCAAAAAGCTTATAACCCCCGTTCTGGTTTGTTGAATCCGCCAACACCGACTTCTGCTTTGAAGGCATACGGATCGCCTTCTGTGAGTTCTGCAACGTATTCCTGATGTGTCGCGGGTACCACAAAACGTTCATTATAGGTGGGTAAGGAAGTTAAGCGGTATATATCTTCACACATTTCTGCGGTTAAGCCGGTTTTTTTCATCATGGCTTCCACTTGATCAGCATCGATATCATCAACCTGTTCAGCCCGTTTGTACATACGCACGGTTAGGAGTTTTTCCATGACGCTACGCACTTGTTCTTCATTCCCGGCTGTAAACAGATTAGCCATATATTGCATGGGCACACGCGCATTGTCTAAGGAGCCGAAGTAATCCTTTGAATCGACACCGTAAAGGCCATTTTCAACATGCCCTAACACTGGCAATAAGGGTGGAATGTAGAACAACATCGGTAAGGTGCGATATTCAGGGTGCAGCGGTAAGGCTAATTTCCATTCTTTCACGAACCGGTAAACGGGGGATTTCTGGGCTGCTTCAATCACTGAAAAATGTACCCCATTTTTTTCAGCTCCGGCAATCACGGCAGGATCAAATGGATCTAAAATCATTTCCCGTTGCAGATCGACTAATTCGTCTTCAGGCGCCCCCGCATTGGCTTCAATTTTATCAGCATCATACAAAACGACACCAAGATAACGAATGCGACCGACACAAGAATGGAAACAGGCAGGAGGTTGCCCAGATTCTATTCTTGGGAAGCAGAGAATACATTTTTCGGATTTACCCGACTTCCAATTGAAATAGGTTTTCTTGTAGGGGCATGCAGAAATGCAGAAACGCCAAGCGCGACACACATTTTGGTCAAGCAATACAATGCCATCTTCACCCCGTTTGTAGAGTGCGCCAGAGGGACAAGAAGCCACACACGCAGGATTTAAGCAATGGTTGCATATCCGGGGTAAGTAGAAAAAGACTAGGCGTTCCAATTCAAACAGCGCCTTTTTTTCTTGCTCGCTGAGGTTTTTAAAATTGGGATCATTGTTGGCATAAACCGTTGAACCACTTAAATCATCATCCCAATTCGGCCCTGCATTGATATCAATATGTTCCTTGGTAATTAAGGAAATCGGACGAGCCGTGGGTTGATCATCACCTGCTGGGGCATCAAACAAATCACTGTATTTGTAAGTCCAGGGCTCATAGTAATCATCAATTGTGGGCAAGTGGGGTTGATGGAAGATGTTAGCCAAGCCACGAAATTTATCCGTTGCTCGTAACTTTATAGTCTCTTCCTTGGGTTCCCAACCGCCTTTATACTTCTCTTGATCTTCCCATTTTGTGGGGTACCCGGTTCCCGGTTTTGTCTCAACATTATTCCACCACATGTATTCCGTGCCTTTACGGTCTGTCCATATATTTTTGCAGGCAACGCTACAAGTATGGCAGCCAATACACTTGTCAAGGTGGAACATCATTGAGATTTGTGCTCTTACATCCATTATTTGCTCCTAGATTAAAAGAGAAATAAACGCAAAAGACGCTAAAGACGCTAAAGACGCTACGCTTTGTAAGAAATCTGGCGTCTTTTGCGTCTCTTGCGTCTCTTGCGTTATTTTTTACATATTTAATTAATACTCACATAAAGTAAATGTGAGTATTCAAGCTCCCAATCGCACGCTTTAAAACTCAGGTTCACCTTGTAGCTTGCGAACCATGACATGGGTATCACGATTAACGCCGGTGGGGCCCCAATAGTTCATGTGGAAGGTAAATTGTCCATAACCGCCCATCATCAGTACAGGTTTGAGGCGAGTCCGCGTCAAGCTGTTATGTCCACCTGCCCGTCTACCACCACGCAAGGGGGATTTCGGTATAGAAATGGTCCTTTCTGGTGAATGATACCAGATACAGACACCTTGCGGTATACGGGCACTGACGACGGAGCGTGTCACGACAACACCATGGTCGTTGTAAACTTCTACCCAGTCATTGTCAACAATCCCAATCTTTTCAGCATCTTGTGGGCTGATCCAGAAGGGTTCAATCCCGCGTGATAGGGTCAACATACGGTGGTTATCGTAGTAGGTGGAGTGAATATGCCACTTACCATGCGGTGTCAAGTAGTTGAGCATGACACTATTCGCTTCACCTTCTTGCGTTTTGACAAAATCACCGTATAACAAGGGATCCATCTTGGGTTTGTAGGTGGGCAAATGTTCACCAAAAGCCAGATAACCTTCATGATCGAGGTAAAAGTGTTGCCGCCCTGTTAGGGTTCGCCAAGGTACGAGACGTTCGATACTCATGCAGAAGGGAGAATAAGCTCTACCGTCATTGATGATGCCTGACCAACAGGGGCTGGTCAAGATACGACGAGGTTGCCGCTGAATGTCTTCAAACGTCGTGGTGGCACCTTGATTCCCTTCTCCTAAATCTGCCAAAGGTAAACCGACTCGCTTCTCATGTTCCTTAAAGGCACGGTAGGCTGATTCACCATTGGTTTCAGGGGCAAAGTGCAAGACGATATTAATGGCATCAACCACATCGACTAGGGAGGGGTAGGTTTGCCCATTCCATTGCGTAGTCGGGTGCGTCTTCAGCATTTTATCGTACATATCATCAATATGCCAATGAACGCCATGAGCGCCAATACCTTTATCTCTTGCGACGGGGCCCAATGAGGTGAAGTGGTTATACAGGTTCTTGTAGTCCCGCGTAACGATTTTCATTTTAGGCATCGTCTTGCCTGGAATCGGTTCACATTCACCCCTGGCCCAATCCTTAATAGAAGGTTGCGCGAGTTCATCAGGATAATCGTGTTCTAAGGGGGTGCAAACAAAATCTTTCACCGGTTCCGGCAGGTGTATCTCTGCTAACTCACTGATTTTCTTAGCAAGCGATTTATAAATATTCCAGTCTGTTCGGGCTTCCCAATTCGGTGCCACGGCTTCTGATAGCGGGTGAACGAAAGAATGCATATCAGTGGTATTGATATCATTCTTTTCATACCAGTGCGCGGTGGGCAACACAATATCAGAATAGAGGGCCGACGTATCCATGCGGAAGTTGATATCAACCACTAAGTCCATTTTGCCCACTGGTGCCTCGTCTCGCCACACCACTTCTTTCATCATATCTTTGCTGATTTGATCTTCAGCAATCTTATTGGAATGCGTGCCTAAATAGTGATGTAGAAAGTATTCGTGGCCTTTACCACTGGCCATGATGGCATTACCGCGCCAAATAAACCAAACCCGAGGCCAGTTATTAGGATGATCGGGATCTTCAGCCGCGAAGCGTAATTTTCTATCCTTCAGTAGGTCAACGACATATTGAACCACTTCTTGCTCGTTTTTCGCGCCGGCTTGTTCGGCATCTTTGACGATCTCTAAACTGCTGCGTTCAAATTGCGGATAGAAGGGTAGCCAACCCATGCGTACTGCACGCGCATTGTTATCAGCGGCATGGCCATCCGTCCATTCATTATTCCCTTTCAAACTGGAATATTTGGCGAAAGGCCCTTCATAACGCCATTGATCACAGTGCATGTAATGCCAAGTCGGGGCATTTTGTAAACGGGCATTGCTTCCCCAATCTCCAGCCATGGCCACCGTTTTCCAGATTGAAATCGGGGCTAATTTTTCTTGTCCGACGTAGTGCGCTAAGCCGCCCCCATTTTTGCCGACACAACCGCATAACATTAAAGCGGTGATGGGGCCTCGATACATCAGGTTGTTGTGATACCAGTGATTGATACCTGCCCCGATGATGACGGTGCATTTTCCACCCGTTTTTTCGGCAGTCGTGGCAAACTGGTTAGTAAAATTGATAAGCGTTGCTTTTTCAATACCCGTAAACTTCTCTTGCCAAGCTGGGGTAAACATGTTGTCAGCGTCATCATAACTGCTGGGATAGTCTCCGCCTAAACCACGCTCAACGCCAAAATGCCCCATCATCATATCGAAGATCGTGGTAACAGCAACTTTACCGTCAGTCGTTTCGATATACTTGACTGGCACACCACGCTTCACCATGGTGTTATCATTTGAAAAGTCTTCAAATTGCACTTGAAAAACGGCATCAGAGTTGTCCATAAAAGACAGCGCTGGTTCAATCGGCGAATCATCTAGGCCATCTTTTAGTTCTAAATTCCACTGTCCTTGTTTAGATTCTTGCCAACGATGGCCCATCGTGCCTTTCGGCATTTTGGGGCCTTTCGTTTGCTCATCAAACATCAAGAACTTCCATTCGCCATTTTCTTCATCCTTGTAGCGTTCAACGGTGTTTGCCCGTAACAATCGCCCAGCTTCGTAGCCATTTTCACCTTGATTGAGTACCACCAAGAACGGTGAATCGGTGAACTGTTTCATGTAGGCATTGAAAGAGGGCGTTTGTTTCTTAACATAATATTCCGTCATAATGACATGATTGACGGCCATCCAAAAGGCCCCATCTTGTCCAGCATGAATGGGTATCCACCAATCGGAATATTTGGCAACCTGACTAAAATCAGGGGCAAACACAACAAATTTTGAACCATTATGACGGGCTTCCGCAATGAAATGAACATCGGGAGTACGAGTCATATTCAAATTGGAACCCATTGAGACGATGAACTTGGAATTGTACCAATCAGCACTCTCATGGGCATCTGTTTGTTCACCCCACACTTCCGGTTCAGCCGGTGGCAGATCACTATACCAGTCGTAGAAGCTGAGCAAACTGGCACCCATTAATCCTATAAAACGGGCACCAGCGGCAAAACTCAATTGCGACATGGCTGGAATGGGGGAGAAGCCAACAATACGATCAGGCCCATACTTTTTAATGGTGTAAACATTGGCCGCTGAAATGATTTCTAACACTTCATGCCAATCAGAACGCCGAAATCCGCCTTTGCCGCGTGCTTGTTGATAGGTTTTGCGAGACTCTGGATTACTGACGATAGATTCCCAAGCCTCAACCGGATCAGTATACTTTTGACGGGCTTGCCGCCACAGATCAATCAATACACCGCGCACATAAGGATATCGCACACGAATTGGGCTATAGACATACCAAGATGCCGATATACCCCGTTGACAACCGCGTGGTTCGTAAGGTGGCAAACTCTTTTCTAATTTAGGGTAATCGACTTGCTGCATTTCCCAAGTGATAACCCCAGACTTCACATAAATTTGCCAAGAACAACTACCCGTGCAATTAACACCATGCGTACTGCGGACAATGTTATCATGCTGCCAACGTGCGCGATAAAACGGTTCCCATTCGCGGGTTTTAGGGTCAACAATATCTTGAATCCAACTCATTTTTTTTATCTCCCAACCAAGGGTTTACGAACCCCAGTCAATCGTTTTCTCCAGATGAGATGTATGAGAATATAGAGAATAATAAATCCGAAAACACTGATCCCGCTGATGACGTAGTCCATCGACGGTTTTTCTTCCAAGCTATCCGTTTGTGCAAAATAAGCCGCTAAGTGAGCAGCCTCAGTCTCAATAAGGGGTTGTTTTGAGAAAATACCTTGCATTGTCGGAAAGGGTAGACTGAGTAAGACGGGGGTTACCCCCATTTCTCCACCAAAACGTGAATACACCTTTGTTAAATCAGGCCCTAATGTTCCTCCCCCTAACCCACCGACATCGCTGGTGCTGTGACAACTGATACAATGTGTACCCCCATTGGCCAATGATTTTTGCCCCGTAAATAACGTTCTACCAATAGCCGGATCGCCTGCCATTTTTGCAGGTTCTTCAGGTGTGGGTTGAACTTTCTCGGATTCACCACTTTCATAAGCGATATAAGCGAGAACGTTTTCCGCTTGTTTTTCCGTAATCCCAAAATTGGGCATAGGAATATTGTTGAATTTCTGTTTTAGTTCCGTTGCAATGGGATCGCCTTCGGCCAACAAGATATCGGGCTCCATTATCCAGCGTTTTAACCATTCAGCCTCTCGCCGAGCGTTCACCCCTTTTAAATTGGGCCCTGCCCGCTTACCCTCTCCAATCGTATGGCAAGCCGCACAGTTACTATCATAAATCAATTTTCCTTCAATAAGAGGCTTTTCGATATCCGACAAGGAGAGTTTCGGTCCCTGTATTTTGGGTTCCGATACTGGCTTAGCCGCTGGTGGCTTGGCACTTTCAGCCGCTATGTAAGCCAAAATATCTTTGGTTTGTGCTTCTGAAAGACCAGAATTGGGCATAGGAATATTGTTATATTCCTTTTTGAGTTGCAGCGCGAGCGCATCCCCCTCTGCCAACATTTTATCGGGTTCGACGATCCAACGCACCAACCAACTCTCGTCTCGCCTAGACGTAACCCCGATCAAATCAGGCCCAGCCCGCTTTCCACCACCAATTGTATGGCAAGCAAGACATTTTTGCAGATAAATCGTTTTACCCTTATCAGCTTCGGCTGAAAAAGCCAATTGAGGCAGCAGCCAAATCATTAATGAACATAAGAGTAAAAATAGAAACGCCTCTCTAGTCATTGCAGACCGAAAGTGTAAATGAGTTGTCATCATTAACGTTACCTCTATCGCTCAGACTTTAAGTACAAAATAAATTTCAGTTATCAGTGATGCCCATTTTTGCAAGCAAAAACTGGGGCAAAGAACCTTCGGTGTGCTACGCTAAATCAGTTATCAACAAATTAATATTCTGATATTGAGTGATTGAAGCCAACCGAAAATAGTGTTTCAGATTGTCCAATAGGGCAACCACAAAGAATTGTCTCTACAAGCACAATATTGTTTATTAGCACTGACAAAATGGTTTTTTTAAGCGAGATGAAAATTATTTTGACTAAATGCCTAAAGGCGATACGCTTATATTACAAACATCAAAAAAAAGTGATTGAGACTCAAAATCCAATATTAACATTTATTAAATAAATATTATAAAACAATTATTATAACATTGGAAAGCAAAGTAGAAAAATTTTTTTAGGCTGTATATTATATAACAGCTATCAGCAATTAGAAATAATAGCACATATCAGAATACAACAAATTGACTTAAGATAAATGTCTTGGCTTTTTGTGTAAATGAGAACATCTGTTTTGATTTGAAAGCTTGAAGCTCCCACAAACTTCTGATTTTTATCAATAAAAAATATTAATTCGTTTATCCTAGAAGTGGAAATCCCAATACCACCGGGGCTGAAAGCAATCCCACGCATTTTTGTGGTTGCACAATCCCTTGTACTTGCCCTTTCACCTAACAACTTGAAAGGGCATATTTAGATATCAAGCCAAATCAAAGATTTTGGATTAAATAATCAAATCAATCAGTCAACACTGTTAATTAGAATTAGGCAAGCGTCTTTGTTCATAAAAATTATTTTTTGTTCTCATAAATGAGAAACGGCGTATTATAGAGAAATAGAGTTAAAATGCAACACAGTGTTGTAAATTTAAGACACTTTTATTAACCTCACAATTCACGGTTTTTCTATAATCTCTTTACTAATCAAGTGATTAAATGAATTTATCAAAGTGCCAAACAAACAGATTATATTTAACAATTAAATTAATCATAATAATAAATTACTATACTTATTAAATTTTGTATATTAAATTTTTTACAGTTGTTTTGTTTTCCGCACAGAGTTCACAGAGGAATATAGGATCAGGGAGGATATCGTCGTTATAAGGTGAGAAAATAAAATGAACAGATGAAATCTTTGAACGCCAGCAACGCTTTTAATTGTTATGGAAAGCATTATTTTACGGTTACTGGGTATTGTCGCGGGGTTTATTAGGGATAGGCGGTGGGGTTGTGATTGTTCCGATGTGGGTGTGGGTTTTTCATTTCACGGCGAAATACCGATTGCTATAGATGTTAACATCAGTAAAACCCAAAACTGGCATGAACAGTGTTTCACGCTAATGTATAGCGAAGCGAAACTTCTTAAGTGAAATACAGTTTTTGCGCGCAAAAACTTCTTAAGTGAACCGAAGGTGGGCTACGCTAAATGTTCATTTTTATCATTTTGTTCAAAATTTCAAGAGTTCATTTATAGATTTCTGGCCTTGGGCAACTTGGGCAACTTAAACTGCCTTTCAGGCTTTCACTTAACAAGTTTCGCTTCGCGAAACAACGCTGTGAAAAAGTTTTGCGCGCAAAAATTTATTTCACGCTAAAGTTTCGCGAAGCGAAACTTGTTAAGTGAAATCCTGAAAAGCATGGCACGATTTGTCGCAGCCCCCTTCAGAAAAATAATTTCACAATAAGGGCGAACGACAAGGGCGAACGACAAGGGCGAACACGCAAGGGCAGCCCTTTTGTGCGTGTTCGCCCTTTTGCTTTAACCATTAATCATTAACCATTAACCATTAACCATTAAACCCTTCTTTTTAATTCTCTGCCGCACGGCTTCATATAAACAAACGCCTGTCGCGACAGAGACATTAAGGCTTTCCACTTTACCTAGCATGGGAATGCCTACCAATGTGTCACAGGTTTCTCGCGTTAATCGGCGTAAACCGCTTCCTTCTGCACCTAAAACGAATGCCATCGGCCCCGTTAAATCTGTTTCAAAAAGACTGGTTTGACTTTCGCAGTCGGCACCGACTAGCCATACGCCTTGATCTTGTAACCACCGTAAAGTTCTGACTAAATTACTGACTTGGATTAAGGGCACAGTGTCTGCCGCGCCACAGGCGACAGCGTATACGATTGCCGTCAATTTACAAGCTTGGTTTTTGGGCACTATCACGGCATGAATACCTGTCGCATCTGCTGTTCTTAAACAAGCCCCCAAATTATGGGGATCTTGCACTTCATCAAGCACTAAAAAAAACGGGGGAACGGTTAACGAATTGAAGACATCGGCAAGATCAGTTTGCGTTTTGGCGGAAAGCGCCTTGCAGCGAATGACAATGCCTTGATGATGCCCATTTTCAGTTAAATTATCTAAGGTTTTTTTTGGCACTGCTTGAATCGCTAAACCTTGTTGTTGAGCTTGCTTCAGTAAAGCCTGTAATCTCTCATCATGGCGTTCCTTAAATGCCCAGATTTCAACGACGCGACTGATGTCATTTTGAAAGACGTGTCGCACCGCTTGTAGGCCGAAAATTTGTTCATATTGTGGTTTTTTCAATTTGATGACAACCTTTTTGATTCGATAAGCATGATATCGAGGAAATAACAAACATTTATGTTGTACGCTTATTTGTATAGCCTTTCACCCTTTTTTGGGTAAACAGATGTCCAAAAAACTTCAATGATTTTAAAAACAACATAACAAGGGTTTGTCGCTTTTTAATACCTTTCCCCATTTCCCTTATGTTTAAAAATTGATTAAAAGCGGTAACATGACTTGTTGTGATAGGATGATGTTCTTTTTGATACTGATTAATCCACATTTTAATTCTCTGAGAAATCTCAACGTTCTCATCTTCTTTATTTTTGATTTTATAAGAGAAAAAATCAAGTAAATGGTAAGGTTCAGCATGACTAAACACGGCCCAAGTGATTTGAGACAGTTCATTTCGAGATAAGGATAAATCGCGACTTTTTAACTCTAGCTTGATTTCATCGTGTGTGAGTTTAGGTAATCTTTTCTTTTCTAAATTCAACCCTGAATAACAAGGTTTATTATCCTTAATAAACATCAGATATTGATCATGCGGTTGAGTTGTTACACAGAGTAATGAGATTTTAGATTGATGTTTAAGGCTATTTAACGGGTTAAAAAAATGAACATCAAATTTTTTGTCAAGGTACGCATTGTTCAGCAATTCGTCAAAATTATATAACAATATGATGATATGTTGACCTGTTTTTTTAAGCCTGAGAATTAATTCTTGTAATTCTGTAGGACTTTTTCCATTGTTATCAGCTTGTTGCCAAAGTATCTGAATTAATCCCTTATAATTATTTTTATATTTAACGATGTCAGCCGAAAGTATTTTGACATGCCTTTTTTGAGTCTTTTTGATATCCTCTAAAAGCCGCTTTCTACCTTGCCCAATTGTGGCAATCAGATTAATCAAAGTACCCCCTTGTAATGTCTTAATCAGGGTGTGCGTAAAAAAAGGACGTAAGTTGTGTGAATCACGATTAGTCATTTCAGTTATCAGTTCTTTGCTGCAAGTTTTGCGCGCAAAACGGTATTTAGCTTCGCGCACCGAAGGCTCACGCTTTCACGCGCTACGTTGCGCTTCGCTATACTTTACTTTAGCGTGAAAAGTTGCGCGCAACTTTTCACGCAAAAGTTTTGCGCGCAAAACTTTTGCGTGAAAGCGTGAGCCTTCGGTGCGCGAAGCTAAATGTGGAAATCAGTGAACAGTTATCAGTATTAAGTTATCAGTTCATTGCGAACGTGTTTGTAGGCAAAAACTGGGGTTAAAAAATCGGTTAATGTATTTATGGTTAAAGCAAAATTCGACGAGACCAGTTGTTTTCGCAATAGGCTTTACAGCTTTACAGCTTTTGGGATTAAGGCTTATGGGCTTTAGCCCATGTCTAAAAAAACTTATGGGGCTAAATATAAAAGTTGATATCGTGAGTAGGATAAGATTGTTTTATAAACAGAGGTATGCCTGAATCTTACAAATCAAAACTAAAAATAATCTGCATTTTTCAATTTAACTCATTATTTTTTCTACTAAAAACTAATAATATGCAGTATATGTGCCAATTATTGATTAATTAATGACAGAGGATTTATTCAGGAAAGGGGAAGGGGTTCGCGGCAAACTTTTGCCGCGAAAGAAGGAAGGGTATAGTTGCCCAGAAAAGTTTCGTGCCAAACCTGGCAGGTTTTTGATCTCTGACAAAACTTTGTCTTACGGAGTATAAGTACTGAAGCACAAATAAACAGGTATTTTGGGCATTCGCCTTGGATTGCCCCTACAACCGTACCCGTAGGGGCAATCCCTTGTGGTTGCCCCGGTTGTTTCTATTAAAATACCTGAAAATTTATGGTTCAGTACTTATTAGGCGTACAAACTTTAGTTTGTCATATGAGATAAGTCAGATTGTCGCTCCTGCGACAGGTTAAATCCACAATACATCGTTACCAGCATACCTTGTATACCGAAAACCGTGAACATGACCAATTGCAACACAATTGAGTAAGCAACAGCCTGTGTTTTGTCAATACCGTATAGCCCTAAAGCTAAGACGCAGGCAATTTGATAAATGCCAATATAACCGGGCGCTGAGGGTAAAGAGATGCTGAGTAACAAAAAAACGCCAACTGTTAAGGCGGCTTCAAAGGGTAAATCCCATCCAAAAGCGGCTATAATTTGCCACATCCATAAATATTCCAATAAGAAAATGGATAGCGTCAACAGTAGCGTTATAGACAAATTGCGGGCTTGACGAAAGCTGATTACACCTTCAAGGGCATGTAATAGCCATTCTTGCAAACGCGGTTGCCATTTACCTCGTGTTACCCAGCCTTGCACACGGGCATGTAAACGATCCACAAAGACGATTAATAGCATTAATCCTAGCGTGGCAACAATAAAAACACCAACAATGCTTCTACCAATATTGGGATCAATCTTCTGCCCATGTATCCAAAGAACCAATAGCACGAAGAGTCCCATCACAATGGCATCCAGCATTCTATCAATCACAGCACTGCTAACCGCTCGCCCGATAACAAGTGGTGCAAAATGATGAATCGCTACGATGCGTAGCACCTCACCTGCTCGCGCAGGATAAATCATGTTCCCCAAGTGACCGATATTAGCGGCTTGCCAAAAATGTTTAAATTTTGACACTGGCATATCGGCCACTAAAGTCCAACGCAGTGAACGCAAGGTAATAATGACGACAATGATTAGCCCTGCTAACAAAATCTCTAATGGGCGAATGGTTTTCAGGGTGTTAAAAAAAGCTTGCCAATCCAAGTGTGAAAATACGATAACTAATAGGATCAAACTGATCAAAGTACCCAATATAATCAAAAATCGTTTTGATTTCATATTGTTAATTATTTTTTCAAATTGATGAGTTAAGCTTGGGCGAACACACAAGGGTTGCCCCTACGGACGGCTTGTAGGGGCAATCCCTTGTGGTTGCCCTGGTTTTTCAAGGGTATGGAAACAGGAGCGATCCTGCACTAGGTTCGCCCCTACAGGCGGCCTCTATTGAGATTATAAATTCAACCCCTTAATTAAATGCCTATAACTATAATTAATCACTAAAATGCCTACAACTTATATTCTAAATGCACCCGTTATAACGGCTTATGGAGAATGGCAATTTAACGGCCCCTTGAGTGTGCATGAAGCACAAGAGGTTTTACGCGATGGTTTTGTTTCCGCGATGGGCCATCAAGGTACGGCAGAATTATTATCAACTGTATTAGATATCATTGTTCCTACAAATCGCATCAGTATCGAAATGCAGCCCGGTGATAAAGCCCTAGTATTTCGCTTAAAACAGCGTCTGGAAGAAGGCAAAGTGTTTAGCAAAGCAGAAATAGCACAATTGCCTTTTGAATTAGGTTTATTAACACGGATTCGTTGAGAAAGAGAGACTGATTTTTTCCCCAATTCAACCCCTTCGGGCTTAAGCCAGTTTGAAAAAGGGGTTGAGTAAATTTTCCGGATTGAAAAAATGCTTGGAGGGCGTAAAAAATAATGATAAAAGCGATAATCTCCATCAGCGCCATGTTGATGACACTGAATACTTGGGGGATCGAGGAAAACTACCTTGAAGGCATCAGTATCTTAGGAAAAGAAAAAATCGCTTATTTCTCCATTGAGGGAAACGACATTTCTGTCCATGAAGGCGAAGAAATTATTCTGAATGAAAATGAAGCACAAGGCATTTGGCAAATCGTCCGCATAGAGGCAAGCGGTGTTCTATTAAAAACGAAAGCGGGGATAACGAAACAATTTCGCCTTGATAGTAGAGTACATCAAAAAACCGAAAAAACGGCAGATGAGTCACAACAGGCAGAGGAAGAAGTAGAGACGCACGGCAGTGCGTCTCTACAGCCTAAATCTCGCACTGTGCAGACTCCCTTTGGTCATTTCACCATCCGAGAAGAAATGCCCTTTTCCCACTCACCGCCATTATCTGAAAAACCAACTCTGGCAGAGGAGGACGTTCCTCCTGATCATCACATCGTGCGAACACCCTTTGGAGACTTTATAGTCAAAGATAAAGAGTAGTTGCCTAAAAAAAAACCGCCAGTAGGGCTTACTTCAGCATCTGTCGAGCCGCGAGGCCAGAGACGCGAAGCATCGCGTCTCTACGTTTAGCATCTGTAGAGACGCGATGTCT
>Ga0190344_1000789_pt1 | contig 13307 bp, 13 predicted proteins | sample 48721323_MG_FD_161662 | JGI IMG/M metagenome (GOLD analysis project Ga0190344, IMG submission 161662) | Hydrothermal vent microbial mat bacterial communities from Southern Trench, Guaymas Basin, Mexico - 4872-13-2-3_MG | ecosystem: Environmental > Aquatic > Marine > Hydrothermal vents >... | reverse complement strand
TGAATGATCAGACGCTTGCGTTTATTTCGCAGGGCGGTGTTCCGCCCCTTTGGCTTGGCTGGTTGCTTGGTTAACAAGGCGGTTGATTGCTAAGTCCCTTACAGAGAGGATAAGGAAGTTAAGGAACGACCGATGGGAGTGGATAACCTCAGGGTGCTCTGGGCGAAGCCCAGTCCTGTGATGCAACGCACTGCGTTGCCGTTGCTATTCTGCGAAGGCACCGCGTATTCCCACGTAGAAGCGGATTGGTTCGCCGTCTTCGCCAATCAGGGCGTATGCCTGGAGCCAGCGGGTAAGCTGATAGTCGTCGAAGGGTGGCAGGAATAACGGCTCGGCTCGATAGAGGGTTTCTCCGGCTTCGCTGTCCACGGGCATCCAGTCGAGATAGGCAACGGTAGCGACAGCGGGTCGGTAGTCACCGTTGTGTTCCGGGTGTTTGGAGAGCTTGTCAAGGTCAAGGGTAGAGAACTGTCCCGCCAGTTCTTCGGGCAGCGTGAAGGCTGGTGAATCAATTACCTCAGTGGAACCACCGGAGAGACCAATTCCGTAACCGTAGATGTCGGTCTCGGTTACCGTTGCCTCGGTGAGGCGAAGTAACTTCCAGTCAAGCTCCGGCAGGCGAGGCTCCAGAAAATAGACCTCACGGGTAATGCCTTCTTCGTCCCAGTTGTACGAGGTGAGGAGCGTCAACGCCCCGGTGTCCTCGATCAGACCGAAGACGCTCACGGTGTCGCCCGGCGTTAGTGGTGGAGAAACCACTCGGTCGGCGAGATCGCCCTTTGGTCCCACAGAGACTACGGGCAACTCCACCTGCCGACAACCGGAAATCACCGCTAACAGGGTAAAAGCAACCATGAGGATCAAACCATCGTATCGCTTAGTAGCCATAGCCAGCCTCTTCGTCGGAGATGTAGCCACCGCTGGTGGAGGAATCGTCGTCACCACGGAGGGCGGCGATACGATCCCGGGCGAAGGCGGTGTCGCCTTCACCGGATGAAAGGCTGATGTATCGCTGCCAGTGACGAATCGCCTCCAGGCTCTCACCGCTTTGCTCTAGCAACAGAGCCAGATTCCAGTGTGCCAGGGCGTAGTCGGGCTTTATCCGCAGGGCTTCCTCGTACGCCTCGGCGGCTTTATCCTCGTAGCCCAGCTCGTGATAGCCGTTGCCGAGGTTATTCCACGCCTTGTAGTAGTAGGGCAGAATGTCCAGCGCGGCACGGAAGTTGTCCGCCGCCAGGGAGAAGAACTCCTTCTCCATATAGACCAGTCCCAGGTTGTTAAGGACGAAGGGGTCTTCCGGGGCGATCTTCTGGGCAGCTTCGTATTCACGGGTGGCGGCGCGCAGGTCGCCCGCTGCCAGATAGTCATTACCAGCGTCAATGTGCCGGGCAAGCTCGGACTGCTCCACCGGGTCTTTCTCGGTCGCAGATGATGAGCTGGAAGTGGTCGTTGAACCACCACGGGAGGAGCAACCAGCGAAGATAGAGAGAAGTACAAGCAGGATGGCAATAAACAGCAGCCGGGTAGTTCGTTTCAAAGTAGCTCCTTCAACGGTTTGTCAACAGTTCCTTACGGAGTCTAACCGTTGGGATTGTAAACTTTGTACCAATACCCGTCAAGCTGCGATTGACAACACCCTTACCCTTGACATTCCAACGGATTCCAAGTATCTTGAGGTTTCTGAGTGCTTAGTATTAAAATCACACTTTCTTTCCCAACCAGTGCGGCTAGTCAGCGCACTCAGGAAGAAGCCTCCCCGCTGCTGATGACCAGTTGATGTTGGTAGTCATTTACGCGGCACAGCTTGTCTTAACTTTAGTACAATCAATGGTGGCAGTGGCGTTAACGGCTTGAGATTCCACGGGATATACCATATTCCCGGCGTGGGGAATATGGTCTTCGCGAAAAGGGCGCAGGAGTACCTATGAAGAAGAATAGTATAAAAAAGTTGTTTCTTCAGTTTGATTCTCTAATTATGATTTTATCTGAGACTGATATTGAGTTTTGCTTTGCTAGGGACGTTCAGTCAGCATTGGGTTATGCCAAGTGGGATAAATTTACAGGAGTCATTGGGAAGGCAAAGCAATCCTGTGAAACTAGCGGCATAGAGATTGAAGACCACTTTCAGGATGTGACTAAGACTGTTGAGATCGGCTCAGGTGCCAAGCGCCCAATCAAAGACATCATGCTTACACGATATGCTTGCTATCTTATTGCCCAGAATGGCGATCCCAGAAAAGAACCAATCGCCTTTGCCCAAAGTTATTTTGCACTACAAACGAGAAAACAAGAGCTAGTTGAAGAGAGAATTCGCTTACTAGAAAGACTAAAGGCGCGACAAACACTCAAGGATTCCGAAAAAGAATTGTCAGATAACATCTATGAACGTGGTGTTGATAACAAAGGATTTGGTAAAATTAGATCCAGGGGAGATGCAGCATTGTTTGCTGTAAATTCTACCCAAGCTATAAAGGACAGATTGAACGTACCCAAGGGGAGACCTCTTGCAGACTATCTGCCAACTATTACAATTACCGCAAAGAATCTAGCCACTGAGATTACAAACTTTAATGTTCACCAAGATGATCTTCAGGGGGAGCGTTCAATTACTACCGAGCATGTGAAAAACAATAGGGATGTTAGAAAACTTCTCGGTAAAAGTGGCATTAAACCGGAAGAGCTACCACCAGAAGAAGATTTGAAAAAACTCGAACGTAGAGTTAAGTCTGATGAAAAGAAGCTAAGCAAGCAGGCAAAGCTGCCTTCTAAAAATACAAACAACGACAAGAAAGAGTAGCCCAAGCCTATGCCCCAGGATAAAGAACCCCGAATCAGTTTTAGTCGAGGTCGCCGGACCAAACGCTCGAAGTTCGGCTCCGTTACCCATATCCTCCTGCTCTTCGCCGGACTTGCTGTCATCATCTGGCTGATCTTTTATCTGAAGGATACAGGTCTTTCCGAAACCGGGGACGAGGGAACCGTTATCACCCACTCCTCGTCGGGGCTGGACATCAGCGATAACCTCATCAATTACTACGACGAGGGCATTCAGCTGATGCGCCCGGATACCAACTGGGAGTTCCAGACCGGGGCTGTTCTGCGACATGATGCCGCCGACGACTTCAGTAAGGTCATGTGGCTTAACGCCACAGAGATCGCCCGCCTGAGCCGCTACGATGGTGAACGGCTGGTGGTCAATATCCGGATTGGTAAGCTGAAGCTGGGTGAGGGCAAGAGCCGAATCAGCCGCTCCATCGCCGAACAGTCCTTTGGCGAGATACTCTTCTACGCCCTTAACCCAGACCATCCCTACACCGTTGACACCCTGGTTCCGACCTCACCGATGAACTCCGGCGACCTCAAGGGAACCTACTACGCGCTCACCGTTACCCATAGCGACAACACCCAGCGTGATGTTCGGGTTCTGTCGTTCTTCATCCGTGACGACGAGGTCTTTGTGCTGATGGGCGAGCTGGACTACGAAGAGTACGACTACTGGCGCAACGATATTGAGTTCATCTTCAGCCACTTTCTGTTTGTTTAGGCGTGGGTCCGCTGATTACCATTAAATGACGATTTCTTACGATTCTAAAACATCTCGCGGGTAGGGTAGGCTAACCCGACGGGAGGACAACATGGTTGACAAAAGTTTTATTGACGAACTGAAGCGGCGTAACGCCGAGCGTGCCGAGAAGCTCAAGCGGGACTTGGAAATGGGCGATCTCTCGCAACTCGATCCGGGAGCCGCGCCAAAGCGGGAGGTTTTCCGCGAGGGTGTTCCCGCCGCCCCGCCTCCGCCGGGCGCAACGATGTCTGCTCCTCCACCACCACCCAGTGGAGGGGGTTCAGCTTCCCCGCCCCCGCCATCGGGTAAGGTGAGTAGCGGAAAAGCGGCTCCCCCGCCTCCGCCGCTGGGAGCGTCGAGGTCAGCCCAGCCTCAGCCACCTCCGCCTACATCGGGAGCGCGTGAGAAGCCTCCGACCTCTGAGTCAGAAGGCGGTAAGGCGAGCGATCGCTTCGACGAACCGATCGCGCCCTCCACCGGAATCTGGGATGAAATCCTCGGTGGAGTAACGAAGGATGCCGAAGAGATTGAGAAGAGTCGTGGCGGAGCGGAGGCGTTTGCTGTTCCCACCGTAGATGAAGATGCCGAAGAGCCGATTACCTCCGGCGATGAACCACCCACCAGCGACACCTCTGACTTCATCGTGCCGAAGTTCGGCTCTACTCCGGAAGCCAAAGCAACCACGCCCGCTCCACCAGAGCCAATTCCGGTTGCCGAACCGGAACTCATCTCATCGGGCGACGACCCGCCCACCGGGGATACCGACGAGTTTATCGTACCCAGCTTTGCCTCCACGCCAGCGGCAAAGGAAACAGCTCCGACTACACCGGAAGCTGTCCCGGTTGTCGAACCGGAATCAGGACCGATCTCTGCGGGCGAAGAGCTGCCCTCCGGAGATACCGACGAGTTCATCGTACCAAAGTTTGGTGCTACGCCTGACGCGGCTGAGGAGGCTCCAGAAGTGCCAGAGCCGGTTGCCGTGGAAGCCGCTGGCGACGAAGAGTTCACGGTGCCAACCTTTGACTCCGCTCCCGCAGTGGAAGAGACACCAATTGATATCATCGAGACCATTGAAACCGTTGTTACAACCTTCGATTCCGCTCCGACGGAAGAACCTGTATTGCCGGTTGCCGTTGAGAGTGAAGTAGAGGTTCCCTCCTTCGGACCGGACATCGACGAGCAGATTGTTACCGTACCAGCAGCCGAACAACCCGCTGTTGTCGAGCCAATCGAGCCAGCAGACTTCATCCAACCGGTCAGCTCCGTAGAGCCAAAAGCCACTCCGGCTCCGGTGGCAGCAATCCAACCCGCTACCAGAGAACCCGCCGAGGAGAATGTCCATCGCATTGTCCTTGAGGTATCCGGTGCCGAGCTGCGCCTCAAGCGGCTTAACATCTCGCTGCGTGAAGCGGCTAACCTCCTGGAAATAGCCGCCGAAGAGTGCCGTAACCTGTTGGAATAACCAGCTTGAAGCTGGATACACTTCGCGATTACAAAACTTGCCTGATAACCGTTTCGGCCGCGTTCAATGTCAACCAGGTCGGTGTGGCCGTTGCCACCCAGCTTGAAGCTGGCAACGCGGTGCGTTGCATCACGCTACTGGGCTTCGCCCAGAGCATCATCGCACTATTGTATCGCTCCCTCTCCCCTCTGGGAGGAAACTCGTCCCACAGGCGGGGTGAGGGGCTACTCTCAAAAAGATCACTGAAAGGCAAACTAAGCTAAACTCTCTTGAAAAAAATCTTCTCCCAGTATATTGCCCTCGACCTGGGGACGACAAACACCCTGATCTACATGGAAGGTCAGGATGTCGTCGTTAATGAGCCATCGGTTATCGCCGTGAACGATAGCGGTAAGGTCGAGGCGGTGGGTGAAGAGGCCAGGGCGATGCTTGGTCGAACCCCGCCGGACATCCGGGCGATTCGCCCCCTCAACAACGGTGTCATCTCCGACTACCAGACCACCGAACTGATGCTCAAAGAGCTGTTCCGCATGGCGTTTCAGGGAGCCTCCGTGGTTCGTCCCCGGGTACTCTGCTGTGTGCCGTCGGGAACCACCGAGGTCGAGAGGCGTGCCATCCGCGACTCGGTAAAGAATGCTGGTGGACGCGGGGTTTACATCATCGAAGAGCCAATCGCCGCCGCAATAGGAATGCGGCTTCCTATCGAGGAAAGCATCGGCTCCATCGTGGTGGATGTCGGCGGAGGAACAACCGAGGTCGCCGTGATGAGTCTCGGCGGCGTGGTGGTTTCCGAGTCTCGCAAGGTCGGCGGCGACAACATGGATGCCGCCATTGAACGCTTCATGCGCAACAACTACAACCTGCTGGTCGGTGAACAGATCTGTGAGAAAATCAAGATCGAGATCGGCTCGGCAATCAAACCGGGCAAGGAATCAACGGACAAGGAACCAACCTTTGAGGTTCGGGGCAGAAACATGGTGAGCGGGATTCCCGCTACCATCACCCTTTCCGCGGCGGAGGTACGCCAGGCTCTGGAAGAGACTATCTCCGCTATTGTTGGCACCGTTAGCGCGACTCTGGAGAAAACTCCACCGGAGCTTGCCTCTGACCTGGTTGATTCGGGAATAAACCTGACCGGTGGCGGAGCGCAACTCCGTGGACTAGACGAGGTCATTAGCCGGGAGACGGGATTGACGGTGAAGTTAGCCGAAAAACCCCAGGCGACGATTATCAAGGGACTGGGCAGCATCCTCTCCAACTTCCGCCATTATCAAAAACTCTTCAACCTCAACCCCGCGTAGATAATTCCTTGAGTAACCAGTATTTCTCGATGATTCATGGTCTTGCCAGTTGTTGTAGCAATCACAGGATATTGACGTTAAGACAAGGGGTTTCAACCCCTTGCAGAAGTGGAAATGCGTTGTACGTTCTCAAGGGGCTAAAGCCCCTTGTCTCAGACAAGAGAAATCAACACTTATTCAAAAATCCCGAATGATTATTCAGTATTTACATAAAGGTTCCTCTCAATGAGCCGTGGACGGATTCTATATCTGGTACACGGCTTTCCTCCCTGGCGCACCGAGCCGAACACCGCCCATGTGGTCAAGTACCTGGGGCGGCAGGGCTGGCTGGTCGATGTCGTTCATCGCCACCCCGGCTGGGGATACAACCGCTACGCCCTGGCTCACGATCCGCAGCTGCGGAATGAACTTCCTCCGATGGTTACAACCCATCCGGTAACCATTAACCTTCTGTTAAGCGGACTGAAAGGTCTGCTCCGGGGTAAAAAGACGAAGCAGGGAACCATTGCCTGGCCAGGCAGAGGTGGACGAGAGTCCTCCCTTAAGCGGCTTTACAAGTCGCTACGCCATCTGCCCGACCATCAGGCGGCGGCGATGCGCCCCAGCCTGAACCGGGCGTTGCGGGTCATCAAAGAACGCCGCCCCGACCTGTTGATAACCTCGGCCCCGCCCTTCTCGGTTCACCTCACGGGCTGTTTGATCAAAGCAGTCTCCGGCATCCCCTGGGTCTGCCACAGCCGCGACCTCTTCCGCTACAATCCGCTCTACAAGCCACCGCTTCCCTGGCGTAGGAAGCTCGATGGTCTGCTGGAGAAGCAGATCATCGCCCGCGCCGATGTGGTTACGACGGTCTATCCCGAAGCCACCGCCTGGCTGAAGGAACGCTACGGCAAACCGGGGCAGCGATACTACACCGTACGCAACGGTTATGACGAAGAGGATTTTTGCCAGACGCGCCCGGTGGTTTATGAGAGGTTCACCATCCTCCACCCGGGTCGGCTGGCTGCCGATGAAAAGAACGGGCGCACCGCCTACGCCCTCCTCGATGGAATGCAACGCTGGCTGGAACGCCGCCGGTCGCTGCGGGACAAAGTCCAGTTGGAGCTAATCGGCAGCGTTGACCCTGTCTATCAGGGTGAGATTGAAAAGCGTGGGCTGACAGGCTGCGTTAACATTCGTCCTGCTATGCCAGTGAAGGACATCATCGCCCACGAGCTGGGGGCCGACCTGCTGCTCATCATTCTGGAGGATAACCCGCTCAACCAGTTCACCGCCGGGGGGAAGATCTACGAGAGCGCGCGAACGGGCAAGCCTATTCTGGGGATTCTGGGCGAAAGCTCGGCTCCGGCAAAGCTGATCCGACGTTTGAACCTCGGTCAGGTAGCTGCTTACGACGATGCCGCCGCCGTGGCAGAGAAGCTGGAGGCGATGTACGACCAGATTACCTCCGGTGGTTTTGAGTACGGCAATCAACTGCGGGAGCAATTCGTTGAGCAGACCAGCTTCGAGCAGCTGGCGGAACGCTTCGGTGAAATCTTTGAGGAGCTGATAAAGCGATGAAAAAAAGCCTCCTCTGTCTGGTGAAGAGCTTTCCTCCCTACCGCACCGAGCCGGTAACTGTTATGCACGTCAAGCACCTGGCACGGCTCGGCTGGGATGTTGACGTTGTCCACGGCGTTCCCGGCTGGGGCTACAACACCTACGCCCTCACCCACGACCCGGAGCAGGCGGCGGCTCTGCCGGATAGCGTTCGTCGGCATCCGATTAAGCTCAACCTCTACCGTAATGGATTGAAACGCTGGCTGAAGGGCAAGAAGTCTCAGAGTGCCGCCTGGAGCAGCGGTGGTCGGAAGGATAATCCTTCTCCGTTCAAGCGGCTCCTGCGCTCTATCAAGCAGATTCCCGACAACCAGTCCTACTGGGTTTTGCCAGCGGTGAAGCGTACTCTGCGGGTTATTAGGGAACAACGACCCGCTGTTCTGCTGACCTCGGCTCCGCCCTTCTCCACCCATCTGGCGGGCTACATCGTCCACAAGCTCACCGGCATCCCCTGGGTCATCTACAGCCGAGACCTCTGGCGGCTCAACACCCACTACGAGCCGCTGCTGCCCTGGCGCGGGGGACTGGACGAGCTACTCGAACGCAAGGTTATCGGCGCGGCACAGAGCGTGGTTACGGTCTATCCAGAGACCACAAGCTGGCTCCGGCAACGCTATGAAAAGCAGGGGCAGCGTTACCTCACCGTGCGCAACGGTTATGACGAGGGCGACTTCAGCACAGTCAAGCCGGAAAGCTACAGCCGCTTTACGATTCTTCACCCCGGTCGACTGGCAGCCGACGAAAGCAACGGTCGTACCGGCTACGCTCTCCTCGATGGAATGCAGCAATGGCTGGAGCGTCGCCCGGAATTAAAAGATAAAGTCCAACTGGAGCTGATCGGCAGCGTTGACCCGGTTTATCGCAAAGAGGCAAAGCAGCGGGGGCTGGAGAACTGCGTTAACATCCGCCCGCCGATGTCGCTCAATGAGGTCATTGCTCACGAACTGGGAGCCGACCTGCTGCTGATTATTGTCGAGGACAACCCGAAGATGCTGTTCAATGCCGGGGGGAAAATCTACGAGTGCGCCCGCGCCGGGAAGCCGACCTTGGGTATTCTCTCCGAAGATAACGCCGCCGCCAAACTGATCCACCGTCTTAAGCTGGGGCAGGTGGCGCAGTACGGCGACGGCGAGGATGTCTCCCGCAAGCTGGAGGCGATGTACGACAACATCACCGCCGGGAACCTTAGCTACGGCGGAGCAGAGCGGGACTACTTCGTGGAGAACACCAGCTACGAGAAGCTGGCGGAACGTTTTGGCGAGATTCTCTCCGAGCAGCTTGGACAGTAAAAGCGGCTTAGGATAGCGAATAAAAAACGGCGGGGGCTTTGGATCCCGCCTTTTGTATGGTCAGAGGCTACAGTAGCCGCAGTACCTCCTCGACGACGCCGGGGAGCTTCTCCTCCAGTTCCGGGGTCAGTCCCTCGGCGAAGGTATAGGGGTCGGCGACCTCAACACCAAGGACGATGACCTTCTCAGGCAACTCAAGCCCCAGGCGGCGACCAAGCTCCAGCCCCTCGAAGACCCCAAAGCGATGGGCGTTGTCGGGGAGTTCACCCCAGCTGCGCCCGCCGGGGTTGAGGTGGCGCAGCTCTCCCACCTGCCCGTCGGTCTGGATGGCATCGATCACCATGGCGTGGTCATAGCCGACCAGCAGTTCCATCAGCTCGATTCCGGCGACCGAGGCTTCGCACAGCTCCACCGTTGGGTTGCCGAGCCGCCGATGAACCTCACGGGCAACCAGCAGACCGACGGCATCGTCGCTCATCAGCGGGTTGCCCAGACCAACGAGGAGGGTTTTCTGCTTAGCCATCTTTGCGAACCGTTTTGATTACCTTGCCGTGGTGATCGTGGATATTGGCAAGGAGGGGCCAGTGTCCGATGGCGTGGGTAGCACAGGCGTGGCAGGGGTCGTAGGGACGGAACGCCATCTCGACCATGTTCAGCAGCCCGTCGTTGACCACTCCGCCCTTGATCAGTGCCTTCGCCGCTTTCTCGATGCTCATCGCCATCGGGGCGGCGTTGTGGTTGGTGGAGACGATCAGGTTGACCATGGTCAGGAGACCGTTATCGTCGGTTTCGTAGTGGTGAATGAGGGTGCCTCGCGGAGCCTCGACGATGCCGATTCCCTTACTCGGTGTCGCCGTGGGCAGGTTGCGGATGTCGTCGCTGATGATTTCATTATCTTCGAGTAGCTCCACCATCCGCTCGGCTGCCTGAAGAGCCTCGACCAGACGCGCCCAGTGGAACGCCAGGGTGTGATGGGATGGGCTTCCGCCGAGGACGCTGAAGAGCTTCTCCCGCGCCTCCTGAGCCAGCGGCGTTGCCATCGCCTCGGAGACGTTAAGCCGAGCCAGCGGCGCGACCCGATAAACCCCGGAGTCCTTGCCGTCAACGAAGCCCTTCCAGCCGACCTTTTTCAGGTAGGGGAATGTGATGTAGCTCCACGGCTCCACGCGCTCGGCGATGTAGTCGGCGTAATCCTGCGGCTCGAAGCGAGCGACCTCGTTGCCCTCCGGGTCAACCACCCGCACCATGTGTTCGTAGAAGTTGACCTTGTTCTCTTCGTCCACCAGCCCCATATAGTAGGTGCTGTGCTGGTAGGCATCACCGACGATTAGGTCAACGTAATCCTTGTTCTTGAGGACAATGTCGTCGAAGGCCTGGAGGGCAAACTGAGCGAAGCCCACCGACTCCTTCGCCACGGCGAGGAACTTCTGCCGCTCGTCTTCATCAATCCCCCGCGAGACACCGCCGGGTAGTCCGAAAACGGGATGGATCACCTTGCCGCCGATGGTCTCGATGATGTTGCGGGTCTCCCGGCGAATCTTGATGAGTTTTCCGGCGATGTCCAGCCCGACCTTGGCAATCACACCGAGGATGTTACGCTCGGCGGCGGGGGCAGTTGGACCGACGATGAAGTCGGGACCACCGAGGAAGAAGAAGTGAAGGTTGTGGTCCTCGAACATGAAGGCGTTATAGACCAGTTCGCGCAGGAGCTTCGCCGTGCGGGGAGGCTCGACCTTCCAGAGGTCGTCAAGTGCTTTCGTTGACGCCATGTGATGCGCCGTGGGGCAGACTCCGCAGATACGGGCGGTGATGCGGGGCATCTCCTCGGAGGGTCGCCCCAGACAGAAGGTCTCAAAGCCACGGATTTCCGGTACCTGGAAGAAGGCTCGTTCCACGTCGCCCTGGTCGTCGAGGAATATCTCGATCTTGCCGTGGCCTTCCAGGCGAGTGATTGGGTTGATGGTAATCTGCTTTCCCATTGGCCCTCCTTATTTCCCCTTAAGGGTTCGTTTGAGGATTGAGCTGGGTACGCTGAAGCGATAAAGGGTTCCCGCCGGGTCAACGAACCCTTTGGCAAAGAGATCGGCTTCGTCTTTATTCTCGGCGGCTCCGGCAGAGGCGATTGCTGAGAGCAGCTTCGTTCCCTGATCCCGCGCCCCCGGTGGTGGACCGAAGCAGCCTCGGCAGGGCATGTTTCCGTGGATACAACGCTCGCCGCAGCCAGAGCGGGTGGCAGGCCCCAGACAGATGAAGCCCTGAGCCAGGTAGCACTCGTCGGGTTTGGGCTGGCTGGTGGCGACCCGCTTGAACTCGGTAATCACCAGTTCGTCGGGCTTGCTCTCGTTTAGTGGGCAGGATTCGCAGAGGGTTTTCTCCGGTGAGAGAACGGCACCCTTGGGGGGCAGCTCTCCGGCGAGGATCGCCTGCACCGCTGTCATAATCGACTCCGGTGGCGGAGCGCAGCCGGGGAGGTAGTAGTCAACGTCAATCACCTCGTCGAGGCGTTTCACCGTGTTCCAGGCTACTGGTAGTTCCAGTTCGTAACCGTCCACGACGGGGCGGGGCAGGGGGCGCGTGCCGTCGGGGTTGTCGATGGTGGGCGCGCGGTCGTACTTGTTCGCCATGATCTCTTCGATGGTGGTCAGGTTGGCAAGACCGGGAATGCCGCCCAGATGGGAACAGGAGCCGAAGGCGACGACGAGACCGCTCTTCCTCCGCAACAGTTTGACCCACTCCTCTTGCTCGCTGAGGCGGACTGCCCCGTTGATGAAGCTGACGGCAATCTCTCCGTCCGCCATCGCCTCTACATCCTTTAGCTTGAAGTCCAGAGCCACTGGCCAGAGGACGATGTCCACCGCCTCGACCACCTTGAGGATGTCCTCGGCGAGGTCAACCACGGCCTCCTCGCAGCCGCCGCAGGAGGCGCACCAGTAAAAAGCTACCTTTGGTTTAGCCATCTCCGCCTCCTTTTACACCGCCGGGGCGGTTTCCTTTAAGTTAAGCTCATCGGTCGCCTTTGTCGCTTTGGCGAAGTTCAGCGGTCCCAGACAGCGCAGGGTTTCGGTGAAGGTTACCACGTCGGCGGCGAACTTCGTTCCCTCCGACGCCGAGACCCAGGTCAGCATCAGTCGCTCCGGCGAAATGCCGAACTGCTCCAGCAGATTCTTCAGCATTGGCACCCGGCGCATGGCGCGGTAATTACCCACATCGTAGTGGCAGTCTCCGGGATGACAACCGGCGATCATCACCCCGTCGGCTCCCTCGGCAAAGGCCTGCACAACGAAGGTGGGGTCAACCCGCCCGGAGCACATCACCCGGATCGGGGTCATGTTGGGCGGATACTGGATGCGGCTGGTGCCTGCCAGGTCTGCCCCCGTATAAGAACACCAGCGGCAGAGGAAGCCCATAATCCTCGGTTCAAATTGGTCAGTTGCCATGATTGACTCCCGGCTTTCTCCTTCCCCCCACTGGGGGGAAGGCTGGGAAGGGGGGCATCGGTGTTACTGACGATTCGAGGAAACCATCAAATGTCAGAGATATTCGCTCCCCACCGCAGGTATGTTATTCGTTGAGAATGACCTCTCAGCATTCGGCTCAGGACAGGTTGCCCGTAATCTCGGCGAAGATCTGATCGTCCTCGAAGCCCTGCTGGGTCGCCGCCCCGGAGGGACAGCCGGCCACGCAGGTTCCACAGCCCTTGCAGAGTTCTTCGACTATTTTGGAAATCTTCTTCTCGGTGTCGAACTCGATGGCGTCGTAGGGGCAGTTCTGGAGGCAGAGCTTGCAACCGCTACAGACCTCGTCGTCGATGCTGGAGGTTATCGGCTCCAGTACCACCTTGCCCCTGTCCACCAGTACCAAAGCACCAGCCGCCGCCGCTGCTCCCTGAGCAACGGAGTCGGGGATGTCCTTGGCACCCTGACAGGCTCCGGCGAGGAAGATGCCGTCGGTGGCGGTATCCACCGGTGCCAGCTTGGGGTGTTTTTCGAGGAAGAAGTCGCCCTGCATACAGGAGAGGTGAAGCCGTCGTGCCAGTTCATCGGCATCGGCTCGCGGTTTAAGACCACCGGAGAGGATCACCATGTCCACGG
>Ga0190344_1000787_pt1 | contig 13317 bp, 18 predicted proteins | sample 48721323_MG_FD_161662 | JGI IMG/M metagenome (GOLD analysis project Ga0190344, IMG submission 161662) | Hydrothermal vent microbial mat bacterial communities from Southern Trench, Guaymas Basin, Mexico - 4872-13-2-3_MG | ecosystem: Environmental > Aquatic > Marine > Hydrothermal vents >... | reverse complement strand
TTAAAGATGACAAAAATAACATAGGTTACAAAAAAGCTTTCATTAGCATACAATCTAACAAAATTGACATGGAAATTCCCGAACATAAGAAAATAGAAATAAATCTTGCAGGGAAATTTGATGAAGAAAGAGATTGTTATTTTTTGAGAACAACTTCAACTTCATATGCTAAAATTGTCAAAGAAGAAAAAATATCTCAGAAAGAATATGAGGATATATTAGATAAATATTTCACTAATGAAATTTTTGACCTCAGTAAAAGTGAAGACATTAGCAAATTATCCTCTATTAATGAGAAGAATTTAGTTTTTTTGAAGAATGGAGTTGTTATTACAGTATTCCCTACTGATGAAGGCAAAAACAACATTGTTGGTGTAGGTAGTATTGCTTTAGGTTTTGATGAAGAAGGCATAATAACATGTTTTGTGCCAGAAAATCTACCTTTACCGCCAGAAGGAACAAGTGATTTGATAATTTCAGGGAGACCTTCAATAAGTGATAATAGAATTATCATTAATGTGCTTAATATTTTTAGTAAGCATGAATTCATCAAACCTGAAAAGATTGAACCTGAACCTATTAGTGTCGAAAAATCACAACCAACTAATGATGAAAGTTGGTAATTTTTTTATTTTTAATTAATCAAAATGGTTAGAAAAATAGAACCTGAAACAATAAAAAAATTTGAAGAAGCTTTACAAAAAAATAGATATAAATGTTTAAAATGTAAAAAATTCACTAAACATAAAGCTATTCTTGATAATATAGATTGCATGATTATTTTAAACCAACCATTCGATAATATAGGAATAGTTGAATGTAAAAAATGTAAAAATAAACATTGGATAAAATTCAAGGAGGATAAAAATGGTATTACTAGAAGATGAAAATAAAGAAAATCAACCTTTGAATAATCAGATTGATACAGAATGGTTAATTGATGAAAAAGAAACAATATTAATTTACGGGACAGCAAAATGTGGTAAAACATGGGCTTATTGTAGTTATATTGAAGATACAATTAATAAAGGTAATAAAGTTTATATTATCAATACAGATAGTGGTGTAGCTAAAACATTGAAACAGTATTTTGGAGAAGAAAAAGCTAAAGAAATAGCTAAGAACATCAATTATAAGTTTGTAACTAATATGAATGAAGCTATGAAAGTTACAGATGAAATTAAGAATTGTGTAAATAGAAATGATTTGATAATTATTGATTTATTAAGCGAATTTTGGGATATGGCGCAACAAAAATTTTTAGCAGATATTAGTGGTGGTAGAGTTGAAGAATATATTGTTAGGGCTTCTAAAGATATTAAAAAATTCGGGGTATTTGAAGGAAAAATGTGGAGTTATGTTAGAAGTTTTCATGATTATATAGTAAAACCTTTCACATCAAGAGCAGTTTGTAATGTGATTGCAGTTTGCTCTCAAAAAGATTTAGAAGCTGAAAAACAGATGAGTGGCGGTAAAATAACAAGACCTGAATATAATGCCGCAGGTGCTAAACCTGGCGGAGCACCAAGAATAGATTATGATTTCAATACAATTGTTTTTATAGGGAAAAAAGATGAAAATCATTTTTTCCAAATTATGGGAGATAGAGGAAGTAATATAAATCAAAACATGATAAGTTTTAATAAAAATTTCAAAGAAAAATTTGAAGAGGTAAGGAGAAAATGATTTTAACACTTCATACTGAAACAGTAATTGATAGTTCACATAACCTTAAAGGTTATAAAGGCAAATGCAAAAACATTCATGGGCACTCATGGCTAATTAAACTCTGGTTTAGAGGAAATAGTAAACTTAAAGATGAAATTGGTATATTATTAGATTTTGGTATTGTAAAGAAACTTAAAGAGAGATTAGACCATCAATATCTTAACGATGTTATAGGGAAAAATCCTACAGCTGAAAATCTTGTTGAATGGATTTATGAATGGTTGCAACATCAAGACCCAAGAATAAAAAATAAAGAAATAAAAGTTAAAATAAGGATTTACGAAACTGCTGTAAGAAAAGAAACATACTGCGAAGGAGGAGATTTTCAATGAAAGTTAATGAAATTTTTGAAAGCATACAAGGTGAAGGTGAATACGCAGGTTATCCAGCTTTATTTATAAGATTAGCTGGTTGCAATAGGAAGTGTAAGTTCTGCGATACAAAACATAATGAAGGTGAGAATATTAATATCAGCAAATTAAAAAAGATTATTAGTTACAGTAAACAAGATAATGTAATATTTACAGGTGGAGAACCTTTACTTCAATTAGATGAATTAGTAGATTTAATAAAAATTTGTAATAATAAAAATTTCATGCTTGAAACTAATGGTGATAAAATAACTGAAAATAATATTGAATTATTATTTAATCTTTTTTCTTATGTATGCGTATCACCAAAAGACAAAAAAACTGCAAAAAGATGTAAAAAATTATTAGAAACTAAAACATTCCCTTTTTTTTATGATATTAAGGTAGTAACAGATTTAAAACTTAATAAAAACCTAATACCTTATGCTACATGTTTGATGCCGTTAACTACTAATAAATCCTCAGATACATTAACAAACCAATTAGTTTGGAAGTATTGTGTTGAAAATAGAATAAGATATTCACCAAGATTACATGTAGATGTTTGGAAAGGACTAAAAGGTGTTTAATAAAATGGTATATAATTCAGGAAGACCAATCAGAAAAGTTTCATGTGAAGAGTTTGATGAGAAGTGTAAAATTTTAGCTCATCTTATTAAAACAAAGATGACTGGAGTAAAATATTTAGTAGGAATACCAAGAGGTGGATTAGTTGTTGCTACTAAATTAAGTCATCTTACAGATATACCATTAAAAGAACTATCTTCATTAAAATCTGATGAAGATAATTGGTTGCTAATTGATGATATATCTGACAGTGGCACAACTCTTAATAATACATTAGCTAATTTTTTAAATAATCCACCAACATTAACTCTTTTCATAAGAAAAGATACAAAACATATTCCTGACCTATTCCAGGAATCAATAAATGATGAATGGATAGAATTTCCATGGGAAACTAAAAATCAAGGAGGAGATAACAATGAAAATTGAAAGTAAATATTTCAAAGAATGGATTAATAAAGTTACAGTAAAAGGCAAAATACCAGAAGTGAAATTAGAGTTTAGTGATAACGGTATCAATTTTTTTCATAATGACTTAAGTAATACTATTTTATGTAAAGGCTATTTGAAATCTAAGATAATTAAACAATATGAGAATATAGGTGCTATCGGTATTGGTAATACCTTGAAATTATTGAATTTTTTAGGGTTGTTTAATGAAGAAATAGAACTTACTAAAAAAGACAATATACTGCTAATTAGTCAAAAGAATAGAAAAGTTGAATATGTGTTATCAAATTCTGATAGTATTGCTATGCCAATGAAAGAACCAACTTTTACTGACTTCGAAATTTCTTTTGACATTGATGCAAATAAACTGAAAGAAACAATGAAAAATGCTAAAGAAGTATCTGATTCAATTGTTTCAATTAATACGAAAGAGAAACAATTACTAATTACCGCAGGTGAGCAAGATAAATTCATTGATAAATTTGATATACCTCAAATCCAAAAAGAAGGTATAAGTGTAATATTTGGTGAACCATTAAAAGACGTATTGGATGTTTTGGATGGTAACATAAATATTTCATTAGCAACAAATGCTCCAATGAAAATCATTGCTAAATCTGAATTATATGAATTAGTTTACTGGATAGCACCAAGAGACGAAAGCGGTGAAAACAATGAAGAATAAAATCTGGACGGAAAAGTATAGACCGAAAACTATACATGAAGTTATAGGAGCTCCAGATTCAATAAAGAATGCGATGAAGGAACCTGATAGGTTTCCTCATCTTTTTCTTTTTTCAAAAAAACCCGGAACAGGTAAAACTACAATAGCCAAAGCTTTAATAAAGGATTTGAAAGCAGAAGGATTATTCCTTAATGCTTCTGATGAAAGAAAGATTGAAGATATAAGAGAAAAAGTTAAAAGGTTCGCTGAAACAGTAGGTTTTAGTAATTCAAGAAAAATAGTTTTTCTGGATGAATGTGATGGTATGCCTAAATTATCACAAGAAGCATTAAGGTCTATAATAGAACGATATAATGCTATTTTCATACTTACTGCTAATAATAAAGATAAGATAATCGAACCTTTACAATCAAGATGTATGCCAATCAATTTACAATTTCCTGATAAGAAAGAAGTAATTAATTTATTGAAAAAGATTGGCAATAATGAAAATATAAAAATTTCTGATGAAGCATTAGAAAAATTATGTGACCTCTATTACCCTTCAATTAGAAATATGATTATTAAGATGCAAGAATTGAGTTATTTTGGAAAAGAGATAAATGTAGATGATATTACTAAAGATATTAGTCATTATTTCAAATTATATGAGCAATTTAAAAAAGGTAATATACTTCAAATAAGGAAAGAATGGATTGAAAAAGGTTACGATTTGAGAGAATTAATTAAGAATTTTTTTGAATTTGTAATGAATGATGAACAATTGTCTATTGCTAATAAGAAAACTTTGATTAATATTATTGCTGAATCTGATTATAGAATGGCATTAGGCAGTGATAATGATATAACTATGTTTTGGGCTATTATGCAGATGAGGAGATATATATGAATGATATGCAAATATTATATTGTGCCAATGACCCAGAAATAGTCAATGAAATCAAAAGAGAACCATTTATACTTAACAGAATATTGAGTATGAATGAAAGTATGATAAATATTTGTGAAAATATTAACAAATATACTCAAATTGCAGATAGTAAGATAATTAAAGGGTTAATGTGGTTATCGATACCTAAATTGTATAAAGCTCCATACTTTGAGCTAATTAAAAAGAAAAGTATTATAGATGATTTTGATTTTTTGTTTGAAAAAATTAAAAAATATTTTCATTGGAGTGATAGAGAAATCGAATTACATAAACCATTATTTGAAATAATGTTTGCTAATGGAGATATATTAAGAGAATTGTTTCAGTTTTTCGGGATAGAGAAAAAGTATTACAAAGAATTCGGTATAAATTTTAAAAAACAAAAAGGGTGGTTTTTGAATGAATAATGAAAAAATAAAATTATACTTCAAAGCAATATTACAAGAAATGGGAGAAAATCCTAATCGAGAAGGTTTAAAAGAAACACCTGATAGAGTAGCAAGAATGTATAAAGAATTATTTAGAGGTTACAACCTTGAACAAAAACCAAAAATCACTACTTTCAATAATGGTCAAGATGGTGTAACTTATGACCAAATGATTATAGACGAAGGAGATTTTTACAGTCATTGCGAACATCACATGATACCATTTTTCGGTAGATATTGGTTCGCTTATATACCTAATCCAAAAGGTAAGATAATTGGATTAAGTAAAGTTGCAAGAATAGTAGATTATTATGCAGCTAAACTTCAAATCCAAGAAAGATTAGGACAAGAAATAATTAATGAGATTTGGAATGCTTTAGCTAATGAAGGTAATGAACCACTTGGAATGGCGTTAGTAATGAGAGCAAAACATCTATGCAAATCAATGAGAGGATGTAAAAAAGAAGGTTGGATGACTACTAATGTCTTTAAAGGAGTTTTTAAAGATAATAAAGATAATGCAAGACAAGAATTTTTAAATTTCGTGAATAACGGAGGTAAATAAAAATGGATAAAGCTGTAGTAGTATTATCAGGAGGAGTAGATTCGACTACTCTTTTATATGATATAGTTTATCAAGGATATGAAACATATCCAATAAGTTTCAATTATGGACAAAAGCATAAAAAAGAGCTTGAATGTGCTAAAGCTACTTGTAATAAGTTAGGTCTTGAACATAAAATAATTAATCTTAATGTTCTTAATCAGGTAGCGCCATCAGCTCTTACAAGAGAAGATTGGGAAGTTCCTGAAGGTCATTACGCTAACGAAAACATGAAACAAACAGTAGTTCCTAATAGGAATATGGTTTTACTTTCATTAGCAACAAGTTATGCTATTAGTATTGGTGCTGATAAACTATACTATGGTGCACATTCAGGAGACCATGAAATTTATCCAGATTGCAGGGAAGATTTTGTTAATGCTATGAAAAAGGCTATAGAACTTTGTGATTGGGCATTAATAAAATTAGAAGCTCCCTATGTTAATATTGATAAAGGGGATATAGTTTGTCTTGGTAGAGATTTAGGGGTTGATTACTCATTAACTTGGACTTGTTATAAAGGAGAAGATAAAGCTTGCGGTAAGTGTGGTTCATGCACTGAAAGATTAGAAGCTTTTGAAAAAGCAGGAATCAAAGACCCTATTAAATATGAATAAAAGAGGAGGAATAAAAAATGACATTTAAAAAACAAAGTAAACTTTCAAGAATCAGAAGAGCTTATAATGAAGGTTTAACAAAAAAAGAAGCTTATAAGAGATTCAAAAAACAGATAGGAATGGATTACATTCAAGTAGCTTACTCTGATTTTAAACACGGAAGATTGCCTCTAAAATTAAAAAATGAAAATCAAAGTAAATGATTTAAGAGAGTTTTTTGTTTTTCCATCTTCTCTTTATTCAAAAATGAGTAAAAATCAAGTAACTGGATATAGTGAATTAGATACATCTAAAAATTATCCTTGGTGGAAAAATAGTTATTTTTTACATTTTGGGGAAAACGATGAAGATTTAGGATTAAGAGCTTCAAGAATTTGTTCAGAATGTAAAGGGAAATGTTGTAAAAATATTATAGACCATCAAATTAGAATATACATAAGTGATTATGAATTAGAAAACATAGCTAACCTTAATTATCCGATATATATTGATGGAAAGATAAATATAAAAAACGACAGTTTTTATGTAGTTAGTGTAGACCAGAAAGGTGATTGTAGATATTTAAGAGAAGACGGTTGTCTATTAAGCGATAATAGACCTCTTTGGTGCAAAATGTTTTTTTGTGAAAAAATTTTTGGAAATAAATATTTAATGGAGGAATAAAAAAATGAGAGAAAAAAAAGAATTAGGGAATTTGTCATTATTAGGGAACCAAAAAACAAAATATTCTTATGAACATCCGAATAAAAATATATTAGAAACTTTTGATAATAAGCATCCTGATTTAGATTACATTGTAAGTTTTAAATGTCCAGAATTTACTTCGTTGTGCCCGAAAACAGGACAACCTGATTTTGCAACAATTAATATACAATATATACCTAATAAAAAAATGGTAGAAAGTAAATCACTCAAATTATATCTGTTTGCATATAGAAATCACGGCGATTTTCATGAAGATTGCACAGTCCAAATAATGAAAGATTTAAGGGATATAATGGAACCTAAATGGATTAGAGTAATTGGCGATTTTACTCCGAGAGGAGGAATAAGTATATGCCCTATTGCTGAATGGAAACAAGAAGGTTATATACCACCAATTATCACTAATAATTACAAAACTCATATGAGGCACTTATAATGGTAAGAATAGAATATAGTCCAGCATGTAGTCATTTTTCACACTTAAATTGGAATCACAATAATGCAACATCTGGATGGTGGAGAGAAACTGATTTGTTTAAACATAATTCTCTCTTAATTTCAGCCTATTATGGAATGAATTATAAAAATTTTAGAAAAGATTTAAATATTCCTGAAAATGTGTTATTAATTGGAGATAGTGGAGGATTTCAAAATGCTACTTTAAGCAAAGTGAAAATAAATCCTGTAGAAGTGTTAAAATGGCAAGAACAAAATTGTGATATAGGATTCATTTTAGATGTTCCACCATATGATTTTAGTGGTAGTAGAAGTCTTTCAGGAAATGCTTCAGAGTTATTTGATGAATCGCTAAAAGAAACTAAACAAAATGTTGAAAGAGTATTGCCTTATAGAAATAAAGAAAGTAAAATGAAATGGTATGGCGTAATACAAGGTCAAACATATAAACAACAAGAAAAATGGTTTAATGAATTAAAAGATTATATGTTTGATGGTTGGGCTCTTTCTCCTAAACCTGCATCTAATCCTTGGATTGTAGCTTCTTATCTTTTATTTGCTTATGAAAAAGGGATAAAAAATATACATATATTACAAGTAAGTGGGATAAAATGTATGCAAGTAATCTATTACATAAGTAAATATTTCCCAAAAGATAGTATAATTACTTTTGATTCATCTTCTTTTATAAAATGGGGCTCAGAATTACGTAAATTTCAATTAGCTCCGTTTTCTAATAATTTTATTTCTGTAACTAAAAATAATATAAGTAATTTACATTGTGATTGTCCAATATGTAAAAATGTTGATTTTCAGATGTTTAAAGAAAAAGGTGGAAAAAATGGTTTTTTTCTTTCGTTACACAATCTTTACATGAAATTAAAAGAGAATAAAATATTAAATGAATTAATCAACAACTCAGAAGAAGAATTTAAAAAAATGTGTAGCAATGAAATTTTAGAATGTTTTGAATATATAGATTATAGTATTCAAAATGGTATTAAAAATGGAAATGAAAAATATACCAGAAAATTTAAAATCAGTGATTCAAAACAAAAAACAATTTGGGACTAAAAATGTTAATTTGCGACCCTTTCCAATTTAACAAAATTTACGTTAGAAAAGAAAGTAATGAAATCATTAATGATTTCAAGCCTTATTTCTATGCTAAAGATGAAAATGGTAAATATGAATCTATTTTTGGAGATAAATTAACAAAAATTGAATGCAAGTATCCATATCAAATCCCAAAGAAAAGAGAAAACTACGAACATTTTGAAGCTGACATACAATACCATCAAAGATGGATAATTGATAAACTTACTTTACCATTAGAAAAATTACCTATACATAAACTTTATTGGGATATTGAAACTTACATGAGTCTTGATACTAAAAATGTTCCTGAACCTATTATCTCAATTAGCACTTTATCAAACAAAATAAATAAATTTGTGACTTTTATTTGGCGAAAAGATTTTAAACAAAAATCTGCTAAATATGATAAGAGGTCAATATATTATTTCGATAATGAAAAAGATATGTTAATTTCTTTCATGAAATACATTAATGATATTGACCCTGATTTATTAGTAGGTTGGAATTCTGATTCTTTCGATTATCCATACTTATATAATAGATTATGCAAACTTGATTTAGACCCAAAACAATTATCTCCAATTAAGAATACTACATCCAGAAAGATTTATGGTAGAGTTCTTTTTGATATGTTGAAAGCTTGGAAAATATTGCAACCAAATAAACTTGAAAATGATAAACTTGATACTGTAGCAAAAAATTTATTATCTATTAGCAAACTGCCAATAAATATAATTGAAGCTTATGAAAATAATCCTGAATATTTAATAAAATACAATGAAAGAGACGTTGAATTATTATTAAAAATTGATGAAAATCAAGGTATGATAAATTTTTTTGATGAAAAAAGAAGAGAATTTGGCGTTATATGGGAAAATATATGGTTTTCTTCTGGTATTCATGATTCTGTAATGATAAGAAAAGCTAAAGAGAAAGGAATTGTATTACCATCTAAAAAGACTTCTGAAAGAGGTAAAGTTAAAGGTGCTACTGTATTATCACCAAAAGTAGGATTACATCGAGGAGTAATTGGACTTGATGTTAAAAGTTTGTATCCTAATATAATAAAGACTTGTAATATTTCTCCAGAAAAATTAGACCCTAATGGTGATATAATTATTGGAAATGGAGTTAGATTTACAAGTAAAGGACAAGGTTTCATACCAGAAATAATTAGTTTATATCTTGAGAAGAAAGATTATTATACAAAACTTATGAATCAATTTAATCCTAATACTCCAGAATACAATAGTTATTATCTTAAAAGATGGAACTACAAAATTCAAGCTAACTCTTTCTATGGTTATTTAGGGTTTGAAAATGGAAGATTATTCAATAAAGATTGTTTTAAATCGATAACTTTTGTAGGTCGTAAAACTATTGAATTTATGAAAAAAGTTGCAGAAGAAAAAGGTTATGAAGTTTTGTATGGAGATACAGATTCAGTTTATGTGAAAGTTGGGATGGATAAAATAATAGAAAAAGGCAAAGAACTTACAGAAGAAATAAATAAAAGATTTAATGATTTTATAAAACAATTTGGAGTTAAAGAAAATAAATATCTTGAAGTTGAATTCGAAAAAGCTTTAAGTGGTATTTTTTTCTCTGCATCAGAAAAGAAAGGAATTGCTACAAAAAAAAGATATGCTTATCACGAAATATACCATGATGGTAAGGAGGTTGATAAAATGAATTTTACAGGATTTGAAATCGTAAGAAGTGACCATTCATCTATTACGAAAAAAATGCAAAATGATATTTTTACTATGTTAATAAAAGAGCATAAGACCAAAAAAGATATTGATGAATACATTAAAAAACTTAAAAAAGAAATTAAAGAAAGAAAATACAAATGGATTGAACTAGGTATTCCGAGCACTGTAAATAAAAAGAAACATGTAATTAGAGCTTGTAAATTTTCGCAAAAAATTTTAAATATAGATATTTATCCTAATGATAGAATTTTTTATATATATGGTTGTATTAAAAATAAGTTTAGCACAGATATATTTGCTTTTAAAAATGATGATGATTTAAAAGATATGGAAGTTATGGTTAATTGGGATAAAATGTTTGAATTGCTAATAGACTCAAAATTAAAAAGAATTTATGATGCTTTAGGATGGGATGTAATAAAACAACAAAAAAATATATTTGATTTCTGATGGATGAATTAATACCAACATTTCCAAGGCAAGTAGCAATACCTCATAGAATATTATGTTATGAAAAAGATGATTTTTATAGTTACATTAATAGAGTTAATGGAGTTATAAAAAAAATTTATTTTTCAATTCTAAGTTGCAGTAAAGATAATTCATTTACTGATACTAAAATTGATAAAATATTTTTTGATTTGGATAGTCCAACAAGTTTAATTAATGCCCGAAAATTAAGCGAATATTGCAATAAGAATAACTACCGACATACAGTAATATTTTCTACTGGTGGATTTTGGGTTTATATTAGAACTAAAAATTATGAAAATTTGATTAATCCTAAACATGCATTGAAACAATCTCAATTAGCTGTTGCTAATGAATTGAATATGACAGTAGGTAATGAAAAAGAATGTGACATAGACCATCATATAATAGGAGACATATGTAGAGTTGGTAGGATGCCTGGAACATATGATATTAATAGGAAGTTGTATTGTATTTCATTATCTAAAGAAGAAATACAATTAACTAAAGAAGAAATAAAAAAATTAGCAATCAAGCAAAGGAATAAAATTTTTTGGTATGGACAAGATGCATTAGATATTAGTATTCATGATAGTAAATTTACTCCTGATGAATATATAGAAATGCCTGAATACGAATACAATTACCAGAATTCTGATAATTTATCAAACTTTTTTCCACCTTGTATAATAGATATTCTTAATGATGTAGAAAGCAAGGGTAATTGGAGAGGAAGATGGTTAGTTACACTCTTCATGAAAGAAAAAGGTTTTCCTTACAAATTAACGAAAGATATAGCAAGAAAATATTTTTCTAAAAGACCAAGAACTGATAGTTTAGGAAACAATTATAATCATTGGCTAAAAGTAAAATGTCTTGATTTAGTATATAATAATCCTGAATTAATTTTTCCAAGTTGTGAAACTTTATTTACAGAAGGTTTCTGTAAAGGAAAGTGTAAATTTTATAACAGTTTATATAAATGAGGTAATGAAATGGAATTAAAACCAAATATATTATATGTAGATAATAGAGAACCGCAAAAAATTTTTAAGGTATTAGATAAAAAAGAGATACCTTACGAAAAAACTCAATTACCTGTAGGAGATTTTGTATATAATGATATGGTTTTTGAACGAAAAAGTATGCCGGATTTTTATATTTCAATACAAGGTAGATTATGGGAACAAGTTAGTCAAATGAAAGATAATTTTAATAATGTATTTGTCCTAATTAGTGGTAAATTCCAAGATTTATATTTCGGAAAAATAAAATACAATTCAAATATAATATACGGAGCAATTAGTGCTCTAATGATAAAATGTAATGTTCATGTATGCAGATTGGAGAATGATAATCAGCTAATTGAACTAATTAATAAAATATGCAAGAAATCTCACGATACTAAAAGTTTTAGTATTAATAGAAAGAAACCTAAAAAAGACGAAATACAGTCTTATATGGTGGCTTCTATTCCAGGAATAGGTATTAATAAGGCAAAAATTTTACTCTCAAAATACAGCTTAAAACAATTGTTTTATGAGGTTTCTGTAGAAGATATAGCTAAAATAGAAGGGTTTGGAGTAAAAACAGCTGAAAAAATTAAAGCATTTCTATCTTAACTTTTTATAAAAATAGGTAAAAATTGGCTTTTCAATATAGGTTTTACTATATTAATATAGGAAATATGGTATAGTTATACCTGAAAAAACCAAAAGATTTATATATATCAATATATTTATTATTATTAAGATAAATAAAAAAATTAGTCAAGCAAGGATTTAAAACCTGGAGGAAAAATAAAAATGGGTTTTCATTATAAAGCGGATGAAAAGCAAGCTGAAAAAGATTTTTATTTTTGTTTCTGCGGTAAACAATTAATTTCAGATGAGGAAAAAAGAGATAATCTTTGTAAGGAATGCAGATAATAAATCATTAGGAGGCAACAAAAATGAAAATAAACAATCTAAATGAAATGGCAAAATCAATAGGTCAATTTGACCAAGCTGTAAAAACACAAATTTTTTATGGTAATGAACAAAATCCAATACCTATTAAGAAATGGGTTGGAATCTATAACATGAGAACAGAAAAATTAGTTCAAGTTGCTCATAAGAATTATCAAATAATATCGCACAATGATGTTTGTCAAGCTGTTGTAGAATCATTAGGGGCAATAGGTATGGATGTTTGGGGTGTGATAAAAACCAAAAATAATGGAAATCAATTAAAAGCAGACCTTCTTTTAAAAGGTGTTGATAAAATAGATGATGGTAAGGAAGGTGTTCAATTAGGAATAAGAATAATGAATTCTTATGATAAAACTACCAGTTTTCGTCTTGAATTATTTGCTTACAGGTATGTTTGTCAAAATGGTATGGCACTTGGAAATGTTTTTAATGATATTAGAAAAATTACTTTCCATAGTGGTGTCAAAGAAAAAAATCTTGAGGTAATTAGACAAACAACAAATGATTTTGTGAAACTTGCT
>Ga0190344_1000785_pt1 | contig 13326 bp, 19 predicted proteins | sample 48721323_MG_FD_161662 | JGI IMG/M metagenome (GOLD analysis project Ga0190344, IMG submission 161662) | Hydrothermal vent microbial mat bacterial communities from Southern Trench, Guaymas Basin, Mexico - 4872-13-2-3_MG | ecosystem: Environmental > Aquatic > Marine > Hydrothermal vents >... | reverse complement strand
AGAGATGATACCACTTGACACCAGGACTCTAATCATTACTCAGGATGGAGAAGAGCTAGTCTTATAGAGGAGGTAAGATGGTTGCAGTAAGCGTGGTAGTTCCGTCAAGGAAGGAGCAGTTCCTTAGTCAGACAGTTCAAGACTTGCTTGACAAGGCTCGAGGCGAGATTGAGATCATTGTGCTATTGGAGGGGTACTGGCCACCTGGAGACGAGATAAACAATGACCCGCGCGTGCGTTATCTTCACTTCACCACACCTCGCGGGATGCGAGGGGCTATCAATGCGGGTGCTGCTGTAGCTCGGGGTAAGTACCTTATGAAGTGTGATGCTCATTGTATGTTTGATGAAGGGTATGATGTTAAGCTCGCCGCGGACCTGGAACCAAATTGGATTGCTGTGCCGCGCAGGTATAGCCTTGATGCTGAACAATGGGAACCTAAGTCTAAGAAGGCTATTGACTATATGTATCTGTGCGCGCCGACTGATCCGAATGACTACGGCGGACCCAGTCTGCACGGTAGAACCTGGAGAGACAAGCAGAATGATGCAAGTCTCAAAGAGGTTCTGATCGATGACCTGATGAGCGCGCAGGGATCCTGCTGGTTCATGCATCGGGATTACTTCAACTGGCTCGAGATCCTGGATGATGTGAACTATGGGCATTTCTGCTTTGAGTTCCAGGAGATCGGACTGAAGTGTTGGCTGTCCGGCGGTAGAGTTATCAGGAACAAGAAGACCTGGTATGCCCACCTCCACAAAGGACGGAAGTATGGTCGCGGGTGGCCCCTCGGTAAGAGCACACTTAGGAAAGGCGCTGCATACTCAAATCGCTGGATGGCCGGGAAGCTGTGGCACAAGCAAACTAGAGACATTCGCGCGTTTGTCCATGACTTCGAGCCCGTCCCTACATGGGATGATAAAAGCATACGGTTCGTATTCCATCGTCGGCGAGGGGGAAGCGGGGAAATCAGGGGCAGTCAGATGGCTAAGTATTTCCTGGCACGTATCAACCCGCCCGAGGGATGGGTCTACGACTTTGATGTTCACATCTGGGTAAAGCAACAGCCGGCGAAGGACTATCAGCCCAATTCCTGGTTGGATATTCTTGATGAACCTAGACGTATCCCTTGGCTACGGGAGCACCCGGATGTAGGTGTGATAGCGTCCAGCGACACCAGCCTCGATTTCCTGCGCAGTAAATTGGGCAACGACCGACGCATCGTGTTTATTCCTCAACATCACTGCAACTATGACAACTACACCAATCCTGACCGCGGGATATTCAACGTGGGCGTTATTGGTGGGCAGGGAGCCCTGCAACTGGATATAGAAGAACTGAAGAGGCGTCTTATTAAAATCGGCGTGAACCTTATTTGGCGTAAGCAGTATACCAAGCGCAAGGACGTCTGTGCATTCTACGCGGGCATCGATGCGCAGGTTGTGTTCCGTAAACAGGACAGGCCCCTAAAGAATCCATTGAAGCTGATTAACGCCATGAGTTTTGGGATCCCCACTATAGCTCGCTCGGAAGTTGCATACAGGGAGGTTGATGGATACTACACACCGGCGCGCAACATTGACGAGATCGTGAGTGCCATACTAGATCTACGTCGAGGATACGATAAGAAAGCCCTTGTTGATCGCGCTGCTATGTACCATATCACGGAGATTTCCAAGTTGTATGAGGAGTTGCTGTGAAGGATCTATTGAGTACGTGGTATAGAAAGAGTCAGCAGATCGCACCGGTCAGGGTAAGGGGCCTTGACCGGAAACGTCTGATGATTCACTTTGGCGAAAGCGGTATGACCAGGGGTGCTGAGATAGGCGTCGATCGCGGACGTTTTTCACAGTACATGTTCAAGGTCATCCCAGGGTTACATCTGTTCTGTGTAGACCCCTGGCGCTGGAAACTGCGCGGGGAATCACGGTACCGTTCTACGGTAGAGCGACTGTCACAGTTCAACGCGACCATCATCAGGAAGAACAGCATTGACGCTCTCGTAGATGTGCCTGACGAATCACTTGACTTCGTCTACATAGACGGCGATCATACCTTTGACTATGTGATGACCGATATCATCTGGTGGTCCAAGAAGGTCAGGTACGGCGGCGTTGTGGCCGGCCACGATTACTATAGGTTTCGCAGAGGAGGTGTGATACCAGCCGTTGACATCTATACTCAACAACACGGTATTACACAGTGGTTCTTGACAGATGAGCGCACACCTACCTGGTTCTGGATTCGCGAGAGGAGCTTTGTAGACCCGCTTGATGAGCAGGACTGACTACTCCAGCACTACCCAGTCCCCGGCTTCCATGTCTGCCGTGCTGATGATCCAGTTGTACCAGGCGTCATCTTTCTTGATCTTCAGTAGGGTTTCCCTGACCATACCATAGTCTGAGTTGCCCCAGGCAACCCTGGTAATGCGCTTACCCTTGAGTGTGGCACGTAGAGCATCAAAGAAGCCGACCTCGATTGGTCTCTCAAGTTGCGGTACCGGTGATTGATTCATCTGAGTTCCTTTCTGTGGAGGCAATATGTACGAGCTGTCGATACTGATTCCCGCACGTAACGAGATGTTCCTGGCGAGAACTATCCAGGACCTTGTTGAAAAGATTGAGGGCGACACCGAGATCATCGCGATCCTAGATGGTGCTTGGGCAGACCCGCCCATTGCAGACAATCCCCGAGTCACTATCCTCTACAACCCGACGTCAATTGGGCAAAGAGCTGCGACCAATGAGGGCGCCCGGCTATCAAGCGCCAAGTATATCATGAAACTAGATGCCCACTGTGCGGTCGGGCAAGGCTTCGACCGCATCATGATGGAGGACATGCAGGACAACTGGACAATGGTGCCCCGGATGTACAACCTACATGCCTTTGACTGGCTGTGTCAGGAATGCGGGCACAGGAAGTATCAGGGCCGGACGCCTGATGCTTGCCCGAAATGCGGCGGGCATATGGAGCGTGACATCTTATGGAAAGAGAAGCATAACCCGGATACTACAGCAATGCGCTTCGGCAGCGACCTCCACTTCCAATACTGGCGTGAGTACAAGAAGCGCCAGAAGGGCAATTTGGTAGATACTATGAGCCTACTTGGCGCGTGCTGGATGCTCACTCGCGAGAAGTATTGGGAGCTTAACATCTGTGATGAGAGACACGGCAGTTGGGGTCAGCAGGGGACTGAGGTAGCCTGCAAGACGTGGCTATCCGGCGGCCGGCTGGTATGCAACAAGCGCACCTGGTTCGCGCACATGTTCCGTACTCAGGGCGGCGACTTTGGTTTTCCATATCCTCAATCTCAAGCAGCTGTACGAAGAGCCCGGAAATACTCACACGAGCTCTGGATACCCAACGGCATTAACGAGATGCCCGCCTGGGACAAGGCAATCCATCCGATGTCCTGGCTTATTGAGAAGTTTGCTCCTGTTCCCGGATGGGAAGCTGTTCCATCAACATCCGCAAAGCCGGCAAGAGCAAATACTACTGAGCCGGCGCCCGGCTGTAAGACGCCGGCTGATACTGACTGTAGTATAGCCAACAATCAGAATCTGAGAAAGGGCATCGTGTATTACACCGACAACGAGCTGGACCCCGCGATTGCAGAAGCCTGCCGAACGCAGCTGCTCACCGCCGGCCTACCCATTGTCAGTGTCTCGTTGAAGCCTATAGACTTCGGTACAAACATCGTCCTTGATAAGAAGAGGGGCTCGCTCACGATGTTTGAACAGATTCTTACAGGCTTGGAAAACATTGACGTGGACATTGTTTACTTTTGCGAGCATGATGTACTTTACCATCCAAGTCATTTCGAGTTTATGCCCGAGTGTGACGATCTCTTCTACTACAACCAGAACTCCTGGCGGGTGAATGCCAAAACAGGAGAGGCCCTGTTTCATTACTCCAGCAGCACATCAGGACTTTGTGCATGCAGGCCCCTGCTGTTGCGACATTATCGTAAGCGTGTTAAGATGGTACGAGAGAACGGCTTTACGCGGAGGATGGGCTACGAGCCCGGAACACACAATCGCGCCGAACGAGTCGATGACTACAAGTCAAAGGTATGGATGTCTACCTGGCCTAACATCGATATCCGGCATGACAAGAATCTTACAGCAAGTCGATGGTCTAAGAGCCAATTTAGAAACCAGCGATACACCCGCGGATGGACCGAGGCCGATGAAGTGCCCGGCTGGGGCGTCACAAGAGATAGGTTCCATGAGATCCTGGAAGAGGTGAAGAGTGGCCAACAAGTTTAGGAAAGACCCGGATGCGGTTCTGGACTACAAGTGGAACTGGGAACAGTGGCTCCAAGCTGCTGAGACCATCGTTGCTCACACTATTACAGTCCCGAGTGGCATCACGCTTGACAGCGATTCGCATGATACCAACTCGGTGACCGCATGGCTCAGTGGCGGAACAATCAACACTATCTACATTGTCGCATGCAAGATTGTGACGGACGGTGGGCGCACTGACGAACGCAGTATCCAGATCAGAGTAGCAGAGCGATAGGTCAGCTTCCACATACCGGGCATCGCTTCGTTGGGTCTTCGTATTCCTCAAAGCGATGCCCGCACTTGTCGCACATGTATGGAGCCTTATCAATACTGCGCAGTAATACTATGAGGGTCGTAACAACGATCGCGGCCGGTATGATCAAGCATTTCCACATCTTGCTTCCCCTTGAGAATGATGCGTTCCCCATTTAATCGGTAGCCGGGATTCAAACCCGGTTTGGTAGCTTTACGACATATTCATAGGTTTTCAGCTGGGTCGGCAATGCTCCATGGACACTGCTGTGCCTACTCATCCTACAGAAAAGTATCTACCGGCTGGCCACCGTGTGTTCTCACCACACCGCTACCGATGTACGACTTACAATTTGGCCTTCAGTTCCTCGACGTAAGCCTTGAGCTCTTCCTCGGTCTTGCCGATCAATGCTTCATCCTGTTTCTGCGCCAGGATCTCAGTGATCCGCTCAACTTCCAGGCGAGTGCGCGCTTTATCCAGACGAGCCAGGCGCTCTTCCTGCTTAACATTGAAGATGTGACGGATGATGGCCAGCTTGAGGCTCAGCACGCTGTCGTGCTTGCTGTCGGTCATCAAGCTCTCGACCTCGGCCTGCTTGGCCTTGCTCGCGAGCGCCATATACGCCGCATTCAACTCGGTATCCGCGAGGGCCCATAGATCCTCCACGGACAGATTCCCATAGCCGGTCAACTTGAACCGCAACCTCATACGAGACGCCTTCTCAAACATTGTTACCTCCTAGAAAAGAACATTGAACATCCTATTTCCATTTACACGTACGATCACAGAGCCCCTACGTGTAGTGCTGAAACCAACTCCTGAGAGCTGCTCGTCATCCGGACTAACCCTCATCTTGCTTCCCAGTGCAGCGAACACCCGCTTGTGTTTCAGATATTGCTCATGCAGATATTCGTTATAGAACCCATTTGGTTGCTCGTCATTGACAGCACCTACGAGCATAAAGAATACATGACGATGGCCTGTACTATCGTTCGCGTCCCAGAAGTTCGGTGAGTATGTTACCAGCGACACTCGATGGAACTGCTGAGTATCAAGGCCCCATATTGACCTACTTGCCGTATTGGACGTGAGAGACTTCAGTATCTTGAATGCGCCATCCCAATACTGCACTGTGGCAACGGGTATACGCACCTTATGGGCTATGTAATGCGGATAGTCAAACTCATAGATCTGATCACCAAACTCAAGCTCAGCCCTGAATCCATTGTCACCATCACGTTGCGTATAGTTCTTGACCAGGAACTTGTACAGTCCATCAACGGGCTTTGTGATGATAATGTTCTCAACGGCTACCTCCTTGGGATGGATGACGTCTACATCGAGCTCGCCGGTGTATCCTCGCTTTTTTGCATAGTAGATACGACGACCGTCCGGCTCAATGCAGTGAGCATCGAAGTCGTTATGATTGCGGTTTTCCTCATTCCATTGGATTGAGAATCGCAACGCACCGGTGACTTTTCCGCCGGCGTCTACCACATGCTGTTTCATGGTGCTGTCGGCCAGGTTCCCGGCATAGGCCCATGAGAAGCCATTAAACCACTTGAGTATAGATGGAGCATCGGGGTTTACCGGCGCGATCAACGATACCATGTTTCTGGCGTGCGTATTCTCGAGCAGGACCTCAAGACTTGTCGTGGCCGGCAGAACATCCTGCAAGAACTCATCTGCTTCAATTGCCTGTACACCACGTAGGGCCTTGCGATTCTGAGTAGCACCCTGTAAAAGCTGTTCAAGAATACCGCCCTGAGTCATCGCGCGCACTGCATCACGGTCAGCAAACAGCACATTGTTAACCGTCACGTCTGTTAACCTGGCAAAGCGGCGAGGAAGAGAATCGACAAGTCCCAATTCCTCAATCTGCGCCCAGGCGTTCTCTACCATTCGCTTGGTATAGATCTCCTTGGGGCGTTTGTAATTCTCCGGTGCCACGATACGTTCATAGCGCTTGACAGCATTCAGCACGTCCATGCCGCCGGCGACATCCTGCAACAGCACACCAATAGAGTGATTGCGGATTCTGGAAAGCATTGGTCCGATCTCGCGCGATTTTACCCAGCAATACAGATCCTTGTCCTTCACAACCTCGTACTCTATCTGCATCGTACGGAATGCCCTCAACGGCCCGAGCCATTCTGCACCTTTGTACAGAGACGACTCGGCTATCAAATCGAGGACTGTATCAGTAGAATCCCTCTTGATCTCGTCCAGGGATCTTTTGAGTATCTCCTTTGACGTACGTAGCTGTGCGGCAATGCTGCTTTCAGACCTTCTCGATACCGTGACGAACTTAGCCGGCAACTCAACATAGAAGTGATGCCATCGACGTACGTTAACTCCATCTGTCCCAAAGAGGAGCTCGTTGCTGTAGCGCGTCCCGTGCTTCGCCTCTTTGGTGACATAGGCATCAACTACAGGACGTGATACAACGAGAGCATCGAGGGCGTCAATCACAGGTTGATACTTCGCATCCCTGGCGTCAAACTCCCAGATACTTCTTACCCGGTTATTGACAATGGCAACCACCGCACCAAATTGCTTGATGAACGACCGGCAACATGAGCAGTCGTGCTCACGCCGCTTGCGGAAGACTTCGTTCGTACCAGGTGGAAAGCTCTCCAGGTACGTTTCCCATAGCTCGTCACCGCTTACATCGACGACGAATAGATAATCCGTCGATGCAAATGCAGACAGATCCAGCAGATTTTCCATAAGCCTCTTGTTGAAATCACCGAAACTCATCATAGCCTCCCATGACTACCTTCCCTATCCAGTACACGACCGATGCTGTCAAACCGCTCAGCGAACTTGCCCTCGCTAGGGCCCCAATACCACAATGAGCTCGCGGCTTTAGACTTACCACGTCGTTGCCCATCGGCAGCTATAAAACTGATGCGTCCCTCGGTAATACATACAGGTCCCGGCCACTTGCCACGGAATAGATCATCCCACCACTTGTAGCCCGGTACCGTCTTGGTAAGCGCAATACAGCTTCCTATCACGGGAAGTTGACCGATGAGATAGTCCATGAAGACTGCCTGTGTGCTGCGGGCAGCAGTACGACCATAAGGCGAGTTCATGAAGAGGGAACGTGCTCTCCAGGACTTTGTCAGCCCATTGTCCTTGATTGTGTAAAAACGTTCGGCTTTTACGATCCGATTGGCAACAGTACAACTGGCTGGGTCCAGCTCTATTCCCCCAAGAACGTCATGTACTGCCGCCAGGATCCCTGGAGGTGTATACCATTCATCTGTCTCACTGGATACCAGCAAGCGCATTGCCTGTTTCATTTGTCGCTTGTTCTTGATCTCTGTACCGAATCGACATATGCACTATGCCACAAATGCACCATTTCCGGCCACGTCAGGCCAAGGCATCCGCGTTCGAGATTGCCTGATGTATGGTCGCTGGGATATAGATGTACTGTCTTTCGTTTCTCCGGCTCTCTGGGTAATTTCAGCGCCGCTGTAGTAATCCCTGGGAGCTTCCTTGCTTCACGATAGATGGCTGACAGTGCTGCTCTATGAGGATTCTTTGTCTGGCCACCGCTTATCCCCTGATAGTAGCCGGCTGAATGGTGGAGTGTAGTGCCGTTGCATGCATCAGCAACTTTCTGCCAACGTTTGTGGTGAAGATACAGAGCATTTACCAGATTTCCCACTGCACTCGTCGTCATTACCATGCCTCGGCCTCACTTCTCGTAAGAAAGAAGTGAATCCCGCAACCGTACTCAGTCCATCGATCCGGGTCCCAGGAACTTGAATACGTTATTTCTCCAACCTCATAGATGACAGAGCCATATACTGCTTGGTGCTCAAGCCGGAGCATTTCGCCGTCATCGATCTCCAGTACCCCAACCCACGCAGCTCTGTGCTTGCGTGTCGTGGCGCATGATCTTGGTGCGTTCGCAGGAATCAGCATCTTGACGATGTGGCCCGACTTCTTCCCCCAGCCGATAAGAGCACCTTCCGGTGCCTCATGAATACCGATGGTAAGATGGTTTATTTTGATGCCGCTCAGGTCTGCGTTGCTCAGATGAGCGCGATTTAGGTTAGCATTATTAAGATCGGCCTCGCTTAGATCGGCCCAGCACAAATCAGCGTCGTACAAATCAGTGCTGTGCAGGATGGCACGGCGCAGATCAGCGTCGTAAAGATAAGCCCAGCGCAGGTCTGCGTTGCTCAGGTTGGCCTCGCTCAGGACAGCGTAGGGCAAGAGAGCAACGCACAGGGTAGCGCTATGCAGATCGGCGTCGTGTAGATTGGCCTCGCTCAGGATAGCACCGTGCAGGTTGGCCTCGCTTAAGTTGGCTTTGCTCAGGTTGACACCACGCAGATCGGCGTCATGCAGGTTAGCCTCGCTCAGGTTGGCCTTACTTAGGTTGACACCATGCAGATCCGCGTCGCGCAGATTGGCCTTGCTCAGGATGACGCCGTGCAAGTCAATCCCAATTCTCCACTTATGCGGTAGCCTTTTGGCATCTATGCCATATTCGATCAATTGCCTTCTTGTTTTTCGCCAGTCCATGGAACCTCCTCTACTGGAGCATATACTGCTCTCGTTTATTGGGTATCCCCCACTATCACTTAATCCTCTTCGCCTTGAGAAACGCCCTGCAAATGGCAGTGGACTTTGTGGGGCCGAACGTCGTTTCCCATTCCCACTGCATCGCTGGATCTGTCATTGCCAAGGAGACAGCATAACGCCCATCCGAGAACCTAAGCCGATTGATTGCATAATCATACTTCGATTCCCACAGCTCCTCTAGCAGCTCCCACGCTTGGGCGATATCAAGGTCGGGACGGTATATGCAACATGCCGATGCGTTCTTTCGGTCCCCAATATAGCGCGATCGGTCACCATCCCACCACCACCCAAAACTTAATTGGTCCCACCCCAACGCAAGAGCCACAGCCTCAGACAATACAACACCTTCTAGCTCATCGATCTCAGTCATTGCGGGTCCTTGTTTATCATAAAGCTGTCGATAATATTGCATCATCCAGTTGAGCGGGGACCGGGTTGCGGCCTGACTGGCCACGGCAGCGATTCGCTTGGCTACTTGATCAGGGTCATATCCCTCACTCCGAAGTGTCCTGTCTATCTCCTCTGGTGTGGTCGGCTGCACCTGATCGAATAGGTCAGCAAATGCGCTTACCAGATCACGCTCTGTCTGAAGATGCTTCGGTTCGTTCTTCGTCATACACCACTCATCCTTTGCATTGCGCGGTGCTTGTCACAACGAGAACACGGCATCCGCAATTGCAGCACCGATCCACAGTCTACCAATGACTACCGACAGAGCTAGAAGCAACATTGCCGGCTCGCGTCTCTTTCCTCTATCCGCGCAACTCAACAGCCAGCACGCTATACATGAACTCGTATTGCTTCAGACGCTTCCTCAGCTCGATCATGCGGACGCACTCTTTCTGTGCATCGGCCTTGGTATACCACGCCCCAATGAGATTGCGGTCGGTGACTGTTGGGCCGTATAGGGTTTCTTCGAGAACGTAAATCGTTGTGGACATTGCTCTGTTATCGCGCCCCACCTCAGTCTGCTGCCAATTCTTCAAGGCTCGGCAATGGCACACCGTAGGAATCTATCGTGCGGGCGTGGCAGTCCTCATAGTCGCTATCAGTATCAGAGACATACAACACGCGCCCGCACACCGGGCAACGATACCACCGATCCACACGCTCAAAGCCGAGTCTTTGTTGACAATCCTGGTATGGGCACAGTTGCTCATACTCGCTGAGCCGCTGTTCTTGCGGCTCCCAGTCCGGCAACTCTGCCGCTGATTGGAAACTCGCCCATGATCCACTTTTCATCCAAACCTCCTCTCGCGTTCATCGCGATTCACAAAACATCCTCTGTTACTTGTGTTACCTGAATCTCCTAATAGCCTTGAACAGAGTGCTCATTGCAGTTGACTGTCCATGTGTGCCGACAATCTTCACACTCAACTTGCGCACTACCAACATAGCCAATGATTGCCTCATTGCGACTATCTATATAACTGCCATCTTCATAGGTGGATGTATCGTGCGATAAGAGGTATCCGGAAATTTCTACCACCGCCTCGCCCCCGCACCTTGGACAGACTAAACAGCTGTTGCTGTCAATGATAGTGTGTGTTGTTAGAGCAATTACCATCCCCTCCGGGTCCTCGATATGTGAAAAAAGCTTGTTCCAGTTGGGCTTAGCATAGTATTGCTTTATGAAGTATAAAGTAACCAGCGTGATACAAAGCAACAAGAAGATCAAAAAGATATCCATTGGGACCTCCAATTCTGCGTAGAAGATACTATTTATTGAGCGGGACATATACTGTACCATCAATGGAGATGACGGGAGTCGAACCCGTGTCTGCAATAGCTGCTAAGGAGAGTCGCCGGGTACTGTGCATTGGGCCTTTTTCCCCTCATCTCCCTACTTGACTCTGCATCGATAGCCTTTCATCCCCATGTTTATTCTATTATTCAGCGTCGATATCTTAAACCTACAAGGATTCCTGACCATTCAGATAATGCACGCGCTTAGCAGCCTCTTGCTTTGTATCGTGATCGCTATCGCTATGCCACCGACCATCAGGATCGAAGTACCCAACCGTCCACAATTCCGGCTCTGTTTGCTGATAGACCCACATCGTTATCGCCTCTTTAGTCGGCTATAGAACAAGATGAGAGTTTTGATATTGGAGATCTCTTAACTCCATGGAGCGTAGCGTGAATCTTTGGTAGCGCGTAAACCACCAGAGCAGCGGCTGGATTTGCACCAGACCCCCCACGTACAAAGTGGGAATGCTACTATTACACCACGCGCTGCGTGTTAATCTGCCTCATGGTTCCAACATGGTCCCGAGCCATCGCGGAGATAGGTTAGTCCTTGAACTTGTCACCATATTCAAGCAAGTTGCGAAAGCTTGTATCGACCAGGTAATTGTCGAGCAGTGACGCTGCAAAAGTGTTTAACATCAAAATCTCATCGATTGCAATGCTCTCATTCTCGGTCAATACATAAAGGGCTTCTTGTGCGTGATTGAGGAAGTGGAAAACGCCGAACATGTTACAAGCGCTCTTCATGTAGGCGGTATACTTTACGTCAACTTCTCTGTATGGCGCAGGAATATAAGGTGTTTTCCTTAGCATCACCGGGCCATTGCAGCCGACCAGTGCGCGAATCCTTGCTGTGAAAATGGCTTTAAGGTCCACCTCAAGATGATTGTAGACTGTTCTCGGTGCTACCAACTCAAAGTCCGGACCGCGAATTCCAGAAGCTAAGAAATAGCCGTTAGTGGTACTAGGGTCAATAATCACCATCCCTCCAGTTTTCCATCGGGAAGCATACTTCGGAAGGCTTCTTCCATAATTACTGCGATACGCCCGGTGCGATAGGGGATCTCGTCGGATTCTCAGTTCCTCATAGCAATCATCTCATCGCCCCGGATTTCTGAACTGTGCATAGATTGTGAACAACACAGTGAAAGCTAGGATTAGGGCAAATGCAAGACCCGCGATGAACCCCATAAGTCCGGGATTGGCCGCAGCTATTTCTGCCCAACTATATCCTGCGCAGATACCCACGACGAGGGAGAGAGAGTTTATCTTGAGCACAAGGGTGCATACTTCCTTAAAGGTATCGTTCCTCATTATGCCTCCATAGCTCGATACAATATGAGTCAGGAGTGGGCCTGTTCCCGTGACTTTGCTTTGCAGACCCACTCCCTAGGACGGCTGATCCGTCCGCTTGAGCCTTGTCAGTTTCCTTACAGAAAAGGCTCAAAGGCGAGATGAGGGTATCGAATCCTCATTCCCGCTCTACTACTAGACCATAAGGCTGATAACAAACGTCGCAGCGAGCACGATTGCTGCCACAAGAAGAATCACATCGATACGCCACCCCGGACGATGTCTGCTTGGGATGGAGTACGCTGCTTCCGGATGACGAGGCTGAGTACTTTGCCTAAAGTACCTGGCCTCACCACGGTCGGGGTACAGCGTCACCCTCTTACCGCTAATCTGCGGCGAGGGGACGCGCTGCTTCCTGGGAACTCTGAAGTCTTCCATGGCACTCTCCTTGTTCCAGGCCGAAGTCCATTTCCAACTCCAAGCCGAGTTCGGGCGGTCCGATCGCCTCATACAATAGACCTGGCTTGTGAGGGTCTACCGCGAGGACAACTCGAACCTTGCAGGGCTTGAAGATTTCGACGAATAGGTCCATAGACACCTCCTGTACATATATTGTACTACAGAAATGAGCCAAGGGGAAAGTGTATAACAGCCACTTCCCCCAAAGGAAGGTTCCGCCGGTGCACACAGCTCCGGCAAAGGTAGACACGGGAATCGAACCCGTTTGACTTTAACCATCTACCTGTAGGTAATTGCAAAGCAGTTATGTGAAGTTCCCACTGTACTTCCCGGCGAAATAGGCTCGCGCCGCCAGCCGTTGCTCATCACCATCTTTGCTGTAGTCTGCGAGCAAACGCTCGAGCGCTATCGCCAGGGGCACCTTAAGCTGAATGACCTCAATCTCGATGTCGTAGTCGGCACAGTAGCTCTCGACCCACTTCAGCGAAGTTGAGCCGGGATTGAATATGCCCTCGAGCAAGAGGACGGGCGTGCCCTTTTCCCTGTGATTGTACACCTCGTTAAAGAGCATGTGCATGGCTTCACGCCAGCTGCCGGACACATTCTCTTTGGAAGTGTGCAGATCTGCCATGTCGAGAAACGGCACATCGGGACACTCTGCCAAACGCAGCGTGGTCT
>Ga0190344_1000783_pt1 | contig 13387 bp, 11 predicted proteins | sample 48721323_MG_FD_161662 | JGI IMG/M metagenome (GOLD analysis project Ga0190344, IMG submission 161662) | Hydrothermal vent microbial mat bacterial communities from Southern Trench, Guaymas Basin, Mexico - 4872-13-2-3_MG | ecosystem: Environmental > Aquatic > Marine > Hydrothermal vents >... | reverse complement strand
TTACTTTAAGAGTAGCAATTAAAGTAAAGCCAATGACTCATTGGGGAGCAGAAAGGGAACTCAAGAAAAGAATTAAAGATACTTTTGATAAAAAAGGAATAGAAATTCCCTTCCCCAGACAGGTTGTATATCTTCGAAAAGAAGGCGGAAAAAAATAAAAATGTAGTTTTATAAATAAATATTTTATCTATTGATCAATCATATATTTCTTAAATAAAAATATTTTTGTTTTTGTTGAGTAAAAATAGATAAGAGATTGATATAAAATAAATTGCGACAAAACCTAAATTTAATCCCAATTTTGGGAGTAAATACCAACAGGAAATATAAAATATCAGTAAAGTGCTTACACTAAACGAAAATCCATAAATAACAGAAGGATATAATTTTTTTTGTTCTTCAAAATGCAAAACTACTAACAAAGCAAATAATGTAGATGGAAAAGAGCTTAAAATGCCTGCCCACCTGCTTCCGGCAATAGAAGCAATTTCTGTAAGTATTGAAATAATGATTCCCGCCATTAATCCTCGAATTAAAAGCTTTGTAATATAATTTTTTTTATTTTTCTTAATTATTTGATTTACTTTTATTTTTTTTAAAATTAAAATATTCATAAAAAATATTATGAAAAATATAATAGTAGCCGAAAGAAGATTGAAATCTAATTTATAGATTAAATAACCTGAAATATAAAAAGAGATAAATCCCATTAATGAAGAAGAAGCAATGGAAATTATATTATTCTCTGACTTAAAATATCTTCCTGCCATAAGATAAAAAAAACAGAATAATATTGATGAAGATAAAGCAGAAATCCCCCAGGGGATTCCTTTAACTAAAAATTCTATTCCATTCTGATAGGAAATAAAATAAACAGATAAACCCGCTCCCAGCGGAAGTCCTGATAATATTCCGCCCAAGACCGGGTTAACCCTTGTCGAAATTTCAGCTAATAGTACAACTATTACAGTTGAAATTAATATTTTTACTAATATTAGATTCATTTACACCCTGCTTTTTATTAATATGATTTTAACTCAAAAAGTAAAAAAACGGTAAGGGGCACGATGCATCGTGCCCACAATAGAAATTAGGTAATAATATGATGAGAGCACAATTCATTGTGCTCCTACAACATAATTATACCCAATTTTATTTCCAACGTGACACGAGATAAATATACATAAAATGTTTTTTGGGTTTTTGGGAAATAATTACAATATATAAACTAATAAATTAGCTATTTTTACGGAATGTAAAGTCCTGAAGCAACAGGGATATATAGACTGATTTGAGGGAAGAAAGTAAGGAATGTCAATCCCAATATAACTGCTATTACATATATCCATACCTCTTTAGCCACTTTATCCAGAGTACTTTTTACTAAATTTGCTGCTACATATAAATTAACTGCTACCGGAGGAGTAATCTGTCCAATAGCCAGAGCAACTACAAATAGTATTCCGAAGAATAGAAGGTCGATATTGTAATAAGCAAGGATAGGCATAAAAATAGGCATAAAGACATAGGTGATAGAGATGGCATCAAGAAACATTCCGGCAATGATTATAGCAACATTTGCCAGTAACAGTACAACTATAGGAGTTTTAGCAATAGAAATAATAGCACTTGCCATTATATCTATTACTCCTAAAATAGCAGAGGCGATGGAGAATTGAGTTGCAAAGGTTACTACAAACATAACTACTGCCGAAGTAATAACTGCTCCTACCAATGCCTCATAAAGCCCTTTAAGGGTGAGGGTTCTATAGACAAAAAATCCCACAAAAATACTATAAAATACGGCAAAAACAGCAGCTTCCGTGGGAGTTGCAATACCGGCATATATTCCACCTAATATTATAACCGGTGCAAGTAAAGCCCAAAAAGCATCTTTGGTTGTTACTAAGATTTCCTTCAATGTTCCTCTTTTTTTTATTCCCCGAAAATTTCTTTTTTTAGAAACAAAATAAGCAGCTACTATTAAGAATAAACCGATAATTATACCGGGAAGAATTCCCCCTAAAAAGAGAGCTCCCACTGACACGCCGGTTATATTACCATATACGATAAAGGCTATACTGGGTGGAATAATAATGGCTAACCCGCTTGCTGCAGCAATAGTGGCAGCTGAAAAATTTTTATCATACTTTTGTTGAATCATTACAGGAATAATAGTTAAACCGACGGCAGCGGCAGTTGCCGGACCGGAGCCGGATACAGCACCCCAAAAAAGGCAAGTTAGGATTCCCGCAATTGCCAGGCCCCCGGTTGCCCTTCCAACAATAATTGTAGTCAAATGAGAAATCTTTTCAGCAAGTTTTGCTTTTTGCATTAAAATACCCGCCAGGACAAAGAAGGGGATAGCGATTAAGGGGAATTTAGCAATACCTGAAGCAAAATTTCTGGAAATCATAGTAACACCAAGGCCATATTTCCATATAGAAAATACGGCTGCAAATCCCACCGATGTTCCGATAGGAACACCGATTAAAAGAAGAAGAGCGAAAATTCCGAAAAGAGTTAAGATTTGCATGGTTTTTTCGCCTCCTCTCCCTCAATCTTTTTTAATTCAATTTTTAATCCTTTATAAATATTTTTAAAAATAAAAACTGAAAATATAGGGATACCGATAATATAAATCCATTCGGGAATTCTTAGGGCTTCACTCTCCATATGAAAGATAGTTATATCCATATAGATTTCTCTAAATGCATAATAATTGACAATCAAAAAAAGAAGAGTACTTAAAGTTGCTGAAAAAAAAGCCGCAGTTTTTTTAAGTGTTTTTGGTAATTTGTTATAGACTGTTACTACCCCCAGGTGAGCTCCTTTTTCAAAGGCGATAGCAATGCCTAATACTGTAATCCATACAAAGAAATGGACAGTAATTTCCTCAGTGAAGGCAAAAGAAAGATGAAAAATTTTTCTGCTTAAGACATTTACAAAGGCAATTGATGCCATTATAAAAAGTAAAATTGCTGAGATTAATTCCTCAATTTTTAATTTATTTCCTTCCATTAATTCCTCCGATTTCCACAAAAGAGGGGGATTTTATTCCCCCTCTTTTGCATTTAATTTGTTATTTAGACATATCTAAGGTGGCAGCAGTAACAAAATCTGTTCCTACTTCAGTAATCCATTTATCCAGTACTGGTTTGGTTGCTTCTTTAAAGGCATTCAGTTCTGCCTCAGTGAGATCAACTACTTCCATTCCTTTGCTCTTAACATAAGCTATTTGATCAGAAATTTCAGGAGTTTCTCCAAATTTGTCCTTTAGAATATTGATAGAAATATCTCCGTCAAGCCCTCTTCTCACAAAGGCTTTTTCCCACATACCCGCTTCTTCAGCCGCTTCTTTTACAATAGTTTGTATATCTTCCGGGAAAGAATCCCATATTCTTTTATTGACTACAAAGAGAAGGGGGTCAACCAGATAATTCCAATTGGTAACATACTTATGATATTCCCAGATTTTAACCGGAAGAAGAACTCCATAAGGATTTTCCTGTCCATCAACTGCTCCTTGTTGGAATCCGGTAACTGCATCCCCCCAGTTCATATGGATGGGGTCTGCACCTAATTGTTTAAAGATATCATCGTATATTGGAGTAGGGCAAACTCTTAATCTTAATCCTTTCATGTCTTCCGGTGTCCTTACTGCTCTTACATTATTAGTTAATTGTCTAAATCCATTTTCACCCCAGGCCAGAGCTTTTACCTGCATTTTTTCCATCTCAGCAAACATCTTTTTTCCGGTTTCACCATATTCGATTTTATCTAAATTTTCGTAAGTGTTGATGAAAAAGGGTAGAGAGAAAAGGTTATGTGATTTTACTACCGAAGAAGAATTTATAGTGGATTCTACGGCGAAATCTATACTTCCTTCGGCTACTGCCTGGAACCAGTTCATCTGTTTACCGGCAAGAAGTTGACTTCCCCAATATGGTTTTACATTAATCTTTCCGCCGGTTCTTTCTTGAATCAAATCACACCATTTTTGCGCACTCATCCCCCAGCCAAAGGCGGGGTTTACATTTACGGTCATGGTGTATTCTGCTTTGGGTTTAAATTCTTTTGCACTGCTAACAGAAAACGCAATTCCCATTGTAAGTACAATAACTAAACTTAAAATTATAATTTTTTTCATTTTTTTCTCCTTTAAATTTTTAATATTAATTTCGAATTTGCATTTTTAGTCTCGAAGTTATAAACTTTTCTTTCACCTCCTTATTTTAGCACAGGATTCTCAATTAATCTGGCTAATTTTTCTAAGAATTTTGCGGCATCTGCTCCATCTATTATTCTGTGGTCATAGGAAAGGGAGAGGTAAGCTAATTCTCTTATGCTAATTTTATTCTCATCAGTTACCACGGGTTTTCTAATTATTCTTCCGATTCCTAAAATAGCTACTTCCGGTGGATTAATAACCGGAGTAAATATTTCTGTTCTCATCATCCCGAGATTGGTCAATGTAAAAGTGGAGCCCTTGATATCATCTTCAGAAATTATACCTTTCCTTGCTTTACCTGCTAATTCTTTGATTTGCTCATTTATTATTTTTAAACTTAATTTATCTACCTTTTTAAGTACCGGAACCATTAACCCTTTTTCTGTGTCCACAGCTATGCCAATATTTATATCATTAAATATTATTAATTCTTTTTTGTCAGAATCAAAATGAGCATTAAATTTGTTTAATTCTTTTAGCACTTTAGATAGGACAAATAGTAAACCTGAAGTTATACTTACCTTATTTTCTTTCATAAGTTTTTTAAATTCAGTAAAATCAACTTCTGTAGTATTGGTTAAGGTGATAGCGGTATGAAAAGATTTCGATAATCTTTCTGCGATAGTTTTTCTTAAACCGGAAAGTTTTTCTATTTTGAATTCTACCTTCTTTCCCGAAACAGAAGAGAGATAGGCGAGAACATCTTTTTTTTCTATTCTTCCGCCCGGCCCCGTACCTCTGATTTGAGAGAGGTCAAGATTTTTTTCTCGAGCGATTTTTTTTGCCAGAGGGGAGGCTTTTATTCGTCCACCTCTTTCAGGAAGAGTAATTCTCGTAGAAGGGGTTTCTTCTGTTTCTACAGCTTCAGTGATTTTTTCCGGCTCTACTTTTTCTTTTATTTCTTCAATTTTTTCTCCCTCTTCTCCTATTATAGCAATTACTGTTCCGACTTTTATCTCTTCTTTTTCTTTTCCCATTATTTTAAGAATAATACCGGAAGCAGGAGAAGCGACTTCGTTAGTTATCTTTTCCGAAGAAACTTCAAGGAGCGGTTCACCTTTTTTAACTTCATCATTTTCTTTTTTAAACCATTTTTCGATAAAACCGGATTCCATAGTTAAGCCAAATCTGGGCATTTTAATTTTATACATTAATTTTTTACCTCAAAACTTTTTTTACTGCATTGATTACGTCTTTATAGTCAGGAGTTACAAAATCCTGAAGAGAAGAACTAAATGGCATAGGAACATTTTTTGCGCCAACTCTTATAATAGGGGCATCCAAATAATCAAAGGCCTCTTCTTGAACTACACTGGCAATTTCTGCTCCCCATCCGGCCCTCTTCCAGGTTTCATGGGATACAACCAGGTGGCTGGTCTTTTTTACTGATTCGATAACTGTTTTTTTGTCCCAGGGCACAAGAGTTCTAAGGTCAATTACCTCTACATTTATACCTTCATGCTCAAGTTCTTCTGCTGCTTTTAAAGATTCATGAACCATTCTGGACATAGTTACTACCGTAACATCATTTCCTTCTTTTTTTATATCTGCAACCCCAAAGGGGATAAGGTATTCTTTTTCCGGAACAGGACCCTTTATTTTGTAAAGCATTTTATGTTCGAAACAGATAACCGGGTCATCTTCTCTTAGAGCAGTTTTTATAAGTCCTTTTATATCATAAGGCGTGGAAGGGATGATTACCTTTATCCCGGGAGTGTGCATAAATATGGTTTCTATAGATTCTGAATGTTGGGCTGCAGCGGAATTCGATATACCGTCAGGTCCTCTTAAAAGTAGATGAAGTTTCCCCTGGCCGCCAGTCATATACCTAATCTTTTCTATCTGAAGGGTTATGGATTGAATGCCAGTGAATAGAAAGTCTGCAAAGTGAAATTCAGCAATAGGTCTCATTCCTACCAGGGCAGCTCCCAATGCAGAACCGTAGATAACCTCTTCCGATATAGGTGTATCAAAAATTCTATCAGGAAATTTCCCTAAAAGAGATTTGTAAGCACCGAATATACCTCCCTGCTTTGCTACATCTTCACCATAAGTGAAAATAGTAGGATCTTTTTCCATTTCTTCAAAGATAGCTTCTCCTAAAGCTTCAGCGAAAGTTATTTCCCTCATTTTTACCTCCTTTAATAATCGTAACCGGAATCATTAACGAAAAGATCAGTTAAGGCGTCTTCGCCACTTGGTATAGGGCTTTCTTTAGCAAATTTAACTGCCTCTTTAATTTCTTTTTCACTATTTTCCCATATTTTTTTCTTTTCAATTTCATTCAACATCTTTAATTCTACTAATTTTTTCTCGAACCTTTTAATGGGTTCATTTAACCAGAATTCCTCAACTTCTTTTTTATCTCTATAAAGTTCGGGGTCTCCTACAAAATGGCCTTTAATTCTGTAGGTTTTTACTTCCAGCAGAGAAGGTCCTCCCCTTTCTCTGGCTCTTTTTATCATTTTCTTTGCAGTTTCATAAACAGTTATTACATCATTTCCATTTATGGTTATTCCCGGTATTCCATAACCTACTGCCCTGTCAGAAATGTTTTCTACAGAAGTTGTATCTTTGGTGCGTACAGTGGAGGCAAATTGGTTATTTTCTACTACAAAAATAATGGGAAGTTTATATACTGAGGCAAAATTCAAACTTTCATGGAAAGCTCCGGTATTTGATGCTCCATCACCGAAGAAGGCTACAACAACCTGATCAGTTTTTTTCATTTTTACTCCTAAACCCGCACCGACTGCTATAGGGAGGCCACCTCCTACTACACCATTCGCCCCTAAAACTCCGATAGAAAAATCTGCTATATGCATCGAGCCTCCTTTACCTTTACAGTAGCCGGTTGTTCTGCCATAAAGTTCTGCTGCCATCCTGTTTATATCTGCGCCTTTGGCGATCATATGGCCATGCCCCCGGTGAGTACTGGTAATAAAGTCATCTTTCCTAAGATTGGCTATGATTCCGGTAGCAATTGATTCTTCCCCGATATAAAGATGGATAAAACCAGGAAGTTCTCCTTCCAAGAATAATTTTTCTGCCATTATTTCAAAATTTCTAATTTTTACCATTGTTTTATAAAGATTTAGTAAAAAATCTTTCGAATATGTCATATATAATTACCTCCACACGCATTTCTTTATTTTCTATTAGATATATAGGAGCAAGTTTTGTGCCAAGATTAATTAATTTGGGAAAACTTTATTTTATAAGGAATTGAAGAATAGGTTTGATTTAGAAGTGTAAAATTATAAAATATTTCTTTACACTAATATGTAAAAATAATTTACACTAAAAAAATTATTGACCAAAAGAAGAGTATATAAAAGGGATGTTTCTAGGAGTTTTTCTTGATATTCCATTTATTTATCTGGCTGTAAACCGTAGGTCTTGAGATTTTTAGTATTTTTGCTGTCTTTGCAATATTCCATTTTGTATCTTGGAGAGCTTGAATTAGGGATTCTCTTTTTATCTTATCTATAGATTTTAGGGGAAAATTGTTTTTTATTATTTCATTGGGGAGATGGGATATATTTAATTCATTATTTTCACAAATATTTAATGCTCTTTCAATGATATTTTCCAATTCTCTGATGTTCCCCGGGAAGTTATAGGTAGTTAATGGTTTAATAAATGAACTATCTATTTTTGAAATATTTTTTTGTAATTTTTCAGAAAGTTTTTCCACAAAATAATTTACTAAAACTGGGATATCTTCATTTCTTTCTCTTAAAGGTGGAAGATTAATTTGTATTACGTTTAACCGGTGGTATAAGTCCTTTCTAAAGTTTCCATTATCTACTTCTTTTGATAAATCTCTATTAGAGGCGGCGATTATTCTAACATCTACCGCTATTGATCTTACCCCTCCAACCCTGGTAATGCTTCTTTCCTGGAGAACTCTTAATAGTTTTACCTGAAGCCCCAGAGGAAATTCACCGATTTCATCGAGAAAAATAGTTCCTCTATTGGCTAACTCGAACTTTCCAGGTCTTCCTTTTTTGTCCGCTCCGGTAAACGTCCCCGGTTCATATCCGAAGAATTCACTTTCAGCAAGTTCCCTTGGTATTGCCCCACAGTTTATCACCATAAATGGTTCTTTTTTTCTTAATCCCTCGTAGTGGATTGCTTGAGCAAACATTTCTTTCCCGGTGCCGGTTTCTCCCAGAATTAAGACATTGGAATTAGATTTTGAGGCGATTTTAGAAATTCTAATTGCTTCTTTTAATTTAAGATTAGTACCTATAATATCTGAAAAATTAAATTTTGCTTGAGCACCAATATACGAGGTGACAAATTTTCTTACTCTGCCTATTTTTCTGAAGAAATCTACTACTCCGGCAAAATTTCCCTTTTCATCTCTTACCACTACCGCACTTTTTATAAAATGAAGCGTTCCCCATAAAGGACTATTAATAATAAATTCTCGGTCAGTATACCCTTTATGTGTTTTAAAGACAGATAAAATAACCGGGTCAAAATCTACAATATCCCCAACAAAGTTTCCTAATGATTTTTTTATATCAACATGGAGTATTTCTCCGGCAGTTTCATTCATATATAAGATTTTTGCTTCTTCATCAAGACATATAATACCATCTTTTGCCCCTTTACTTATTATATCCAGGTATTTTTTAGAGAGTTTAAAATTTTCTGATATTTCCTTCCACCTTACTTCTTTTTCTACTGCTAAAGAAAGGGAGGAGATGATTCCCAATCCGTAATCCGGGTAGTTATTCTTTTTTGAAGTAAGAGAGATGACTCCATAAATATTTCCTTCGGAATCATGAATCGGGGAAGAGGCGCAAGCCCAATTTTTTAACTGTGGTGAGGTATGGTCAGATCCTATTACTTCCATTTCTTCGTTACGGGTAAGAGAGAGTTCTACCGATGTAGTTCCAAAAAATTCCTTATTGATAACAACACCTTCTGTAAAAACACCCTCTCCTCCGCTGGGTGAGATTATTTTTAAAACTACTCTGTCTGAGTCTATAAAGGAAATAAAGAACTCTTTCTTTTTTATTTTAGAAATAAATTTTTCTACAAGGGAAACCATAGAGGAGAGCCATATCTTATTTATTTTTCTTCTTCTGTTTAGCTCTTCGGAAGATACCCTTACCGGTTCTAAATTTTTTAAGTTTTTTCGATAATTTATAATTTTATCTTTTTTGCTAAAGTTTTCCATATTTATTATCCAGTTCTTAAGATTACCAACTAACTTAATTGATAGGTTAAGAATTATTTTATATCTTCATAAAATTATTATTATAAATTTCTATTAAATTATTTTCTTTTATTTTAAGCGATTGTAAAAAATTATTCAATATTATTTCTTTTACCTTATTTATGGTTAGAGGAGTGCGAGACGAAAGGTTGGTGACTTTGTTTCTTTTGCTTCTAATAGGGGATCTGGTATTTTCGGGATATTCTTCCTCCCAGTTTATTGCTTTTTCCAATTCTTTTAAATTAGAATTTATAAGAAGGGAGGCATGATAAAAAAATTTATCGTTTTTTTGAGCAATAGCAGAACCTAAAATTTTCTTTTCTCCCAAAAATATCGAATTTCTTTCTTTGACTTCACAATTTTTATAAAATTCTTTTATTCCCTTTAAAATTATTTCTGTTATTCCTCTTGCCTCTTCTAGGATATATTTTGAAAATAGAATATTTTCTTTCTCTTTACAAAAAGTTATATTTAAATTTCCTTGGTCATGGTAAACAGTGCCCCCTCCGGTAAATCTTCTGAAAACTGGAATATTCTTTTTCTTAACGTATTCAAGATTTACTTCATATTCTTCTTTTTGAAATTTTCCAATGACTACACAGGGACTATTTTGCCAGAATCTTAAGACAAAACTATCCGGATTACATATTTCTAAAATCTTTTTTTCTATTTCGAAATTTATTTCAGGTTCAAAATTGGGGATATCAACCAGGATTAGTTTCATTTTGTAATCATGCTCCATAATAATGGATTTAACTATTATTAAGTAATCATTATAAGAGAAAGCAGAATATATACGCAGTGTATCGTAGATAATTTTATAATAATTTTGGATTTATTGGTTATAACTGGATTGTAAGGGCACGATGTATCGTGCCCCTTGCATATTAATTTTCTATTTATTTTTATGATGTAACCATGCTGTTATTAAGGAATATCAATATAATCAATATTTATATGGGAAACTCCACAATCAATCTCTATCTCTGTTTTGAATTCTGATTCGTTGTAATTGTAGGAAATATATACATCATCTCTCTTAATAAAATTGTCAAGGTCTTTTACAGCAATTCCCGAATCAATATTTACTGTTGCTCCCACATCTTTAGGTATGGAAATATCAATATTAGATACCCCTGTATCTATAATTATTTTAGAATTATATTGAGGTAAAACCAAGTTAATATTACTTGCTCCGCTTTCGATATATACTTTTTCTACCTTAAAATTCGATAAGTTGCAATCTGTATCAATAGCCCCTGTCTTAATAGATAAATCATATATTATTTTATCATTTAATTTTAATTGCCAGTGATTTCTAATGTTATTAGAAATTCTTCTTTTTGTAGTTGGTGAGTGATAAATAAGGATATTGGCTTCTTTTTCGGTACGGGAAAATTTTTCAAAAGGTTCAAATTCATTGTATCGATATTGAGAAATACATTCATAAAGTAATGGTGTAGATTCAGCTATGTTAAGCTTCCCTACATCAAGATTTAATTCGATTGAAGCTCTTTCGAGTTTAGAATACTCTTCAACTTCCGGAGATATTTCGACTTCTTGAGTTGTTTCAGTTTCCTGGGCTGTTTCGGCTTCTGAGGGTGTTTCAACTTCTGGGGCTAATTTAACTTCCGGAGCTTTTTCTACTTCTATGACTATTTCCCGGCTAAGAGTTTTTACTTCTTTCACCATTTCTCCTTCAAAGTTAATTCCTATATAACTTGCTCCTACTCCAACAAATATTCCCAGAAAAATAATTAATGGTCCCAGAAAGGAAAGAGTTCTACCTCTGAAGATTAAAGATAAACCTAAACTTACTATAAGCAGGGGCCAGAGTTTAATTATGTTCGACCATACTGACCATTCCAATATTTCTAAAGTATTCGCCAGGAGGACTGTACCTATAAGCAAAAAAGTTAACCCTTTAATAATTTTATTTGCTTTCATTTTTTTTCACCTCAAATTTATTTTAATAGTTATTAGCGGATAGTAATTCATATCGCGTATTACCTATCGAGTATCGCATTAAAAAAATTAGGATTTGGGTGTAGGGGCACAATGAATTGTGCCCTTCTTTTGTAATTTATAGACTACGGTTTTACTATTCCCCCTCATCCTAACCCTCTCCCGTTTATTCTTTCTTAGTAAGATTAGACCAGGCATTAGCAATTAACAGGTCAATTAATCTTTGTTGGTCAGATAAAAATTCAGGATTCAGGCTTAAAGCAATTTCTCCTTCTCTTACAGCATTTTCGTAATCCTGGCTGCGATAATAAGATAGGCCTAATTTATAATGTGCCTCGGAGAGGATATAATTTGAATCTGCTAACTGAAGAGCTAACTCATAATTTTGATGGGCTTTTTTGAGTTCTCCTGCATCATAATGCATATTACCTATTTCAATAAAGGCCTGGGCAAAATTATCAAAGGTAAAATCTTTGAGGTATAAAGGGTAAAATTTTTGGGATAATACTTTTTCCATTATGGCTTTTTCGTATTCTTCACCTTTTAGACTAATAAGTCCTAATCGATAATGTGCTATAGCTATTGACCTTTTATCTTCGGTAAATTGAGTAGCTTTACTATAAGCAGATACAGCTTGATCAATATTCCCCACACCGCTGAAGTAATCACCTAAATTTAAATAACAAGCAGCGCTTTCCTGGTAAGCTAAGAAATTGTCCAGAATATAAGGGCTGGGTTTGAGTCTATTTAATTTTATATATGCCTCTGTTGCTTTAATAAATTGGTCATTATCCTGATAGAGCTGGGCTAATTCGTAAATAAGCTTGTCGTTTTGAGGAATGAGTTCAACAACTTTTTCGTATTCTATTATTGCCAGATCATATTCGAGCGCTTCTTTATGTATTTTACCTTTTACATAATAGGCAAAGGCATTATTCGGGTCCTCGATAATAATTTGAGTTAATTTAGCCAGAGCTGATTCTTTTTCTCCTATTTTGTATAAAGCATAACTTTGATTTATCCTGGCCAATATGTTCGTTTCATCTAAACTCAAAGCTTTTTCGTATTCTTTTTCTGCGGGTTCATACAAATCTAATGAACAATAAAAATTTCCCATATTAATGAAGGCGAAAACATCAGGTTTCATGGTTTTAGCTTCTATAATTTCTTGCAATAATTTTTCTGTTTCATTGCTGGCAAAGACAGTGGAAGTAAAAAGGGCTAATAAAATTATTAAAAAGATTACAAAACTTAATTTTAAATTTTCTCTATACATAGCTACCATCCTTTCTTTTCTTAGTATTTTATAATTTTATAGGTAAAATTAAAAAAATTTACCAAGATAATTTATACTTAATATTTATATATTCAACATTATTTTTAAAAATCCTCTTTTTTTATCAAAATTTTTTTAACTTATTTTTATTATACCATTCCTATACCAAATTCTGTTAATTTTTCAATAGAAGCTTCTTGGTAATTTTCACTTATTATCTTATATTGCGTATATCCTATTTTTTTATAGTAAATTCCTCTTTTTTATTAAGATAATATCAAATTCCCCGATTTCCCTATTTACCAATTGGTAGGACAGGCGTCTCGCCTCCATTGTTGTAATTTTTAAATCAACAGGTATAATTAAAAGAAGGATTTTTAGATGTTTTATCGAATAAGATAATTGTAAAAGACAATTCGCAGATCTTTTCTTTCTCTATTTTCCTAACAAAGTAACTAATTAACCAACAAGTCATGTACTGTGTAGCATGTGATAAATAACGTGTAATAAGTACTTGTTTTATAATTTCAGAAATTTAAGCTTATTATTTATTACTTGTTACTGTATTTTATACCGAGATAGGAATTTATTCTGATTCTTAGTTTCTATTATCTTTGCGAGATACGATTCACGAGATACGAGATACGAATTAGAGAGGTGGTAACCGATGAAAATTACCCAT
>Ga0190344_1000780_pt1 | contig 13398 bp, 9 predicted proteins | sample 48721323_MG_FD_161662 | JGI IMG/M metagenome (GOLD analysis project Ga0190344, IMG submission 161662) | Hydrothermal vent microbial mat bacterial communities from Southern Trench, Guaymas Basin, Mexico - 4872-13-2-3_MG | ecosystem: Environmental > Aquatic > Marine > Hydrothermal vents > Microbial... | reverse complement strand
CTTGTGGTTGCCCCATTTCAAAATACACGAAAATTTATGCTTCAGTACTTATAACAATCCCATCCAACGAGGAAAACGCAAACTTAATACGAGGAATAACTGATGAACTGGACAATTGACAGTGCAAAACAACATTTTACAGAACTGATTAATCAGGCCGTACAAGCACCGCAACCTATTTTTCACGACAAACAAATCGTTGTCGCGGTGATTGATGCACAAACCTTTCAGGCATTTGAACAATGGCAACGAACTCAAAAACGTTCTCCAGCTAACGCTTTTGAAGAATTAAGGCAATTATGTCTTGAAGAAGAGTACACTTTAGAAATTCCTAATCGCTATGATCGAGAAAATGCCTTTATTAACGATAACCCCGAAAAATGATCTTTGTGATACCAATATTTTGAGCGAATTGGCCCGTCCAACCCCCAATCAAGGTGTCATAGAATGGGCCGCTAAAGTGCCAAGCCTTTATTTGAGTGTCATTACTGTCGATGAAATTTATTTTGGTCTCAAACGACGGCCAAAGGCTAAAATACAAAAGTGGTTTGAGACTTATTTAGCTAATGATTGTGAAGTGTTACCCGTCACGACTGAAATAGCTAAATATGCTGGCGAATTACGGGGTGAACTGAGTTTAAAAGGACAAGTCCGTTCTCAAGCCGATATGCTTATTGCAGCAACCGCCTTTATACATGGACTGAGATTAGTAACAAGAAATGAACGTGATTTCAAAGAGTGTCATATTGTTGTTATGAATCCATTTGTTTAAATGAGCAAGCGTGGAGAGGATAGAGCGAAACTAGAGTGTTGATTGGGCCGAGGATCATTTTTAGCGAAGCTAAGCCGAAGTGTCATGCTGGTTTTTATTTTTAACGCAAGAGGCGCAAGAGGCGCTTGAATTTCTCTTAATAGACGAGTATCTTTAGCGTCTTTAGCGTCTGTTGCAAAAAAGCGCGTTTATTTCTTTTTTAATTGCTAGTTCACTAAAACCATGAAAATTATATCATTATTTGCCGGTGCAGGCGGAATGGATTTAGGCTTTATTCAAGCGGGACACCAAATTATTTGGGCTAATGATAATGATCCAGATTGCGCAGCTACTTATCAAAATAATATTGGCAATCATTTTGTCTTAGCGGATATTCAAGATATTGACACCCAGAAAATACCGGAATGTGATATGGTTATTGGAGGATTTCCCTGCCAAGGATTTTCGCGTGCCAATTTAAAACGTGCTGTTGGTGATGAAAGGAATACATTATATTTAGAATTTATCCGTGTCGTACAAGCCAAAATGCCAGCTTATTTTATTGCTGAAAATGTACGGGGCATTTTAAGTTTGGATAACGGTAAAGTCATGGAATTGATTATGAGCGATTTTGTGAATATTGGCTATAATGTGACTTATAAACTTTTTAATACCGCCGATTATGGCGTTCCCCAAATCAGAATGCGTGTCATTATTTTAGGCGTTAGAAAAAACCTCAATCCTAGAAAACACCCTCAATTTCCTGAACCTACACATTCAAAAGACATTGGATTATTTAATCAAAAATCTTGGATAAGCATTTCAGAAGCCTTAAAAAATATTCCAGAGCCAGATGATAAAACGCATCAATTGCTTAATCATGTCTGTTCAAAATATAAAGTGACGAATAGAAATTTTACGGGGCATCGCAAAACTAATCCAAACAAACCTTCTCCAACCATTTTAGCGCGTGGCAATGGTAAAGGGGGAGTCGTTGCCATCCAACATCCAAACAATCATCGCAGAATGTCGGTACGTGAATCGGCAATTATTCAAACTTTTCCACTGGATTTTGAATTTTTTGGCAACTTGGGTTCAATGTACCGACAAGTCGGTAACGCGGTGCCCGTGTTATTTGCTAAACAGATTGCACAAGAATTTAATCAATCTTTTTTTGCTACCCCACCATTTCACGCGCGCCGCGAAGCGAAGCGAAACGAAGAGCGTGAAATACATAAAAGTTGTGTTATGATCGCGTATAGTATAAAAACAGATTATTGGATTCCCTGATTGATACTTTTGCAAAACTCAAGTTTGGATTCCAATTTTTTTCTAAAATGTAACACTATAGCGTTTCCAGATTGAATAAAGTACACCTTGAAAAACGCAAAATAACATGCATTCCAAATGCAAAATAAATTTGCAACGACAATCAAATTTGTACTGACAGAAAATCGGGAAACGCTATAATCGACAACACACTCATTATGACTGAACTCTTCACGGCATTATTCCTCGACATTATTTTCGTCGTAGGCGTATTTGCATTACTGTCTTATATTGGTTTGTATTTTATGCAAGATAAAATACTGTTTGAGCAACCGCCACTTCAAATTGACACAGAAAACTGGATTAGCGAAACCTATCCTGATTCTGAGATCAAAATCACAACGGATAGTGGAATTCAACTACAAGGTTGGTTACTCAAAAAATCGCACCCCGAAAAAATGCCCTTGATAATTTATTTTGGGGGTCATAATCAGGAAGTATCAGGGATGGCATACCATTTTGAACGTTTTGTGGATTGCTCGTTTTTACTGATCAATTATCGAGGTTACGGTTTAAGTGAAGGGCAACCTTCTGAAAGAAACCTGTTTAAGGATGCCGAAACGATTTACGATAAAATCATTCAAAGGCAAGACATTGATCCCAACTTGATTATTGCGATGGGATGGAGTTTAGGTAGTGGAATTGCAATCCATTTGGCAGCACACCGCCCTTTGAAAGGTGTTATTTTAGTGTCGCCGTATGATAGCCTCATCCGTCTGGCACAACATCATTTTCCTTTTTTCCCCGTGAAATTACTCCTGAAAAATCATTTTAATGTGATTACCTTGGCACCTTTAATAACAACACCGATGTTAGCTTTAATTGCCCAAAAAGACACCCTGATTCCGCCGCGTCATTCCTATCGTCTTGCCAACAACTGGGGAGGTTTCCATGAAATTCAAGAGATTGAAAATGCTAAGCATCACAACATTTTAGACAACGAAATCTATTGGAATGCGATTAAGCGTTTTTTAGTGCGTTTAGTCTCGACAACGGCCCAAACCTGATTTTCAAAACTTCTATTGGAAAATAAACAGGGCGAACACGCAGGTTCGCCCCTACATTGCCCGTAGGGGCGAACACGCAGGTTCGCCCCTACATTGCCCGTAGGGGCGAACCTACGTGTTCGCCCAATTCTAAAATTAATCTATTACAAAACATGTTTTCTATTACAAAAAAACACATCCAAGCCTACTACCAGGAACTCAAAACATTTGAGCGCGTAGAGCAATCTCACGAAGGCACTGTCAAAATTATTCTTCGATGGCATCCTAATATAAATAATAAATATTACGCCACCAGTACGTCCAAAGGCCTCAATTTTTTGTGTCACACATTAGTGCCTTTGACACGGGTATTTTTTCTAATGGCACCACGCACGAGAGAAATGTCGGCAGGGCGGTGTCTCGGGGACAAACTTTTTTTGATGAAACGCTTGCCAACAAATTAATAGTGTGTTTTAATCTGCATCCCTTTCGAGGGCATCTAATATATATAAATAATAAGTAGATATACATATAGGGATTATTGGTATCAAACCCAAGTACATCAGAAGGCGTTAAAGAGTGCTTTAAAGTAGATAAGTACTGAAGCACAAATAAACAGGTATTTTACCGCAAGGGGCATCTTCTTGGTTGTTTCTTTTAATTAAAATACCTGAAAATTTATGGTTCAGTACTTAGTGAAAAACGCGGGACACGATCAATGATGTGATGATTTTAGGCGATTGGTTTGATCAATGGACTTATGTGCCAATGCCATATCGTATCGGGCAGACACGCAATGAAGCCCCTACCAAACATAGCAAAATGACGGTTTTGTAGGGGCAGCCCTTGCGTGTTCGCCCAGGCGAAGGTGGCATTGGCTTATGCGCCCTCTTATTAATGCTATGCCTGATATTGCTAAGATCATGATTGACAACGCTTTTCACGAAACTGCAAGATGGCAGCGGTGATTTTCTTTCAGTCATGGAAAGCATTTGCGGCAAACGGCTGTTTGTTAATGGCAACCCTGATCTGCTAGAAAACTATTCAAGCACAATGCCCGATTCATCGTTATGGGCCATACCCATGTCCCTACCTTGCTTCATTAGTGAGGGAAAAGTGTATATGAACAGTGGTTGTGCTTCTGTCCCGGATATGAATAGCGGCAAGCCTAACCTTCGTTTCGTTGAAGTAACCGAAACGGATAAAGTCGATTTGACAACCAGAAAATTGTTGATTACCAGACTGGAAATGTGACAAGTGGAAAATCGGTAAAGGTAGATTGGTGAGTTTGTAGGTTGGGCGTCGTTCCTCAACCCAACAAAACGGGAGTTGTGAGTGAAGTTTGATTTTTAAGCCTTTTTCTCATGATTCTCTTAAAGGTGTGACACTGGAACGTCACAGTATGTATTTCCAACGAAGACGTTGGGAAGGATAATAAAATTGATTAATCGCTACGGATAAGTCAAAATCAATAACTCGCTCTTTGATTTATCCGTCGTTTTATCGAGTGGGTAAAGTTTTTTTAAAAAAATAATTATCCAGAATCAATTGGATTTTTGAAATATTGACAAATCATTTAGGATTATTTTGAATGGTATTCATTCTGAAACTCTAAGTGAAACAGGTGGAGTAGTTGCCTTGTACCAAAATGCAAGGAAACCTAGAACGAAATTCCGAATTTTTGGATGGAGGCTAGAAATAGAATCCTATGAATAATGGAGGACAAAAAAATGTATAAATATTGCCAGGCAATATTAAAGGCATGTTTATATGTGTTAGTTATCAATGTCGCTAATATAACATTTGCGTATTCAGACAATTCTAATGTCTATGAATTCTTTCCTGAATTAGACTTGAAATCCGCCAAAACTGAGAGTGAAATAAATCACAATTGGGAACGTAGGATTGAAGGAGAATTCTTGGGTGTCGATGACATTAAGATTAAATATGTCTCAATCCGCAATGAGGATGAAAAAGGGGCTGTTGTTATCTCCAGTGGACGTACTGAAAGTTACATCAAGTACAAGGAGCTTATCTCTGATCTTGGCAAACAAGGTTATTCGGTTTACATTCACGATCATCGTGGGCAAGGTTTTTCCGGTAGAATGACAGAAAATCCGGAAATGGGTCATGTTTGGGATTTTGATGATTACATCGAAGATTTAAAGACGTTTTATACGAGCAACGTTACCCAAAAGGAACATAAGAAGACATTTCTGCTCGCTCATTCAATGGGAGGTGGAATAGCTGCTTTATATCTAGAAAGGTATCCCAATGATTTTGATGCCGCCGTTTTATCGTCTCCAATGCTTGAACCATCAACTAAGATAATATACTCAGATGAAATAGTCTGTGATCTAGTTGGGATCACCAGTCGAATCCGAAATTTCTTTATCTGGGCTTTTGGATGGGAGCCTAGATATATTGTTAGTCTTAAAGATGAGGGTTACCACAATATTCCTTTTCAGAACGAGAAAGGGGAGAAAGAACACGAACTGACTCATAGCCAGATACGGTATAAAATCTTCCGAGATTTATATGAGGCTAATCCAACCGTCAAATTGGGCAAACCAACGAGCCATTGGGTGGCTTATGCTTGTGATGCGGCAAAAGAAGCACGAAATAACGCTGATAAAATAGTCATACCCGTTTTAGTTTTACAGGCGGGTTTAGATACATCAGTCACAGCAAAGGGTCAGAATGAATTTTGTAAGAACCTCAAAGCCGGGGGTAAAAATGAATGTGATGGTGGCCGTCCGTATGTGATAGAAGGTGCCTTTCATGAGTTGTTTATAGAAACAGACAAATACAGAAGGCCAGCTATTACCAGAATATTTGATTTTTTCAATAGGCAATACTTAGAAGCAGAATAGGGGCTAAGGTGTTGATTTTGAGTTTTAAAAGAAATTCCTGTTCGATTCGAGCGGGGATTTCTCCATGACTCAAAATTGTGGTCAATTTTCTGAGTCCAAGCTTTAGCTTGGCATAAGCACAAACTAAAGTTTGTACTCACACCGGATAATTTACAGCAAGAATTAGTTTATAGCGTTTCCCGATCTCATGACGTACAAATTATTTGACTGAAAAATTTATTTTGCGGCCCTCTGTTCGTTCCTTGTTATTTTGCGGCCCGTTTTTCGTTCCTTGTTATTTTGTGGCCCTCTGTTCGTTCCTTGTTATTTTGTGGCCCTCTGTTCGTTCCAAATTTATTTTGCGGCCCTCTGTTCGTTCCAAATTTATTTTGCTGCGGTTAGATTTTCTTGATATGAGTGTACGGTATTCAATCGGGAAACGCTATATATTGTAAATGGTTTTGTTATTGCCATTCTTTGCTTTCGGGAATACATTGGATTTATGAACGTCTGTTCAAAAAAGTTACGAATCCAGAGTCATAGGGTCATAGGGGTTTTGAATTTTTATAATCAATTGATTAATATAATTTTGTCGCGCGAGTTCAATTCAAAATGACTGATGGTTAACTTGACAATGTCACATCTTGGACGCTCCCTCCGTTTTTTTCCAAACTCAAGTTTGGACTCCAAACGAAGCAAACGGGGTTTTTGGAGTTCAAACTTTTGGATGCAAAGTGTCCAATTGTTCACAGTTTAGATTTAACATATTGTTAAATAAAGGTTTTTTAAAAACCCCGAACACCTATGCGTTCAGAGTATAGTTTGTCAATTCGTTGTACTAAATAGAAAGTGCAAAAAAAAGGCCCTTGTGTCATCACGACGCAAGGGCCTTTTTTTTTGATGTCAACCGTACAACGAATTTTAAATTCAACCACGAATACATACGAAAGGGTTTATTCGTGGTGGTTTTTTGAATTCGTGTACTCTTCTATTCATTGTACTCTGGTTCCAACTGCCGACACGGGCTTAAGGAATCGTCACAAAATAAATTGGAGATTTATTGTTTCAGAATTTCTTATGGGCGAACACGCAGGTTCGCCCCTACAACATATCGGGTCGTAGGGGCGAACCTGCGTGTTCGCCCTTTATCCACTGAATCTGGCTTCAACGGTAGACTTGCAATTTAAAGAAGAAATTAAAGAAAAAAATCGGATTTTCGCTTATCTTAAAATAAAACTCAGTGTTCAAGTTTTTTCCACCTTGTTCTATAACGGAAAGCGATTGCTTATAATAAAGAATAAGTACTGGGCAAAGTGTAAGAGCATAAGTCTCACCCTCATTCAGAAAGCCGCATTTCTATTTTCCCACTATATAAAAGACAATAACTACAAGGATTACTTATAATAAAAGATAAGAGCATCTCAAAGTTAAACGAAATGCACTATTGCCAGAGGCAGTCTGTTCATCCACTTTAGATTAATGTTTTATTATCCTTTATTTTTTATTATCCTTTATTATAAGCAATCCTTGTCGTTATAAGAAAATGGTAAAAAACGTGATCATCAAGTAAAAGGTGCATGAATACTCATAATGTATGAGCGTCTGAAAGCGGCTAATGATAATAATCTATTAATTCAATCCAAAACATGTTTTCTATTACCAAAAAATACATCGAAGCCTACTACCAAGAACTCAAAACATTTGAGCGCGTAGAGCAAGCGCACGAAGGCACTGTCAAAATCGCTTTTCAACATCTGTTGGAAAATATAGCGAAACAATCGAAATGGGTACTGACGCAAGAAAATACCTTAAAAAGAGGCCAAAAATGTATTCGTTTAGACGGTGTACTATTTGATGAGGCTAACTTACCTCGCGGCTATTGGGAAGCTAAAGATGCTAAGGATGATTTAGGCAAAGCCGTTCAAAAAAAGCTTTATACGGATAATTACCCTGATGATAATATTCTTTTTCAGGCCCCTGATCGCGCTATCCTCTATCAAAATGGGCGCGAAGTTTTAGATGTTTCTTTAGATGAACCCGCTAATCTGATCAAAATTTTAGATCAGTTTTTTAATTTCCAACGCCCCGAATATGAGCGATGGGATTTGGCGGCAGATGAATTTAAAAGTCGGGTGCCTAAGTTGGCGAAGAAGCTGTTAGTGTTGATTCAATCTGCCCGTGTTGATGATAAGCCTTTTGAAAAGGCGTTTAACGCTTTTGCCGATCAATGTCGTCAAGCGATTAATCCGAATTTGGCTTTGGCTGCGATTGAGGAGATGTTGATTCAGCATTTGTTGACGGAACGCATTTTTCGCAACATTTTCAAACATCCTGATTTTTCTAAGCGCAATATCATTGCGCGTGAAATTGAGAATGTGATTGATAAACTGACGGCTAAATCATTCAATCGTGATGCTTTTTTCGATGAACTCAAATACTTTTATAAGGCTTTAGAGGATGTCGCCGCGACGATTGACGAGTATAGTTATAAACAGCATTTTTTAAACACCGTTTATGAGCGGTTTTTTCAAGGCTTTTCAGTCAAAGTGGCGGATACGCATGGGATAGTGTACACCCCACAACCGATTGTTGATTTCATGGTGAAATCAGTTAATGAGATTTTAGACAAGGAGTTTGGCAAGTCTTTGGCGAGTCAAGGGGTACATCTGCTTGATCCGTTTGTCGGAACGGGTAATTTTATGGTGCGGATTATGCGGGAGATTGCCGCTGAAAGTCGTCTGGATTTGAGTTATAAATATGCTCATGAACTGCATTGTAATGAGGTGATGTTATTGCCCTATTACATCGCCTCTCTGAATATTGAGCATGAGTTTTTGAATTTAATGGGCGAATATCAGCCTTATGAGGGGATATGTTTAGCCGATACGTTTGAATTGGCTGAGGGAATACAATCTGAACTGTTTGCACCAGAGAATACTGAACGGGTGAAAAAACAGCAAGTGACTGATTTTTTTGTGATTATTGGGAATCCACCTTATAATGCGGGGCAAATTAATGAGAATGATAATAATAAGAATCGCAAGTATCCGGTGATTGATGGGCGAGTTAGGGAGAGTTATGGTAAGGCTTCTAAAGCGACGAATAAAAATGCCTTAGCCGATCCGTATGTGAAGGCGATTCGCTGGGCTTCGGATAGGATTGGAGATGAGGGGATTGTTGCCTTTGTCACCAATAATGGTTTTTTGGATAATGTTGCCTTTGATGGAATGCGTAAACATTTAGGGCAAGATTTTTCGTCTGTGTATCTGCTTGATTTGGGTGGTAATGTGCGGAAAAATCCAAAATTGTCTGGCACAACACATAATGTTTTTTGTATTCAAGTCGGTGTCAGTATCAATTTGTTGGTTAAGAAAAAGGAGACTAAAAACGCTGAGATTTTTTATGCGAGTGTTGATGAAAATTGGCGTAAAGAGGCTAAATATAGCTATTTAGATGAAAAACAACAAGTTAGTCAAGTTGAGTGGCAACTAATTGCCCCTGATAAAAAACACACTTGGTTAACTGAGGGCTTGCATTCTGAGTTTGATGAGTTTTTGCCATTAGGCACTAAAGAGGCTAAGAAGGCTAAAATGGATGTTGAGGGGGTTATATTTAACCTCTTTAGTAATGGTGTAAAAACTAACCGCGATGCTTGGGCATATAATTTCAATCAAGAGGTGCTTGCTGATAAGATGCAAGGAATGATTGGGGTTTATAATAATCAGGTTAATAAATGGCAAGACTGGTTAAACGATGATAAGAACCAAGCTATTTTTTCTAAATTAACGAAAAATGAGCAAAATGCTAAAATTGATGATTTTGTTCTGTATGATGACAGTCAAATTAGTTGGGCACTGAGTTTAAAAAATGATTTAAAACGAGGAAAGAAAGCGATATTTTCAGAGGATAAAATCAGAAGCTCTCTTTATCGCCCATTCACTCGTTCTAACTTGTTTTTTGATAGAGTGATGAATGATGCTATATATAGGATTCCTTCAATTTTCCCGATACCCACCACTGAAAATGAAAATAGGGTGATTTGTGTGACAGGGTTGGGATCAGAAAAACCATTTTTAACGCTTATAGCCGACAAAGTGGTTGATTTAAATATGGTTAGTCCAGGAGCAGGCGGCTCACAATGCTTCCCCCTTTACACTTACTTTGAAGACGGCACCAATCGCACAGAAAACATCACAGACTGGACATTAACCCACTTTCAAAACCACTACCAAGACACCAGCATCACGAAATGGGCAATATTCCACTATGTTTATGGTTTATTACATCATCCCAGTTATCGTGAAAAATATGCTGCCAACCTAAAACGAGAACTCCCTCGTTTACCAATGGCACCCGATTTTTGGGCCTTTTCAAAATCAGGAGAAAAACTAGCGGATTTACATCTTAACTATGAAGATCAAGCACCTTATCGGCTCAAGCTGATTGAAAATTCAAAAGTGCCATTTAGTCTCAAAGTCGATAAAATGAGATTGTCGAAAGATAAGCGGCAATTGAAATATAACGATTTTCTGACATTGGATGGGATACCAGAGAGCGTATTTGAGTATAAATTGGGTAATCGCTGTGCTTTGGATTGGGTGATTGATCAATATCGGGTTAAAGTGGATAAGCGGAGTGGGATTGTCAATGATCCGAATCGGCAGGATGATGAAAAGTACATTTTGGAATTGGTGAAAAAGGTGATTACCGTCAGTTTAGAAACGCTGAAAGTGATTGAAGCCTTGCCGAGTTGGAAAAGCTCGTAAGTGATGCTGCTAAGCAAGACAATTTTGCTTTGAAATCGGGATGACAGCGATCCCACCTAAACTCTCAATGCCACCTTCGTTAAGCCGGGTAGAACACATTGGAAGGTAACAAATTTCCATTTTAACAGTAAGGCTTTTTAGAGCTAATCCCAAGGGGAAAGCCCGACACGATATGGCATTGACACACACGGTGGGTTGTCCAATTTGTGGCAATGTGTCTGAATTATCTTTCAGAGAGAATTGACAAATACGACAGATACCGGACTGATTAAAAGCGCCGTTTTCATTTATTTTAGCTTTTTATTATACTTATATGAATGTGATAACAAGGATAGAACTGAGACAATTGGCTAAAGCACGTCTCAAAGAATCAAAAACACTGTTTAACGCCAAGCAATACGACACTGCCGTCTACTTATGTGGTTATGCTGTTGAATTGGCCTTAAAAGCCCGAATATGCAAAACCCTAAAATGGTCTGCGTTTCCGCCAAATGGCAAGGAATTTAAAGGTTTTCATGCTTTCAAGACACATGATTTAGAGGTTTTATTAATACTGTCAGGCATTGGCGAAAAAATTATCAACCATTATTCCACCGAATGGTCTATCGTTTCTAGGTGGAATCCAGAGAATCGTTATAAAACACTTGGTTCAGAAAGCAAGCAAACCGCCTTAGACATGATCAAGGCAGTAGAGGAGTTATTAAAAGCATTATGAGTCCCTTTATCAAAAAATTTTTTCCGATAGAACGCACAATTGCTCAAGAAAAGGGCGATTTTAAATTATTTGCCCTGTTTGAACGAGAAGACGTTCAAGGCATTTGGGATGTCGTGTTAGCGGCCGACTGGTTACCCGGTGAGGAAATGAAGTCTTTGAGATACGTTTTTGGAAAAATCCGTGCGGTTTTAGACAAAAAAGAATTTCTGAAAATCTCGAAAGTGGTTTTGCTAGATGTCAATGAACCCTTTCTTAAGGAACTTGACGATTTTCTTGACGATTTTCACAATCCTCGCGTTTTAACCAATGCGGTGATCAATGGCATGTCCTTTAAAACAGGATATATTATCGTCTCACCGCTGAATTGGCCCAAACCTGACAGGTTTTGAAAACCTGTCAGGTTTTCAGTTTGATAGAATTAATTACAAAACATGTTTTCTATTACCAAAAAACACATCGAAGCCTACTACCAAGAACTCAAAACATTTGAGCGCGTAGAGCAAGCGCACGAAGGCACTGTTAAAATCGCTTTTCAACATCTGTTGGAAAATATAGCGAAACAATCGAAATGGGTACTGACGCAAGAAAATACCTTAAAAAGAGGGCAAAAGTGTATTCGTTTAGATGGCGTGCTATTTGATGAGGCTAACTTACCGCGCGGCTATTGGGAGGCTAAAGATACTCAGGATGATTTAGGCAAAGCCGTTCAAAAAAAGCTTTATACCGATAATTATCCTGATGATAATATGCTTTTTCAGGCCCCTGAGCGTGCCATCCTCTATCAAAATGGGCGCGAAGTTTTAGATGTTTCTTTAGTTGAACCGGCGAATCTGATCAAAATATTAGATCAGTTTTTTAACTTCCAACGCCCAGAATATGAGCGATGGGATTTGGCGGCCGATGAATTTAAAAGTAGGGTGCCTAAGTTGGCGAAGAAGCTGTTAGTGCTGATTCAATCGGCCCGTGTTGATGATAAGCCTTTTGAAAAGGCGTTTAACGCTTTTGCCGATCAATGTCGTCAAGCGATTAATCCGAATTTGGCTCTGGCTGCGATTGAAGAGATGTTGATTCAGCATTTGCTGACGGAACGCATTTTCAGACGCATTTTCAATCATCCAGATTTTGCTAAGCGCAATATAATTGCGCGTGAAATTGAGAATGTGATTGAGAAACTCACCGCAAAATCATTCAATCGTGATGCCTTTTTCGATGAACTGAAATACTTTTATAAGGCTTTAGAGGATGTCGCTGCGACAATTGATGAGTATAGTTATAAACAGCATTTTTTAAACACGGTTTATGAGCGATTTTTTCAGGGTTTTTCAGTCAAAGTGGCGGATACGCATGGGATTGTGTACACCCCGCAGCCGATTGTTGATTTCATGGTGAAATCGGTTAATGAGATTTTAGACAAGGAGTTTGGCAAGTCTTTGGCGAGTCAAGGGGTGCATCTGCTTGATCCGTTTGTGGGAACGGGTAATTTTATTGTGCGGATTATGCGCGAGATTGCCGCTGAAAGTCGTCTGGATTTGAGTTATAAATATGCTCATGAGCTGCATTGTAATGAGGTGATGTTGTTGCCGTATTACATCGCTTCTCTGAATATTGAGCATGAGTTTTTGAATTTAATGGGCGAATATGAGCCTTATGAGGGGATTTGTTTAGCCGATACGTTTGAGTTGGCTGAGGGTATGCAATCTGAACTGTTTGCCCCAGAGAATACTGAACGGGTGAAAAAGCAGCAAGCTGCTGATTTTTTTGTGATTATTGGGAATCCACCTTATAATGCCGGACAAATTAATGAGAATGATAATAATAAGAATCGCAAGTATCCGGTGATTGATGGGCGGGTTAAGGAGACTTATAGCAAAGATTCTAAGGCGACTTTGAGAAATGCTTTAGCTGATCCGTATGTGAAAGCGATTCGCTGGGCATCCGATAGGATTGGGGATGAGGGGATTGTGGCTTTTGTGACTAATAATAGCTTTTTAGATAATAT
>Ga0190344_1000779_pt1 | contig 13436 bp, 12 predicted proteins | sample 48721323_MG_FD_161662 | JGI IMG/M metagenome (GOLD analysis project Ga0190344, IMG submission 161662) | Hydrothermal vent microbial mat bacterial communities from Southern Trench, Guaymas Basin, Mexico - 4872-13-2-3_MG | ecosystem: Environmental > Aquatic > Marine > Hydrothermal vents >... | reverse complement strand
CTCCTACGGGCGGGTCGTAGGGGCAATCCCTTGTGGTTGCCCCTTGCGGTAAAATACCTGTTTATTTGTGCTTCAGTACTTACCAGATATGAATCTCCACACGCCGATTCTTGGCACGGCCGGCTTCTGTACTATTATCTGCAATGGGCAGTAAATCGGCACGAGCCCTGATAATCAGTTTACCGCGCGTCAATACAGCACACTGTGTCATCAAATAATCAGCCACGGCCACTGCGCGTTCTCTTGATAATTTGTTTTTAAAATCATCAAGTTGGCTGTTATCTGTGTGACCCGTAATCACTATTTTCTTGATCTGAGAACTCTTCTGACAAATCTCTATCGCCAGTAGTTCTAAAACACGTTTGGCCGGCTCACTTAAGCTGGCTTTACCCGGTTCAAAGGTGACGGTATTTTGGCCACGCTTCAATGACGGCGTTCTGTTGCTACCCAAGGTGGGGCTGTCATGGCTTAAACCTGGTGAGGCTCGATAGGCTGGTTTGGCTGCAATGGGTGGTGCTGCGAATACCTGATTGTGCTGACTTCCCCTTCTCCGGGGCACGTATGATGATGAGGCTTGGGGCCCTTTCGCTATGAAGCCTCCACTTCTAAAACCTTTCGTAACCGCTGCTGGTACTGGCGCGGGTGCTTCACCAAATACGCCTTCATAAGAAACCCCTTCTGGCATCTCTACTTCTTGAACAACGGTTTCTAGTTTCCCGCCAACATTAACCACCTTTTCTTCTACCGCGACAAAGCTTGTCCATTGCGTCATTAAGCGATAAGTTAAACCGATTTGTGTGATGGCTTCAATCAGTGCTTTGGTTTGCTCATTGCGTACCATTTCCTTCATCAATTCGCGCACCTTTTGACGCGCCCACACGGTTGCCATCGCTTCATGGGCAGATTCGTTTTGAGGCAGTCGAACACGCAATTGTTGTTGATAAGGCCATTTTCCGCTTCGCCCACGCACGGTTATGGTTGCTTCACCGCCCTGAGTGTAGCGTCCATGAATACGAATCGGTTGCCCAGCCCATAAATCAGGGATTTTGGCAGGTTGAAGTTCGCTGACATCCAGATTGCCCCAGTCGATTTCAAGATGGGCTAAGGCCGGGCGATCAACTCGTTTAAAAAACTGGTCAATCACTTTATGGCTGTTTTCATCTTGACGCACATAAAAGGCCTCGCCTCGACCAACTTCCGCTACCCGTTCTAACAAATAGCGATTAACGGATGAGCCAACGCCTAAACTGAATACGCGCGCACCGCGCTGATCCTGCTCAATGGCTTGCAAAATCCCAAACTCATTACCGATATAACCGTCTGTCAGCAAGAAAGCAATGCGTAAATAACCCGCATTCGCGGGTTGCGCGAGTGCTTTTAATATACCTTGCCGCATTCGCGTTCCACCGCGGCCTTGGAATCCTTCTACATAAGCCAAAGCTTCTTTAACATGAGCAGGCGTGTTCTGTTTTGGCTTCTCCCATAAAGTGCCCGTATCTCCGGCAAAGCGCACTACATTAAAGATATCAAGTGGGCGCATACCGTTAATCAGCCGCCGCATGGCTTCTTTCGATTTGTCAAGCGGAAAACCACGCATTGATCCCGATGTATCGACAATAAAAATCAATTCACGCGGAATCACTTGATCATCCTTCACCGTTTTTTGAGGTTGAATGATCAAAGTAAAAAAACCACCCCGTTCATCATGGTGAGCAATCGTCGCGATTTCAGGCACGGTGCCTGCCACTTCATAACGTAGCACGAAATCTTTATTCGGCAAAGTATCAGCAGGGTGAAGCTTGATATCGCTTTCATGCTGATTAATCACGCTTGTCTTAATAATATGAGAAGGAGACTGCACATTTTTAATGGGCACGCCAGCATCCAATTTCACCGATAAGGCAATATCGTGTCCACTACGTGTGCCCGGCCTCAACACCGGTGGCGTGATACGAGAAGCGTCAGGTACAACATCAGTATCCAATGCCCAACCTGTGCCACTGTGCCCAACTGCGACATCGCCTGGAATATACCGCGGGCCCACTACCATAGGGAAAACCAATTCATAATGCCCCAGATCATAACGCAAGATATTGACATAACGAATCCTGATCTGAATGTTATCGCCGGGCATAATATTCGCGACGGATTGGGTAAAAATATTAGGCCGTTCTTGTTCCAACAAAGAGGCCCTTTGCCCCTGTTGACGCGCCTGTTCATAAATCTCACGCGCCTCCTTGCGACGTTTGATCAGGCCTGTAATGGTACGCTGCCCAATGATCATCTGCATATCATCCACCGCCGCATCATTGGGCAATGGAAAAGTATAAACGGCCTCAATTGGCTTTTTAAAAGGGTTATAATAACGCTGAGTGACAACAGCACTGGCGACAAAACCGGAGACTTCAATTTTGACATCAGTATGCTGTAGGGGCATTTCCAATTTTTGAGTTGGTTTTTCATCCCCAATTTGCAATACTTCAAGTGTGCCAGGATTCAGGCCATCAGGCAAATTGCCAGGCCGCTCATTGGCAGAAGCCGGCAAAAGCCATAATGACCCAAAAATGGCCATAAAAACAATCAGTTGTCGAGACATAAATTCCCTCCCAGTTTGTGGGTTTATCGTAATGAGGTTTATCGAAGTATCAGGTGGGCTCGTTGTCGCATTGTTTTGGCCTCGCCTATTTGCCCTGTATTGGCGTGTAGAGATGACCAGCGACAGGCATTATTATATATAATTGCGAAAAGGTAGGTTAATCAGAAGTGAAGGTTTGAAGGAAAGAGACGAAAAACGACTGATACTCTCGCTTTCGCGAAAGCATCAGTTTTCTATCGCTTGAAGCGGCAACAGTATTTAGATAGGAGGACTCAAAATGCAAAAATTAGAAGAGTACCGCTTCAAGCAACGGCGCTCATTTTAAATCATATCAAATCATAAAGTAAATAGTTTCAATGATTTTAAATTAACAATTAACAATTTCACGATTTCACGCTAAAGTTTCGCGAAGCGAAACTTTAGCGTGAAATAAAGTTTTTGCGCGCAAAAACTTTAGCGTGAAAAACAATTAACAAATTAACAATTAACAATTAACAATTAACCCACATTTTTGAACAGGAGAACAATTTATGACAACAGTTAAAATAGAATTACCGGATACCATCTTTTCCAATTTACATCAGACAGCTAAAGCACTTTCCAAAGACATACAACTTTTTGCAGCGGCAACATGGTACAATACAGGCAAGATTTCATTGCCAGAAGCTGTTGAAATAACGGGACTTACTTATCAAGAATTTGTTAGAACATTATCGCGTTTGCACATGTCGCCTTTTAAAAAAACGACTCAAAAAAAAGTATTATCAAAAATAGAGCGTGAACATCATGCTAAGGAAATGATGAAATTTGCTGGCAGTTGGAGTGATATGCCGGATGACGAATTTGAAGACTTTATGCAAGATATTGAAAATAGACGAAAAAGTGTTTACACCCAGGTACATAATTATGAAACCTTCAATGATTGATACGGACACCATTTCCTTATTCTTGCGCCGTCATAACAAAGTAGTCGAAAAGTTCCAACACTATTTTAAAGAGCATGGCAAAATTAATCTCAGCATTTTGAACTACTATGAAGTTCTTGGCGGCCTGAGGCACAAAGATGCTCATCGAAAATTGGCTGTTTTTCAACAGATTGTGGAAAAGAACACGATTCTACCCCTGAATGAGCATTCATGCCGTATTGCCAGTGAAATCTATGCAACGCTCAGAAAACAAGGAAAAACACTTGATGATATTGATATTTTGATAGCCAGCATCGCGATAGAAAACGAATTGGTTCTCGTCACCCATAACCAGAAACATTTTAGTCGAATTGAAAATTTAGAGATAGAAGATTGGAGTCTTTGAAATCCTCCAAAGCCCTCGTTTTTCGTTTGCTTCGATTTTCGTGCAAAATTTATTTTGCTTCGCGAAGGTTGGAGTGCAAAATTTATTTTGCTTGGTTGGAGTGCAAAATTTATTTTGCTTTCTTCGATTGGAATGCATGTTATTTTGCTTCGGCCTGTTCATTTATTTGACATACATTTATAAACTATGAAAAAACTTTTATTCTCATCACTCTTGTTCGTTTTGTTATCATTGGCGCTACCATTCCAGCTACAAGCCGCTGGCAAAGCTTGGGTATTGGAAATTAAAGGCGCTATTGGGCCCGCGACAGCGGATTATATCAAACGCGGTTTGGAAGAAGCACGAGAAAATCGTGTCAATGTGATCGTGTTGCAAATGGATACGCCAGGGGGGTTGGATATCGCCATGCGTGATATCGTGCAAGCTATCATAGCTTCTCCCATACCCGTCGTCACTTACGTATCACCTTCTGGCGCACGGGCAGCCAGTGCAGGGACTTATATTCTTTACGCCAGCCATGTCGCCGCGATGGCACCCGGTACCAATTTAGGCGCGGCAACACCTGTCACGATTGGCGGGTTTGGAGGAGGCCTACCCGATCCAACAGGCGATTCCAAAGATGAGGCAGATAAAACATCAACGCCTGGAGATGAAACAGATAAAAAAAAGAAAACGATTCGCTCAACCAGCGAAACCATGACCCATAAAATGGTAAACGATGCAGAAGCGTATTTACGCTCTTTAGCACAAATGCAAGGCCGCAATCCAGAATGGGCAATGGAAGCGGTGCGTGAATCAGCCAGTTTATCTGCTGAAGACGCTTTAGAAAAAGGCGTTATTGATCTGATTGCAGACGATATTCCTCAGTTACTGAGAAGAATCAATGTCAGACAAGTCAAAATAAACGGTCAAGAGGAACGACTTTCTACCCTGAACTTGTCTATAGAAACCTACGAACCGGATTGGCGCAATAAACTACTGTCAGTGATTACCGATCCCAATGTCGCTTATATTCTCATGATGCTCGGGATTTATGGCCTCTTTTTTGAATTGTATAACCCTGGTAGCATACTGCCCGGTGTGATAGGGGGAATTTGCTTACTACTGGCCTTATTTGCTTTCCAAGTGCTACCGGTTAATTATGCCGGTATCGCATTGATTTTATTAGGAATAGCCTTTATGGTCAGTGAAGCGTTTATGCCCAGTTTTGGCGCACTCGGCATAGGCGGCTTGCTTGCCTTCGTTATCGGCTCCATTATTCTAATCGATACCGACACACCAGATTACAGCATCTCCAAACCCCTAATCGGTGGAATCAGTCTCATGAGCCTGTTCTTCATCCTGTGGGTTATGGGTTCATTAGTTCACATTCGTACCAAGCCCGTAGTAACGGGACAAGAAGAACTCATCGGGCAAGAAGGGCACTGTTTAAGCAATGATGAAGGCAAATTACGTATCTATGTCCACAGCGAAGCTTGGAATGCGACGGCCACGACACCGATAAAGCCTGAACAGCGTGTCAAAATCACCGGCCTAAACGGACTCCATCTCACCGTTGAAGCGATTGAAGAAGCACAAAGCGAATCGTGATTTGTGATAATATGTTGTGTTTGTAGGGGCGAACCTACGTGTTCGCCCTAAAATGATATTTCAAACTCCCCAAAATTTTCAACCCCCCAACCAAAGGAAGTTTATTATGAGTCAATTTATAATCGGTATTCTCGTTATCCTAGCCTTCTTTCTTTTCTACGCTTTACGCATTCTGCGCGAATATGAACGCGGCGTTGTTTTCTTTCTCGGGCGTTATCAGGCAGTCAAAGGCCCGGGCCTGATTGTGCTTATCCCCGGCATTCAACAGATGGTAACCGTCGATATGCGTACTATCGTGATGGACGTACCCACCCAAGACGTGATTTCGCGAGATAACGTTTCGGTTCAAGTCAACGCCGTTGTTTACTTTCGCGTTCTCTATCCCGAAAAGGCCATTATCCAAGTGGAAGACTTCCAACTGGCCACCAGCCAACTCGCCCAAACCACATTACGTTCCGTATTAGGCCGTCATGAACTTGATAACATGCTATCAGAGCGTGATCAACTGAACAAAGACATCCAAGAAATTCTGGATACACAAACCGATGCCTGGGGCATTAAAGTCTCCAACGTCGAAATCAAGCATGTCGATTTAAACGACAATATGGTTCGCGCAATGGCGCGTCAAGCAGAAGCAGAACGCGAACGTCGCGCAAAAGTCATTCACGCTGACGGCGAACTTCAAGCTTCAGAAAAATTGCAGAAAGCCGCTAAGGTTCTATCCGAACAACCGCAAGCCCTCCAATTGCGCTACTTGCAAACCATGAGCGATATTGCCTCAGAAGGCAAAACACACACCATTGTCTTTCCACTTCCCATGGACTTGATCACTCCGTTATTGGATTTGATGAAAAAGCCTCCCGTTTCAAACGGATAAATGTAGGGTGGGTAAGCGGGCACCATGATTTTGTTCATTCCTATACCCTACCGCCCGCTTGCCCACCATCAAATTCAAACATTCAACATTATGAAAACTCAATCAATAGCAAAGAAGCAAAATAAATTTTGCACTCCAAGTCGCACCGAAGCAAAATAAATTTTGCACTCCAAGTCGCACCGAAGCAAAATAAATTTTGCACTCCAAGCACACCGAAGCAAAATTGATAATGACCTTTTTTTGGGAATGCGCCCAATGTAGCCCACCATCAAATTCAAACATTCAAAATGATGACAACACAGGCTAAACCCTTTCTCAAATGGGCTGGCGGAAAATCCCAACTGATTGAACAATTCAGAAAGCACTACCCCACAGAATTAAAATCAGGCTTGATCAAAAATTACTATGAACCCTTTTTAGGAGGAGGCGCAGTTTTCTTTGATATTATCAATCACTACCCCGTTGAAAAAATTTATTTATCTATCTGATATTAACAAAGAATTAATACTGGTTTACAAAGTGGTTCAAAAAAAGGTTGATAAACTGCTGAAATTATTAGAAAACCACCAAAAGGCATACCTTCAATTAGATGAAATGGACAGAAAAGCCTATTTCTATGACATCCGAAATGAATACAATCAAAATCGTTCGCATTTCAATGACAACAATCGGTTATCAGAAAAGGCAATCTGTCGAGTAGCTCAAATGATTTTTTTAAATAAAACCTGCTTTAATGGCTTATTCAGGTTGAATAAATCTGGCGCATTTAATGTGCCTTTTGGCGACTATAAAAATCCCAAAATTGTGGATGACTCTAATTTAAATCACGTTTCAAAGCGATTACAACAAGTTGATTTAAAAATAGCCGATTTTACTCAATTAGAACATACTGTCACCGCCGCCAAAAAGAGTTTTATTTATTTCGATCCGCCTTATCGCCCCCTAAGTAAAACCGCTGGTTTTACGGCTTACAGTCAAAACAGTTTCGATGACAAGACACAAATCCAGTTAGCGCAGACTTTTAAATTCTTAAATGCTAAAGGGGTTAAACTCATGCTCAGCAACTCTAATCCAAAAAATGTGGATAAACAGGATAATTTTTTTGAAACGCAATACGCCGATTTTCTTATGCAAACGGTTTCAGCACATCGAATGATAAACAGTGTCGGTACTAAAAGAGGCAAAATCACTGAACTCTTAATCACGAATTATTGATCAATGATCAATTGATCAATGATCAATTATAGCGTTTTCCGATTGAATGAAATACAAATTTCTATTTTTATTACAAATTTATTGCGTAGGTAATTGGAGTGCAAAATTTATTTTGCGTAGGTATTGGAGTGCAAAATTTATTTTGCGTAGGTTAATGATTTGTACTTCATTCAATCGGGAAACGCTATATCTATAACCCGTATTTTTTAAACGAAAGGTAAGCACCATGCAGAAAAAACAGGGCAAAAGACATGAATTTCTTATGCTGTCTTGGATAATCTTGTTCTCTTTTATTTCTATCTTGGGACAAGCTGAATTTTTGTTTGCGTCTCCACAGGAGAACTCTGTGGTAGAAAGCGAGGCGAAAAATGACTCTCAATCATCCACAACACCAGAAAACAAACCACTGACAGCATCGAAGCCTGACACGACATTATCTATTTTTTTGATTATTGGTATTTTCATCAACATTATTATGCTATTAGTCTTTATTTTCTGGGCTGTGGCAGAGTGGCGAAAAACCAGTCAGTAATAACCTGTCAGGTGTCGTTTAACTCAACATCAAGTCCTAAGTCGTTTGACTTGGGGCTTTTTTTATGGGTAGTTTCTCCAAACCAATGGAGGTGTTCAAACAATGGGAATTGGGTAATTGAGAATTTTGAATTGGGAAATTAGCCACGGAATGACACAGAAAGCACGGAATATTTCCGTGTTTTTCCGTGTTTTTCCGTGGCAAAATCTACCGTGTTTTTGTTGCCCACCAAAAGTTTAAGGTTTAATAATTAAGTGAATGGCTTGAAGGAGCAATAACGGATGACTCATAAAATTTTAATTGTTGATGATGAGCCAGTCAGTTTAGAATTACAGCGTAGTTATTTGCACGATGCCGGCTTTAAAGTGGAAGTAGCTGAAAATGGGGAAGCTGCCCTCAAACGGGTTAACCATATCAAACCGGATATCATTCTGTTGGATATAATGATGCTGGGAATAGATGGATTTGAAACCTGCTGTCGCTTGAAAAAGAATGAAGTGACGAAAGATACGCCCATTATTTTTATAACGGCTAAAACGGATTCCCTTGATAAAGTTAAAGGCCTTGAAATCGGTGCTGTTGATTACATTATTAAGCCATTTCAACATGAGGAGCTAATTGCTCGTGTCAATAAACATTTGACTATCAGCAATTTGCGAAAACAACTAGAAGCAAAAAACGCTCTATTGCAAGATTATGTTTACCGTCTGGAAAGTATAGCGGCTCTGGAAAAAGCCATCAGTGAAACACAGGATATAGCTCAAATGATGGGTTGTGCCATGAAAGTTACATTATCAGTGTTCAAGTGTGATCGGGCTTGGCTCCTATATCCCTGTGAACCGAATGCACCCCGTTTTCGCGTGCCAATAGAGGTTACCACACCAGAATACCCCAGCATTAAAGATACAGAGATTCCGATGGTGCCGGAGATATCAGAAGCGATCAGAGAGACTTTGTCAGCAACGGATCCGATTGCCTTCGGGCCTGAGTATGAACACAAAGTACCTTCAATAATTGCCAAACCGTTTTCGGTTCAATCCCAGCTATGTTTAGCCATCCACCCCAAAATTGGCAAACCGTGGATATTGGGATTGCATCAGTGTTCTTATGCTAGGGTATGGACGGAAAACGAACTCAAACTTTTCAGTGAATTCGGACAGCAAATTGGTGTGAGCTTGGGGCTTTCCATTTATTTTGAAGAATTTCAGAAGAGTGAAAAACGTTTATCCCGTGAACATTATCATGATTTTATAGGTACTTCTATGCCAATGCAAACCGTTTATCAGATGATTGATAAGGTGGCGGCCAGTAAAGCACCCATTTTGATTACTGGCGAAACGGGTACCGGTAAAGAGTTGTGTGCGGAGGCTATCCACAAAGAAAGTAAACGAGCGGATAAGCCTTTTGTGGTGTGTAATTGTGCGGCTATTCCAGAAAATTTGCAGGAATCCCATTTATTTGGTCATATTAAAGGGGCTTTTAGTGGAGCGATTAAAGATCAAAAAGGGCTGGTATCTCAAGCGGATGGGGGTACTTTATTCTTAGATGAAATTGGAGAACTACCACTTTTAATGCAAAGTACCTTATTGCGTTTTATGCAAACCAAAACTTTTTCAAAAGTGGGTAACCATCAATTAGAAAAGGTGGATGTTCGTTTCATTTGCGCGACTAATCGGAATTTGTTAGCAGAGATTGAAGCAGGGCGATTTAGGGAAGACCTTTATCATCGTCTTAACGTTATTGAAATAGAATTACCGGCTTTACGTGAACGTGGGCAAGATATTTTACGGCTGGCGAAATTTTTTCTGCATAAGTTTGCTAAAGAAGAGCAGACAGATATTCAGGGCTTTAATGCTGAAGCTGAAAAAAAGTTATTGAGTTATGAGTGGTCCGGTAATGTACGGCAATTGCAGAATACCATTCAGAATGTGGTGCTATTAAATGGGGGTAAAGTGATTACCGCCGAAATGTTGGCTGCTAAAAACGGTAACAAAGTTGACAACAACCCCCCCCTCTAAACGTAACGAATTGAATTATAAGGAGAATTTATCATTTTCCTACATTGCACGATTCTCGGATAATATTATTCGCCCTTTTGAAGAAATTGAAAAAGAGGCGATTCTTAAAACCATTGAATATTGCGATGGTAATGTCTGCAAAGCAGCGAGCTTTTTAAAAATCAGTCACGGAACACTTTATAACAAATTAAAACGCTGGAAAAATGAGCATAAGTAAATTGACTCAGTTCCCATGCCTTTTCTAAATTTTCTAAAAATTATTATAAATTTTAGAATTATTCTAAATTTTAGAATGACGACGGCAAATCAGAAATAGCATAAAAGACAATAACTTAGATAAAAAAAGTGATTGGCATTCATTTTGCTAATCAGTATGGCAAGCAATTATTTTATGTTTTTGATTGCTTATTAAATTGTAATTGCTTTTGGTGATTATTCTATTGGTTTGAGTTCAAGTAGAATTCTTGGGGTGCAACTGTGAATAACTATGCGCTAATCCCCATAGCCAAAGTTTGATTGCACAAAAGCTATTACAAATTAGTAGTAGCAAGGGTAGGGTGGATAGAGGAACGAACCCCATCATTTTGTATGGTTAAAGAAAGAGGTGGGTTTAGCTTCGCGTAACGAAGTATCGCGGTTGCTCTGCCCTGCCTACGCTTGCTATTAAAAAATCGCAGCCAAGTCGGCTGCATGATTCACACTGTATAATTACACTTGACTGATGAATGTCATAGTGTGTTTCGAGGGTAGGCGCGATGTCACAGAGAGCGCGACAGAGCCACAAGAATCGTTCGTTATCGAAAACATTCGATGAAATTTTTTGGCTTATGCCTTTCGTGATAAATGTGGTCTGTCCCCTATTTACAGTGATTACCAACAAAAGGAAAAAGAAAGAATGCGTAGTACGAACATGCGAAAAGTAGTAGTAGGTTTGTGTGGACCTATATGTGTAGGTGGAATGTTAATGGGAGTGTCAACCGCTGCCGTAGCAGATCATCATGCTTATGATGGCAAGATCGAGCTTCAGGAGAAGGCAGCGCCAGAACAAACCTGTGTGCTAAGGATTTTGGATTTACGTTCGATAGCGGACGCAGGCGAAATAGACAATGTCACATATCTGTCCATGAATTGGTGTGAAGGCAACGTGAAGTGTTCAGAATTCAAGAAGCAGCCGCGGTTTACGTTAGACGCAGCCGCCCCCAAGGAATGTCAACAGGGAAACAAGGGTTACTTCGTGTGTGAATTTAATGCACCCACAGACATAACGCTCGAATACGAGCAGAGGGGCCAAAAAATAACAATGGATAGCAAATTCACCAACAGTGACTTGAAAATCGGCTACGGGAAAGCGAGACAACAAGCGCAGCTGAGCCAGTCATCATTAATAATAACCGTCAAAACCAACGATGACTGTCCGAGCAACTAGCAAGCGTAGCATGGGTGAAATGTAGCGAGCGTAGCATGGGTTAAATGTAGGGTGGGTAGAAGCTTCGCTGCAACCCCCCATTCCCTTAAAAGGAAACCCACGCACTTGCAAAAAATTATCAAGGCTGTCGTCAGTAATCATTGCTGACTTCAGCCTTTTTTTATGACGAAAATTAATCTGATTCTAACGGATTTTGGGGAGCTTAACTTAATGGCATAGGTTGTTGAAAATTGATTTAAATCAAGGCAATGTACAATATCATTAATTTATTGTACGGCACCATCGTATTTCTCGTTAAGGGGTTCGCAATGATAAAGGAAGATATTAAGGAAGATATTCCTGTTTATTATTTTAGCAAAATTAAAGACTATGAGTTAAGAAAATTAGTTAATATAAAACAAAAGTTTTCAAATAATATTTTTGATAATTGGTTTAATAACCCAATTATTACAGAGAGTGAGATTCAATTTTTAACAGAACTTCTAAACAAAGAATTTAATTTTATTAGAATTTACAAGGAAGAAGACTTAAAGGTCAAATTTATTGCGCCTATTTTAAATCAAATTGATTTTAGAGATATCAATAAAGAAATAAGAGATTTTTATGACGAAAAAATAACCTATCAAACCAATGAATTTATCTTCACAGGCACAACTGATTTTTTAATTTCAAAAGGTTTGGAATATTCAGAAAAACCCTATTTCTTTATTCAAGAATTTAAAAAAGGCAAAGAAAGCAGTTATCCAGAATCCCAGCTTTTAGCTGAACTGATAGCCGGCGTTGAATTAAATAATTTCAAGACAATAAAAGGTGCTTATATTGTTGGGGCTATTTGGAATTTTGTGATATTAGAAAAATTAGCCGAAGATAAATATCAGTTTTTTATCTCTATAAACTTTGACAGCACAAAGATTGAAGAACTAAAAGGAATTTATAAAAATTTACTTTTCATCAAAGATGAGATATTTAAAATGTTGTAGTGGTCAACAGAATTTCACGCAAATGTTAAACAGAAAATGAGGGTTTGAACAAATCTTGATAGAACGCTGATTGCACTGATTGTCATGATCTACGCTGATTTTGATTTTAGCTTCTCTTGATTAATTATGTTCAACATCTTAACGAACCACTACAAGATATTTGGCCCACCATTCCCCTAAGGAAAGCCACGCACTTGCAAAAAATTATCAAAGCTGTCGTCAGTAATCATTGCTGACTTCAGCTTTTTTTTTGACAAAATTAAGTGATTTCCAAATACACTGCTAAATTTATTTTGCGTTTGACTCTTTTCGTTCCAAATTTATTTTGCTTCTTTGCTCTTGATTGAGATTAATAATGACCCTTTTTTTGAGAATGCGCCCGTGATAAACTTTTAAAATGAGTTTAGGGAATTGTAGGGCTCCATATTGTGTTTTTGTTGCCCACCAAAAAGTTTGAAAATTTTTTGGCGGCGGCATGCCGACTCTAAAGTTTAATGCTATACCTCATTCCGTCATAAACTTGTTAATTATAGAGAGGTTAAATAATGTCTTATAGTGATTTTAAAACTCTAGATCAAGTCAATAAGGATTTAGGAATAGTTATAAAAGCTGAAAATGAGTTATATATTAATGTTGAACCTGTTGAAGTGACTCAATGGTTTATTGATACGATGAAGATGGCTTATACGAGAGCCATTAGAATCAATACAGAAAGCGCAAGACAGGCTTTGATAGTCGATCTGATGTTGATAGAGTTAAACCAGCATGTTAGTATCAGTTTTTTCTTGGAAAATAGTTTTAATGTTGATAGTAGCAAAGGCTTAACGGGTAATCCTGATGGCATAATAAGTCATAGTGATAACCAACTCTATATCACATCACCGGTTGTTG
>Ga0190344_1000776_pt1 | contig 13485 bp, 14 predicted proteins | sample 48721323_MG_FD_161662 | JGI IMG/M metagenome (GOLD analysis project Ga0190344, IMG submission 161662) | Hydrothermal vent microbial mat bacterial communities from Southern Trench, Guaymas Basin, Mexico - 4872-13-2-3_MG | ecosystem: Environmental > Aquatic > Marine > Hydrothermal vents >... | reverse complement strand
CCAGGTCTGCAAGTTCGATGCCATCGTCCCGGTGTCAAGCGACCCGGAGATGACGGGTAGCTACGACTACTACGAAAAACAGAAATAACTCACCCAACCGTTTGACCTGATAAGGAGCAAGATGGCTATAACCAACGTTTTGATCTGCGGCGTCGGCGGTCAGGGTGTTCTCCTGGCAAGCGAAGTCCTCTCCGAGGCGGCAATTGGTGCCGGACACGATGTAAAGAAGTCCGAGGTTCACGGGATGAGCCAGCGCGGCGGCTCTGTGGTCTCCAATGTTCGCTTTGGCGATCGGGTCGCAAGCCCGCTAATCGTCCGGGGCGAGGCTGATGTGCTGATGGCATTTGAACGGCTGGAAGGTGTCCGTTGGCTCGACCACCTCAAACCGGGCAAGGGCATCGCCGTGGTAAACGACCTGGAGATCTGGCCGATGACGGTCAGCTCCGGTCCCTTCGACTACCCCGCTGACATCAACGAGCGGCTGGAGGCGGCGGCGAAGAAGTATTACCTCTTCAAGGCTACCGAGATCGCCACGAAGGTTGGCGAACCCCGCGCCGCCAACATCATCCTCCTGGGCGCGCTCTCCAACTACCTGCCGCTGACCGAAGAGAACTGGATGTCGGCACTGGAGAAGCGGGTGAAGGCGAAGTTCGTTGATGTTAACAAGAAGGCCTTCGCCGAAGGGCGCAAGATTAGTTCTTAGTAGAGCATCGTTGTAGGGGCGCGGCGTGCCGCGCCCTTCTTGCTAAATAAGCTGGTTTCTGCGGAGAAAATCTTCTTTGTTCCTTTCTACCACAACCCTTATCTTTCTCGCAGCCATCGCCCTGATCTGGCTGGGGAACATCCTCACCCGCCATCCCCTGCGTTTGCTGGGCGACCTGATCGCCTGGGGGGTCGCCTTTGCTGCCCCCTTCGGCGTTGGGCTGATCATCCGCAACGCCATTGATGTCGGTCCGGCGATGCTGCCCTGGTGGGAGGTCATCACCGGTACGGCAGCTCTGGCGGCGGCATTGCAGTTCGGTCTTGACCAGTTGCTCGAACGCCCGCCTCGCGACGAGTTCACCGTTCACGCCACCCAGTTCCCCATCTACATCCCCCTGGGGGTTGGAATTGGAGTAAGCCTGGGCATCTGGGGGGTCTTCATCGCCGGAGGTCTGGCAACGCTCTTCGTCGGTGCTGTCTATCTGTTCTACCTGTTCCGGGCGAAGGAAGAGTAACGGAGTTCACAGCATGAACTCAGCAAAGAATAGTGGAAAGCCGCTCTCTGTTGTGTTGGGGATTCTTCAGGTATTCATCGGCATTGGCGCGGTACCGGCGGGTTTGATGATGCTTCTTGACCCCAGCGGCAGCAGTATGGGGATGCCGTTGTCAATGCTTGCCAGCACACCCTTCTCCACCTTTCTAATTCCGGGAATCCTTCTGCTGATGGTTAACGGAATCGGAAGCATCCTCGGCGGTCTGGCATCCTTCCGCCGCTATCGTCACGCCGACAAGATTGCCGTTGGGCTGGGAGCATTTCTAATCCTCTGGATTGTCGCCCAGATCTGGTGGATGGGTGTTCACTGGCTCCACATCATGTACGTTACTCTGGGTGTCGTAGAGCTGACTCTGGGACTACTGCTGCGGAGGCACCTTCGTATCGACCCAAAGAACCATTCGGAAGACTCACCGTAAATACGGCTTATGCGCCTGGGAACTATCGCCCATAAAGACATTGCAGCTAGCGGTGAAGTCCTGCCATCGATGCTGAATTACAACTTTTGTAATAGTCGCTCTTGCTTTTTATTGGCTTTGTTCTTATACTCCCGCCGCTTTCGCAAAAACACAGGCGATGTCAAAGGAGAATGCTTGAATCTCGAAGAGTTGATTCCATCCGGTGCGGTCAACCTCAACCTGACCGCGGAGAAAGAACATGAAGTCCTTGACGAGCTGGCGCACCTGATCGTTGGTCAGCCCGGTCTGCCGACCAATGCCCAGCTCCTCTCGGCGATCTTCAATCGCGAGCTGGAGTACGAGGCTGCCGTCGGTTCTGGCGTTGCGATTCCTCATCTGATGCTCGCCGGTACCGATAAGCCAATCCTCGCCGTGGGGCGCAGCGATAAGCCGATTCCCTTCGGTAAGAAGCACAGCGCGGATGTCCGGCTGTTCTTCCTGCTGATCAGCCCGGTGGACGATCATCACATCCACCTGCGCACGATCTCGAAGATCGCCCGGCTGGTGAACGATAAAGCGGTGCGAGATTCGCTCCTCGCGGTGAAAGATGTCAAGGCTCTGCGCCGGATTATCAGTGTTCACGGCTAAAGCCACCAGCAGCCTAAATTGAAATGAAGAAGGCGACCTCTCAGAGGTCGCCTTTTATACATAACACGAAGATATCAATACTTATAGGTGATTGGTCGTTATAATAATCATCGAAAACCAATCAGCGAAACCTTGCCGGTGGCGGTGGGAGCTGCTTTAGCGGTCGGTGGAAGCCCTCGACTGGCTTAGCGAGTGAGTCGGTCAGCCAGCTTCCACCGAAACCTCTGTGTCCAGTCGCTGACCAGAGTCTCCGCCACCAGTCCAGCAGTAATGTGCGGGGGCTTTCCCAGCTCGTTCCGTTACTGGTGTAGGTCCTGGCGAAGCGGGTCAGCCAGCGCACATCAAAGCCGCCGTTGCCCCGGTCTTCGTGAATCTCAATCCGGGGAATCCGATAGCGCAGCCCGCCGAACTCCGGCAGCTCCGGGCTGGGACAGAGTCCGCCCCAGGCTGCCACGGCGTAGTCCATCTCGTAGCGAAACCCATCCAGCTCCCCCGAATGACAGGCGGCGTACTGCTCTGTCGTGAGGGGGATTGCTCCGTAAGGATAGCAAAGCCCACGGAGGTAGCCCTCTAGCTCGCCGATCGCCTGCTCCAGCAACCGCTGACAGGTGCCGATCTCCCAGACAATCTCCTCCGGGGTCAGCTTCGACAGGTCGGGATGGGTGGTGGTGTGGTTGCCGATCTCGTAGCCGTGGTCGAGGAGCCAGACCAGCTTCTCCTCCCAGCGAAGGTAATCGTTGAAGAAGCTGGCACGCTCGCCTCCCGCCAGGCAGAAGAACGCTGCCCCATGACCGAAGTCGGGATGCTTCTCGCAGAACCGTTCCAGAACCCCGGCGGCGCAGTTGGGGTCGAGTCGTCCATTGTGGAGAAACCGCAGGTGGCTGTCGTCGGAGTCGTCGAAGGTCAGCACCACGGGATGCTTCCCCGCCGGAACCTGGTCAAGCCGTCCTTCGACCAGGTCGGAGATATTGATCAGATAGTAATCAGCCCGCCGGAGTTCCTCAAGTTGCTTGCGAAACTTACTCGGCGAAACGTTGTAACGCCCGCCGCCGTGAACATCAATTTTATGGTACATCAGCACAGGCACGGGGAGCTGTTCTCCCTCTGCTGGCTCCGGAGGAGCAGCGTAGCCACCAAACAGCAGGGCGATGATGAGCGCGACGAGCATGGGAATCAGTATAGAATAGATTGCTGTAATTTGGCGAGAGGGCGGAGATTGAGGGAATAGACACCCTGACCACTATTTGCTAAACTGCCTGGATGATTAGATTCTCTCTGCTCTTGTTGATTGCCCTTACCCTGCTGATCGGCTGCGGCGACTCGCCCTACGAGGGCTGGGAGTTCGTCGGTAAGCCGACCGATTCGTCGGTTCGCGCTCTGGCGATTAGTCCGGAGGATCCCGCCCGTCTCTACCTGGCAACCCAGGGCGACGGTCTCTGGCTCAGTAACGATTCTGCCCAAAGCTGGAGTCAGATTATCGAAACCACCGGGCAGTCGGTCTATTGCATGCTGACTGTGGAGGAAAACCTCTACTTCGGCGGCGATGACGGTCTTTGGCTGTTTAGCGATGGCATCGCTGCCCCGCTGGCTCTGGCTGGCGAGGCGGTCTGGTCGCTGGCTAAGGCTGAGGACGGAATCCTCGTCGGAACGGTGGGAGCGGCTTCGCTCTATACCGATGACAGCCTGATTCCCCTCGGCGGAGCCTTGCCCGACTGCGCCATCACCGCACTGGCAACCATACCCGCTGGGGACGGCGAACAGTATCTCACCGGAACTCTGGGAGCCGGACTCTGGCAGTACGATTCCTTAACAGCTGCCTGGCAACCACTGATATTCCGCGCCACTGCGCCGCTGGATGCCGCTGAGATCACCCTGCTCAACTACAACTCCGAGAGCCAGACCCTCTACGCCGGAACGATGAACAATGGACTCTACCTCTCCGGCGACGGCGGCGACCACTGGTACAAGGAGCGGGGAATCGACCCCGAATACAAGCAGGTCGGCGCACTGGCTGTTGTTGACGAGCGACTCTTCATCAGCACCACCGGGCTGCGTCCGGCTGGTCTGTACTACGCCGACCTAAGCGGCAACCGTTGGCGACAGTGGACAGATTCCCCGACCTCCTGCCGAGGATTGGTTCAGCTTGCCGACGGTTCACTTCTGGCAGCCACCGAGACCGAGGGGCTGTTCACCGCCTATCCACCGGAAACAGACCGCCTCAAACCAACGCCGGAGCTTCCATGATTCCGCTCAGGGACGACATCCAGCATCGCCGCTTTCCCTGCGTCAACGTCGCCATCATTGCGTTGAACATCGGTGTCTTCATCTTCGAGCTGATGATGGGCGACCGGGTTACCCGGATGCTCCTCGCCAACGCCTTCGTCCCTGCCGACTACACCGTCCACCTCACCCGCTCCATCGCCCACTTCGGCTTCTTCCGCCTGCTCTATGCCCCCTTCGTCTCGATGTTCCTCCACGGCGGATTCATCCACATCACCGGCAACATGCTCTTCCTCTTCGTCTTTGGCGACAACGTCGAAGACCGCCTCGGACACGTTCGCTACCTCGTCTTCTACCTCCTCTGCGGACTCATCGCCACCTTTGTCCAGTTCATCTTCGATCCCGTCAGCGAGGCGGCGATCATCGGAGCCTCCGGTGCCATCGCCGGGGTGCTGGGAGCCTATCTCGTCCTCTTCCCCAAGGCGCGAATCCTCACCCTCGTTCCCATCGTCATCATCTTCTGGGCGATGCGCCTGCCCGCCTTCATCGTCCTGCCCTTCTGGTTCGTCGTCCAGCTCTTCAGCGGCTGGACGGCGATCACAACCGCCTTCGACTCAGGGGTCGCCTGGTTCGCCCACATCGGTGGATTCGCCGCCGGAGCCGCCTACCTCTGGTTCAACCGCAAACGCTTCCGCTCTATCAAAGACCACCCCGAAAACATCGAAGTCTTCGGCGACAACGACTAGGCAGCGCGGTGCGCTGCACCACACTTTTGCGATTGGACCAACAAACGATTTACGATTGCTGCCACGGTCATCCGCTCCCGATGGTCGCTGATAAATATAATTTGATGTTCCTGGGCAGCGCAGTGCCTTTCTGTAGGGGCGATCCTTGTGATCGCCCTTTTTTGGTATGACAAAGGGCGAAGACCAGCTCCACCCCTACAATATCATTCTAACCTCAAGCCTCTACCCCGTCGGGAACTGGTGAATCACCTCGTGGTCAGTCAGGGCGACGATGTAGTCCAGCAGCAGGCGATGACGCTCCCCCTTGTCGGCAGCGGCAAAGGGTTGCTCCAGCTCCTCCGGCGGTTGAGCGAGCCAGCGGCGGAAGAGGCTCTCCAGCATCTCTTGATACCGTCGGCAGCGGGAAAGAATCCGTGGATGAAAGTAGAAATGCTCCCGTGAGAACTCCTTGAACTCCCGCACCAGTCGTGCCAGCTCGTCGGGGTAGTCAATGGTCGGATGCTCCTCGCCCTGTGCCTCCGCCTGCTCAAGCTGCCCGGCAGCGTGGCGGGTCAGCCGACGCACCAGCAGGCGCAGGGTCTCCCGCTTGGGTGAGTCCAGGAACTGCCGCAGCCGCTCCGGAACCTCCTGCACCCCATTTTTATTAGCCCCGTCGGGGAAGATCCCCGCCCGACGCATATCCTCGGTATCGTGGCTCAGGTAGGCGATCTCGTCGGCAAGGTCAACCACCTGCGCCTCCAGGCTGCGTGGCTGGGTGAAGGGCTGCCCCTTCGGCGAATAACCGAGGCGGAGCAGCTCCGCTGGCAGCTCTCGCCCAGCCGGATAGTCGGCGGGGTCGTACTGAGTGTGGCAGAGGATGCCCTGGCGGGTCGGCTCGGTGAGGTCGAGCCGCTCCAGCTCGTCCACCACCCGCAGCGACTGCTCGTTATGCTCAAAGCCCCCGGCGTTGGCAGCGAGCATCAGCCGCCGCAGGGTGTCCTCGCCGGTATGCCCAAAGGGCGAATGTCCAAGGTCATGCCCCAGTCCAATCGCCTCGGTGAGGTCCTCGTTCAGGCGCAGGGCGCGGGCGATGGAGCGGGCAACCTGCGTAACCTCAAGGGTATGGGTCAGCCGGGTGGTGTAGCTGGCGTGGGGTGGAACCGGGATGACCTGGGTCTTGTGCATCAGCAGACGCAGGTGGCGGCTGTGGAGGATGCGGTCGCGATCGCGAGCAAACTCGGTGCGGAAGGGGTCGGGCTGATACCCCGGCTCCCGGCGAGAGGTCTCCGCCGACCGCGCCGCGTAAGGCGAGAGGAGCGAGTCCTCCAGCCGTTCCTGCTTTTTACGAGTATTCATTACAATCCTTACCGTTCATGACTGAACACTTTACAAAGAACAAGATTTATGATACAATACCCTTGACGCTTAAGAAAGAGGAGATACAATGCTGTTTTCAGATTACTTCAAACTTAACCTCAAGCAAAAAGACATGGATTTCTTGGATGTCCCAGTTGACACTGATTGGGAGTTTTTTATCGATCCATTCGCAATCACAAAAGAAGCAAAAAACAGAAATCCTTTTGCTATAAGCTGTCATAATCTTATAGTTGATTATTTTCAAACCCTTCTCGACTTGATACGAAGCAAGAAAAAACACGATGCCCTTATACGGCTAAGTGGCATAAAAGAACCCAATGAAACACATCTAGGTTACTCGACTAAAGTGTCAAAAGGTCGCTCTGTCGGGGAAATAAAGGATCAACACATATTTGATAGCCTAGCTAACAGTAAAGCGGTGATTAGTGGGGACCTAAAGGACCTAGAAGATTGTGATTTGGTTATTAAAGGAATATCCTTTGATAACATATCGGACATTACCACCTGCATCATAAGAGAGTTTTTAGCTGACTTTACCCTAAGCCAGTGCAAGCGTCATGGTATTTCAACCTCAGCAACAAAGAGATACAATATTTGGGATACACGGGCTGGTGTATGGAAAATCACCACTCTCGATTTACCAGAGGTCTCTGGTAAAAATGGCACAACTGATGTATTGCTAATTCCAAAAACTTGGATTCGAGAAAAATTCACTATAACTCTGATGATTATTTTAATTTTTGGGTTTTGGAAAAACTGCAAGATATTGATGTCGCAAAGAAAAGCTCCTTACCTAACGCTTTAAGGGTTGGTAAGATAAAACCAATATCCAAAAAAGAACTAAAAAAACGTCTTCCGCCTAAGATGGATTACTTGCACAATTTTAACAACAAATATCCAGAGGTTTTGAAGAACTACAAAAAATCCGCCGGTCGGGAAAACAATCAACTTAGTGATGGGTATCTTGATGAGTTGAGAAACAAGTATAGGAATGAGAATAAATAGGAGATTGTTGTCGAACAACCAAGAGGTGAGCTTTGCTCGCCTCTTTTGCTTCCTATTTCTTGCGGAGATACTCCATCAGTAATCTGGTATAATCGCTCGCTGGAGCATCGGCAATCGCCCAAAACAGCCGGAGACAATGTGCCGAAACATCGAATCGCCTACGCCAAGTCTAACACATATGACGACGCTGCGGTGGCGGCGGCTCTGGCAGAGTCCCTGGCTCTGGTCGGCGGCTGGTCGGCGCACCTTCCCGCCGCTCCGGCACGGGTGCTGGTCAAGCCGAACATGCTGGCAAACTTCGCCCCGGAAGAGGTCGTTACCACCCACCCCGCTGTCCTCCGGGCGGTGCTGACCTCTCTATTGGAGGCTGGCTACACGCCCTTCGTTGGCGATTCCCCGGCAGGCTCCACCCGGAAGGTCGAGACGGTCTGGAAGAAGACCGGCATCGGCGCAGTCTGCGAAGAGCTGGGCGTGGAGCTGGTCAGCTTCGAGGCAGCGGGGCATCGTACCCTGCGGGGGCGGAACCGCTTCGCCCGGTCGCTGCACATCGCCAATCCGGTTCTCGATGCCGACGCCGTCGTCAACCTGCCCAAGCTCAAGACCCACTCGCTGACGGTCTTCACCTGTGCGGTGAAGAACCTCTTCGGCTACGTGCCGGGGATGCGCAAGATGATGCTCCACGGTAAGGCGTTGAATCCACGGGACTTCGCCGAGATTATCACCGACGTTTACCGCCTGCGCCCGCCGAATCTGAACATCGTGGATGGAATCATCGCGATGCAGGGCGACGGTCCCTCCGGCGGCAGCCCCTATCCCTTCGAGCGGATTATCGTCGGCAGCAACGCCCCGGCTCTGGATCATTCCCTGGCAAGCCGAATCGGGATTCCCGCCGAGCGGATGCCGGTGGAGCGGGTCTGCCTCCGACGGGGGTACTTCCGGATTGACGAGATCGAGGAGCTGGGCGATGTTCCAGAAGTGAAGCAGGATTACGAGATCCCCGGCAACTCCTGGGTGGCTCTGATTCCCGGTCCCTTCGGTCGCTACGTTGCCGAGCAGATTCGCACCTTCCCGGTAATCGAGCAGAAGGACTGCATCCGCTGCGGAGCCTGCGCCCGCGCCTGCCCCCACGCCACGATTCCCCTTGAGGACGGCGAATATCACATCGACCACGCCGCCTGTATCTCCTGCCTCTGCTGCCACGAGGTCTGCCCGGTGCAGGCGATCGAGCTAAGCGGAAGCTGGCCGATTCAGATTTATAACGGCATTAAGAAGCTGAAGCGACTCTTCAAGAAAACGACGTAGCGGCGTATTGCGTCCGCCCTCACTGAAAACGGATAACCCCAACTTCGGCAAGGTAATGAGAATCATTTCAGGACAGTTCAAGGGCCGCAAGCTCTACGCCCCCACCGATGATCGCGTCCGTCCCACCACGGACCGAACCCGCGAGGCACTCTTCAACATCCTCGGCGGAGAGATCGTGGACTCTTGGGTGCTGGATGCCTTTGCCGGAGTCGGTACCGTGGGCATCGAGGCTCTCTCACGGGGAGCCATTGGCTGCGATTTTATCGAGCTTGACAAGGGCGCGCTCAGCTATCTGAAGCGCAACCTGAAGCGCATTGGTGATAGCTTCGAGACACGGATATTCAACCAGCCCGTGGCAAAGTTTGTTGAGAACTGGAACGAATCCGACAGCCCCTACGAGCTGGTCTTTGCCGACCCGCCCTACAACATCCCGCCGGATAGTGTCGCCGGTCTGCTCCGCCCGACGGTGGGTGGTCTGCTGGTGCTGGAGACCGCCTCCCAGGGAAAGAAGCTGGGCGGGGAGAGCTTTCCCGATTACGAGCTAAAGGATGTGCGAGACTACGGTCGCGCCCGGCTGTATTTTCTAAAACCGTTGTAAGTGTCAAGTGCCGTAGCGTTATATAGGGGCGATCCTTGTGATCGCCCCAAAATAGGTGCGGTTTTTACGTTAAGACAAGGGGTTTCAACCCCTTGTGAAAAAGGAAGTACGTCGCAAATTTGCAAGGGGCTAAAGCCCTTTGTCTTGCGTATTCGTAGGGGCGAAGCTCGTCTTCGCCCTTTATTGTATCCACCCCTCACCCCCAGCCCCTCTCTCCAAAGGGGAGAGGGGTGCTAAAAAACAAGGGTGAACCTGTGTGTCCACCCTTTGCCGAATATCAAAAGGGCAACCACCAGTGGTTGCCTTAATCGTATTTAGCCAGGACAGCCTTCATCGCCGCTAACGCCCCTTCGATGGGTTCAGGAACTGAACGGTGTGAAGGTGCTGGAAGATGTAAGCGTCGTATTCCTCGTTATGGCTGGAGTCGCGTCCCATCGCGGCGGCGTAATGGGCGGCAATGTGGAGATGTCGTAGCCGTAAAAAGGCTAACAGAGGGCGGACAGCCTCAAGCTTTTCTTCATTGCCGAACCACTGCTGCCAGAAGACGGAAAAGACTGTGGCACTGTGCTCCGGTTTTTTTAGCAGCATCATCAAAGAATTACTGGCGGCAGCCAGACCTGCCAGGTCTTCCTCCAAAAATCCCTGGTGAATGGTCTCCGGGTCGGTGAGGGTGATCCGTCCGGGAACCACTCTGGGATCGACACCTGTAAAGTCCGGCGGATGATGCCAGATTAACCGATGCCAGTTCAGGTTGCCGTGAATCGGCTGCGGACCGTGGATCTCTCCCGCTGCCAAATGATCGCGCAAGGCGGCGATGGTCCTCTGAAAGATCCTTTTTGAAGGGCGGTAGCTGGTGAGAGTTTTGAAGTTCCGCTCCGCCCTGGCGATGATCCGGGAGAGGATGGTTTCTTCGGGAGTCTTCTCCTCGCAAAAGCTATGCAGCTGTTGATAGAACCCGCGCAGAACCGCGAACACTCGACCAAAGACCAGCTCAAGCTGCTCAATCACCCAGGGCAGCGGCTCTTTGCCAAAGAGGTTGAAAATCCGCCAGAGAGGCAACTCCAGCTCGTCGCCCTGAACCTCTTCGTAGAAACCCGCCAGGACAAGCTCAGAGCGGATATCGTAGAGTCGCCCCAGTGGTTGGGGAACCAGAGCTGTCGCCAGGCGATTGGATAGATTCCACTCTCGATATCCCCGCTCCAGCTCGAAGCGGGGCAGATACCGCTTGAGCAAACAGGATTGACTATTCGTCGCGCTGCGCGCGGTTATCCGGTAGCGATAGCTGTGCGTTGTTTTATAGTTATCCTGCTCCAGGGGGACGCTGCTCAGCTCCAGGGTATTGACCAGGGCATTGTGAATGGGCTCGGCGTACTTTCCCCGCTCAGGAAGACCAAAGTTCAGCCGCCCGGCATTGCCGCTGTAAGCTCTGGCTAACAGCTCCCGAAGCCCGTCGGGGTGGTGGAAAGGATCGTACATATACCAAAAATTGCCTTCGATAATACCGGAGATCACCTCTCGATAGCCGGGCAGTGGATCCGACGAGAGATAGAGCGGCAGGTAGAACTGTGCCTTGTTGGAGAGCTTGATCAGCAGATGACTCTGCGGCGGGTTGTTCCAGAGGATTTCAATATCAACATTATAGTTCCTCAATACTTCCGACTCGACCCGCCAGCGTCGATCATCGACGATCCGTCGGAGCTGCTCCCGGATAAAGCGGGTCAGAGAGGGCAGAGGCAGCTGTCTGGGATTCATCGCTTCCCCACTGTGCCGGAGTATTTGAGCTGACTAATTAGATGCAAACTTAAGCATCAGTCCACAACAACAACAGCTTTTATTATAGAGGCTGCGGCTGACTGATGTCAAATCGCGGTGCGTTGCGTCATAGGCTTGAGGTGCGAGGTAGCCGCAGGGGCAAACGTAGGGGTCGACCTTTAGGTCGACCCGTGAAGCTGCGATGGCGTTAGATAACTCTAACATCCGTTGATTGGCGGTGGTTTGTCTTTCGGCTGAGGAGGAGCATGGTCACTAAAATCGTATGGCTTGAGCTCACGAAGATTTTCCATTGCGGCTGCTAGAATCAAAAAATCATTCACACTTCCATCATATCCACACTTTACATAGCTGTTAAAACTTTCATTCTCAAGTTCTCTTCTCCTTTTTAGATCATCTCGAGAGAGTTGTGATAGCTCTAAGAATATTTGCATAATGGTTTTGTGATATATAAACGGCTTAAAAATATTATCTCCTGGAGTAAGTTCAGTCCAGTTTCTGCTGTCAATATTCTCTATAATTTCACGATAATATGAGTATAAATATTTACCTGTAATTGTGTATCCAGAGTAGAAATGAAATCTCGATTTTAACTTATTGGATATCATAGTAAGTTCTCTAAAGTATTTATCTTTATCTTGCTCTTTATCCAACAGTAATCTCAGCAATTCAGAGCTATGTTCGACTATTGGCGTAAAATCATCTATTAACTTATTCCTTAGATTTATCTGTTCTGCAAGCTTATTAGCCTTTCTTGCAGCCCTCAATGAATGATAAGCAATACACGCAAAAATGATAGTTGCGACTACTCCACCAATAGCCCCAATCCAATAAATGGGATGCGGCTCACCACTAACCGCCGCTGCAACATTATCCATCTTCTCCAGCAGAATAGCGTAGTTACCCTGAATCTTCTCAACAGCTCCAGCAAACTTATCAATAGCCGGAACCAGTATCTTTGCCAATGCCCCCATGCCCCACCTCTTAGTCAGAATAACAATCAGTATTATCAACGGGGACGATAGTAGCATATTTTCAGGCGACTATACAGCGGCATTTGTGGAAGTGGAGTTTTCTTTACTTTTCTCTTGTCAGAGACAAGGGGTTTCAACCCCTTGCCGAGATTTGCAACGTACCTCAATCCCGCAAGGGGCTAAAGCCCCTTGTCTTAACGGCATTCCCCCCGCTGGCTATGTTAAACTCTCTTTATGGATGGCTCGCTCGACAGCCTGGTAGAGAAGTTTCTGGTCGAGCGGGAGCGGCTCGGGGCGGCTTCGGCGCACACCTTGCGGGCGTATCGGTCAGAGCTGCCCCGCTTCCTCCGCTGGCTGGAGCAGCAGCCCAATGAATCAAACGAACCGATGGTAAAGGACTTCAACGCCAAGCTCCTGCGAAAGTACCTGGCGGAACGCCGCCGAACAGGCGATTCTCCGGCGACCCTGGCGCGGCGACGGTCGGTCTTCGGCTCCTTCGGCGGCTGGCTGGTGCAGCGGGGAGTTCTTGAGGCGAACCCGGCGAAGCAGCTCCCCCGGACAAAGGCGGTGCGGCGGAAACTCCCGGAGCATCTGAGCGTGGAGGAGGCGGTAGCTCTGGTCGAGGCTCCGCTGCGCCCGGACATCATTCTGTTAAGAGATCGCCTCCTCCGGCAACTGGTCGTGGAGGAAGGGCTGCCGCCAGCGAGGGTGGTGGAGCTGCGCCTCGGCGACCCGCTGCCAGAGCGGATTCAGCCGCAAGAGTACCTCGACCTGCGGGAGACTCAGAGGGTGGAAAGCGATTGCCTCTTCCTCAACAGTGAGGGACACCGCCTTGCGTCGGGACATATTCATCGGATTCTGGCTGGGCTGCCCCGGCGGGAGGCACTGCGCCTGCGGGACTGGGCGTTGCTGGAGCTGCTCTACGGGGCGGGACTCCGGGCAGCCGAGGCGGTGGGGCTGACCCAGGAGCGGCTCTTCCCCGACGAGGGGTTGGTGGAGGTAATGGGCAAGGGACAGCGGCTGCGCCGGGTTCCCTGCGGAGCGACGGCTATCCGTGCCATCGAGGCGTACTTAGAGCTGCGCCCGGCTCTGCTGCCGGAGGCGGAGGTCATCTTCCTCAGCAGCCGGGGCAACGCTCTGGACACCCGCTCGGTGGATCGTATCGTCCGGCAGTACGCCGTTGTTGCAAAGCTCAACCGCCCGGTCTCGCCGC
>Ga0190344_1000771_pt1 | contig 13531 bp, 12 predicted proteins | sample 48721323_MG_FD_161662 | JGI IMG/M metagenome (GOLD analysis project Ga0190344, IMG submission 161662) | Hydrothermal vent microbial mat bacterial communities from Southern Trench, Guaymas Basin, Mexico - 4872-13-2-3_MG | ecosystem: Environmental > Aquatic > Marine > Hydrothermal vents >... | reverse complement strand
AAATTGTTTCAACCCACGCCCCCGTGAAGGGGGCGACCTTTCCTGTCTAAATCCTTACCACAACACAATCCATAGCCTCCCTTGTGCGAATCCTACCACAACTATCGTTGTAAATGTTTTTCATCTCAGGGTATCCTCTGTAACATCTCTAATAACAATCAATAACAACTTTTGCGAACCTCCCGGTAAAACGACCACCGCATGGGGTTCGCACGCTAGATTACCAATGGTCCCTCGATGTCCGGAACCTCCTTTGCACCGAGGCGTTCCAGGCGGCGATGCCAGTTCTTCCCCAGAAAATAGAAGCAGAGGGAATCCTCCTTTAGATTGGCTTCGTCGAGGAGCGAGCCACGGAGAGCCGCCCACTGAGCCGGATCTACGAGGCACTCGAAGACGGAGTTCTGCACCCGCTGACCGTAATCCTCGCATACTTTCGCCACCCGGCGCAAGCGTCGCCTGCCCTCTTTCGAGTCCGTCGCAACATCATAGCAAACGACAACATACATGATTACCTCCCAGGACATTAGCGACCGATTTGCCCGTCGCTCCCCTCGTTGCCATTTACCAGCACAGCGAGGGGAGGTGTTGTAGTTCAGGTGCTATTTCTTCGTAGGTTCTTCTACAATCTCAAACTCGTAATGCACAAGGAACCACTGCTCCAACTCTCGCTTTGTATCTTCTTCCGTTTCTTCCCAGTCTTCTATGTGGTGAGCAACGTGAGTGTACTGGAGCATATTATCGTCGTATCGGTCAAGGCGGTCGTTGACATTCACCTCAAGCACTTCACCTTCTTTGGGGATAGTTGCTTTTTTTATATCTATCTCAATCCGGTTGAGAGCCATCCCGATTGTGATTTTCGGGAAGTCATCGAAGGAATTAACGATTCCGTCCTTTTCGTCTTCAGCAGGGAACTGGTAATTTATTCCATCTTCCGCTGCGTGTGGCTGAACGATAGTGGAAAAGGTGATACTCGTTAGCCGAACCTTTGCCCCATCCTTAGTAGTGAGCAGCTTTGTTGTTCTGAAAGCTATTCGTTCTCCTTGTTGTTGTGATTGGGGTTCAGCAATACAGCTTCATCGCCAGATGACTGGCGGATAGCCGTCTAGGTCGCCCCGGAGGTGCCTCGCCATCAGCAGAGCCTGGACGTAGGGGAAGAGACCGAGGCGAATTTTTTCCTTTATAAATGGATGCATGACGGTGTCCCGCTTGCGCTCTTGCCAGGCAACCAGCACGATCTTGCGGGTTTTGTCGTCCATTATCACCCCGCCGCTCTCCCTGATTTCAAAGCCTTTGGGCTGCACCTGCCGCAGGTTGATTAGCGAAAGCACCAGCCGGTCGGAGAGGATCGAGCGGAACTCCTCCATCAGGTCGAGGGCAAGGCTCGGTCTGCCCGGACGGTCTCGATGGAGGAAGCCCACGGCGGGATCCAGCCCCACCACCTCGCAGGCGGAGCGGACATCGTGGAGCAGCAGGGTGTAAAGGAATGACAACAGCGAGTTTACCTTGTCCAGCGGCGGACGGCGGCTGCGTCCGTTGAAGGGGAACTCCTCGTTCTGCGCCGTAATTAGCTTATTGAAGACCGAGAAGTACCGCCGGGCGGCATCGCCCTCCACCCCACGGACAGAGTCCAGGGGCAGCTCCTTGGTCAAATCTGTAAGAGCCCCGCTGAGTGAACGCTCCACCGCCTTGACGCTGTCTCCGGTCTTGTCGGGGTGATCGCGCATCGCCCGGCGCAGGACGGAGCGGCTGTTGTAGAGCTTCCCGGTAACGACGGCACGGGCGATCTTCGCACTGGACTTTGGATCGTCAGCCTGGCGATACTGCTCCCGGCGCAGCAGGACGTTTCCGGAGATTGGACCGACGACCTTCGCCATGAAGCGTCCGTACTCGGTCAGGAAGCTCACCGAGACCCCACGCTCGGCACAGAGTCCCAGCAGGAAGGGGCTGCAGCTGACCTGACCAAAGCAGACCAGCGAGCCAAGGGTGTGAATCGGCAGGCGGAGCTTCACCTCCTTATCAACGGAGATGACTACGGTCTCCCGCTGCTTGGAGAGGTAGGCTCCCTGGGTGGTTACGAAGAGGGTATTGAGTAGACGTTTCATTTGTTTTCCGTTAGTGTAAGTTTCTACTCAGCAAAGAGGGTAACCCCTAGAACGCACGCGAGTGGTCGTCCATTAAGGTGTTTCAATCCTCACGCCCCTATGTAGGGGACGACAGACAATCTCGATCCCGATGTCGGCGGTATGCTTGTTTCAACCTGTGCCTCCAAAGATGAGACGGCAGGCTGACCTCGCCCAAGGCGGAGCGAAGATGACGTTTCAATTCACACCCCAGCGAAGGGGGCGACACTCGCCAGAGGCAAGCCCCAGCCCGCCATCCTGGTTTCAACCCACGCCCCCGTGGAGAGGGCGACCAGCGGCGAAGATGGCCGCCGACACCCGCGCCCTGTTTCAATCCACGCACCACTCGCACCTCAGCGCAGCATCCGAGACAGGTATTGCCCCACCGTATTTTTGCCATCGGTTGCCTGAGGGAGACAGTAATCTTTCAAAGAACAGGCAGGGCAGCGATTGTCGTTAACAGCGGGCGGAGAAACGCCCTCGTCCATCAAACGATGAAAGCGAAGAATGGTCTCTTTGGTCAGCTTGCGCAGCTCATCGTCAAAGGGAACAACCATCCGCCGTCGTTGCTTGCCGTGGAAGAGCGCGCCCTGGGGGATGCGAACCTCCAGCATCTCCTCCAGACAGAGTGCCTGGGCGCAGAGCTGCACCTCCTCACAGCGGTTCTTCTTGGGGCGACCTCGTTTGTACTCCACCGGGAAGGGCAACCAGCCACGGGGAATCCCTTGTTTAGGTGACGGCTCCCCTCCCGGATTGTGGAACTCGACGACATCGGCTATCCCGGTAATACCGAGGCGCAGACTACGCATGTGCAAAGAGCGCACAATCAGCACCCCGTCGCGCAGCTCCCGCTCTTCGTTGTTGACCCGGTTGTGCAGGTGCGTTCCCTCGACGGTGAGGTGATTGTCCAGCCAGACCCCTTCGAGGTGGATCAACGCACACTGCCGCTCGCAGTAGAGCAGATGCTCCAGACCGGAGATTGGCAGCAGGTCGTCTTCTGTGTACATGATTAGTTCCAGGGTTCTTCGATGCTCACGCCATCGGGGCAGCTCGCTTCGTCAATGGTGATTTTGTAGTCAGTGAAGGCGCGGGGAGGCTTTGACTCCTCAATAACCTTCTTCGCGCTGACCAGATCGAAGAGCTTGTGTGCCGGGGCATTGCCCAGGGCGGAGTCGTGCTTGAAGACGATCAGCCGACGGGCCGCCATCTTCCCCCGGGCGGCGGAGCGGTCATGCTCGAACATGTTCTCCAGAGCCACCCAGAGCAGCGACAGGTCGTCTTCGTTGAAGCCGGTCTTCTCGGCGAAGCCCGGAGAGATGTAGCCCTCGGCGCGATAGAGACCGTAAGGGACGATGTGCTTACGCCCCATGGTGCGGTTGTCGCCACTCTGACTATCAGCCTCTTTCTGTGTAGTCACTGCCATTCGGGTGATCGAAACCTCCAGAGGCATAATCGGATCAATCGAGCGAGCGAAATTGAACTGGACCGGACCGGTAACCTGACCCGCCTTGTAATCGGTAACCGACAAAACCGCTCCAAAGCTGCGAATATCGAAGTAGTTCCCACTGAGCCACTTCTGCCGTCCTTCGACCTTGTCGGCTGCGGCAGCTTTCTTCTTGTCCTTCGGATAGTCAAGTTCCTCGTTTGCTTTTGTATGAACTTGGTTAAGCACCGCCTTCTCTTTAATGTAGATGTTGTGTCCGACCCTGCCCTCGGCAATCGCCTCCAGCGGGACAAAGGGAGTCGCCCCCTTCGCCAGCTGCACGTAATTGCGTACCTTGCGCTTCAGGCAGACATCGGTAACCAGACCGTGGTTGGTCTCCGGGTCTAGGCGGGGCATATTTCCGGCATCGGGGTCGCCGTTGGGATTGCCGTTTTCTACATCGAAGAACAGCACAAACTCGTAGCGGTTCTGGATGGGACTAGCCATGATTTACTCCTCTGTGTTGTTGTTTCTTTAGTTTTTGTCTTCCGTGTCATCTTTTCTGTAGAGATCATTCCGCTGGTGGTAATAACCGAGGAAGAAGACTCCTTGATCTTCCAGCTTCAGATGAGCCGGGAACTCACCAATTTTATCCATCACTTTCTCAATCAGTTTGTCATAACGTCCGCCGTAGTTTTCCTTTCCAGCCTTTTTGATATGGTGCTGTACTAAGCTCAGTAAACGTGGAAAGACGGAGCCCGGTGTTGCCGAGGCAGACGAGATGTACGAATCCTTAATCGTCCGGTTGATGTTGTTGCCCAGTGCTGCCTTCTGTGCCCCTTCACAAATGGCAAACAGGCGACCAATAAGATAAGCTGTGCTGTTGTTGTCGTTGTCTAAAGACATGGTTACCTCCGGTTGTTTGTTAATGCGTACCAAGTAGCCCTTGATAAGAGCCGCTTGTAAGTAGTTTACTCCCTGTTCCTTCAGAGGTAGATCGCTATCAGCTGCTTCTGCTCGGATACGACCAATAATAGCCGCATAGAGTGATCTAGGGTAAGGTCTTCCCTCTAGCACAGATCGTGAAAACTCACCAGCAAGTGAGGGGGGAATCCTATCTGGATCTCGTTTATTTTTCTTCTTACTGAACAAAGCGGTTTGATTCACCAATTGCCACATGCTGGGATACCTTGGCTCAAAATCAAATCGTCGCTCGATGCGCAAATCTTCAAAGTGCTGGCCGAGGCGTTCGCTGATTTCACCCACGGTGCTGGCGTACCAGAAGCGCACCGAGATTCGGGCGGAGTTCGGCGACAGCCCCAGCACGTAGAACGGTACATCTAGGTCAAGACCTCTGGGTTGGTTTCCCCGGCTGGCAACCGTCAGATATTTTTCAAGTATCCCCGTATCCCCCGCTGTATCAGTGAAAGCTGAAGCGAGGATTCCCTCTGCTTCCGAGGGCTTCTCCGTCCAGAAGACCGTGGTGGCATCGCCGATTCTCACTCTGCGTTCGTAGTTGCTCAGCAGGGAGTTTAGCGAAGTTGCATACTCAAAGGCAGCTTCTACGCTAACCGGAGCGTTGAAGTTCGACTCCTTAGCAAAGGATGTGAAGGCTGTTTTGTCTTTGTTGAAACTGATAAGCGACGCACCAGACGTTTGAGCTCCTTGAACATTCTTGATGGCTGGATGAAGCCTAGCAATTGCTCCTGCTTTACCATTAACCAAACAAAATCCAGGAACACTCTCAATCCTTTCCCGCACTTTTGTTTGCCAGGCTTTCTGAATCTCCGGCTTGTCCTGTAGATAATCCCTTTCACCGTCCAATCTAAAAACCAGATTGCTCCCGGCAACTTCTTCCCAATCAAGGTTTCCCACAGCACGGTCATTTATGACCTCAGCAATTTGCGTAGGATCCCAAGCATCGAGAAATTTCAGCACGGCTTGCATCAGCGGTAGCTCCATCTCATCACCGAGGCTGTGATGAAGCTCTTTAAATGCATCGTGGCACTGCTGAATCCGTTTTTCCTTTCCCTTGTTCGATGCTCCTAAAACATAATCCGTTTTGTCCCAAGTGAATAGTGGCTCTACTCCACTGGTTCTTTTGGTCAGGAGGGAAGGAACCATCATTCGCTTAGGTCTTGGTTTACCTTTCTCTCTTGGTTCCCGCAGATCGTTCACCTGCACTAACTCTCCATCCAGATTGAGAACTAGCTCAAAATGGATATTGCCTACTTCATACCCAAATACTGGTAAGTTATCTCTTGCTTTCTCCCTTTCGTAGTAGCCTTTCAATGCCTGGAGTATCATCGCCTCACCTCCTTAGCCTGCTCGCTTACGTCGATTACCCCGTCAACCATCTTTGCCGGGAAGAAGAGCGGCTCGGCACGGACCGTCTTGTACTCTCCGTCAACCTTAGTGATGAAGCTGTCCGAGGTCTTGCCACCGACCTCCTGATAGTCAATGTCGTAGAGCATCCAGCCGAGGTCGCGGTCGCCCTGGGGTATCCAGTCTTCGTATCTATCCTCTTGTAACTCGCTTGCTGACGGAATAGCCTCAATGAAGTCAAAATGCGCCGGGAACTCCCGGGTTCCGAGGAAGGGACGGCGGTAGCACTGTCCCTTGCGTACCCGGCGGTTGAAGATGTCGAGGTGCTTGCCGTCGTTGCCGTCGGTATTCTCGAAGTGCGCCTCGATGATGTACTTCACATCTTTGAGAATCATCGCCGCCCGCTGCTGGCGATTCTCCTCGACGAAGAGGTAGAGGTCTTTCTTCGTTCCCTTCATCGCCTGGTTGATACTGCTCTTCGGTATTCTTTCGGAAACCTCGTTGCGGCGGATGTTGGTGAAGCGCGGCTTTTCGTACACGTGGATGCGGTCGATCACCCAGCGAATCTCCGGCTTCCAGTAGATCGCCTCGATGATCCCCCGGGCTGCCGACGGCGTGATTACGTCGTAGCTGACCCGCTCCACCTTCATCTCTGGTCGGGTGAAGCAGGCGTAATCACCCCACACCCGTAGCTTAACTCCCATCTTGCCTCCTTAAACGGTGATTTTATCTGAATTATAGAGGATATCAGGTTCGTTGGCTAATCCCAGCTTTTCATCGTAGAAATCTTTAGGTGTCTTTGTTTGTAGCACGTTAAAGCGGTCATGAAGTATCTCTACGGCTCCGGCATCACAAAGTTCTCGATAGTGCCGCTCACGAACAGACACAGTAAAACGCTGGAGTCTGCGCAGAATGCCAAAATCGTAGGACGGATCTCGCAGCTCCTTCACCAGCTCCGCACCCTCTTCACCCCAGGGGATGATGATGCTGCGGGTATCGTCTTTGATAAAGCGGAACTTCTCGCCAATATCCCGGAAGGGAATGTAGAGCTTCCTGCCCATCGCAAGCAGTTGCTTGCCAATCTCCAGCTTATCAAGCCCTTCTTCTCCATTTTTCCAGAACAACTCACGGAAGTAACTCTTCACAATATCCGGAGCCAGGGGGTCGCCACCGTTGAGCTTGCGGAAGATATCCTCCGCTGCCTCGACCCGCTGCTGTAGATGGCTCGGTCCGCTTCCCTTTTTCTCATCCAGCCTGAAGACGATGACCCGTCCCGGCTCGGTGAGCTTACCCTCGCGATTGCAGCGTCCCGCCGCCTGGGCAATGGAGTCCAGGCCGGTCTCTGCCCGATAGACCACGGGAAAATCAATATCAACTCCCGCCTCGATCAATTGTGTACTGACCACACGACAGATCATGTCGTCTTTGGGGTCTAATCTTGTCTTAATTTCATCGTTGATGATTTGCAGGCGGTGCGCCGGACACATCAACGCACTGAGGTGGAAGTTCCCTTTGCCCTCACCCAGTGCCTCGAAAATCTCCCGTGCCTGCTTTCGAGTATTGACCACGGTGAGGACTCTGTTCTTTTCTCGCATCTCCTCGGCAAGCTCATCCACCGTGAGGGGATTCTCCTCAATCTCAACCTTCACCCGCCGGAAGACCTTCTTCTCGAACAGTTCCTTCGGATTCTCCATTATCTCCCGCACACCTTCAAGCCCATGCGGGAAATCCTCACTTTTCTCCAGTGCCGGCTGAGTCGCCGTACAGAGAACCACGCTGCTGTTGTACTGCTCGCTGAGAACCCGCAACGCCGTGATCGAGGGCAGCAGGTACTCCGTGGGGATCATCTGTGCTTCATCGAGGATAATCACCGCGTCCATCATGTTATGAAGCTTGCGGTTGCGGGACGACCGATGGTGAAAGAGCGACTCGAAGAACTGAACGTTAGTAGTTACAACCAGCGGCGCATCCCAGTTCTCCGTCGCCTTCTTCCACTGCTCTATGTCGTCTTTATCTTCATCGTACTTTTTCTCAGGGTCGAAGTTGCTGTGATGTTCCAGAACCGCTTTGTTACCTAAAAACTTTCGGAACTCTTCTGCATTCTGTTCGATAATGCTGGTATAGGGGATGACATAGATGATTCGATCCAGCCCATGTCGTTGAGCGTGCTCCAGAGCAAAGGCGAGGGAGGAGAGGGTCTTGCCGCCGCCGGTGGGGACGGTGAGAGAGAAAAGCCCAACCGATTTCTCGGCAGCCCGCAGACACTGGTTGCGAATCTCTGTGCGCTCCCGGTTGAGGACAGAGGGATTATCTTCAGAGAAATTTTCCTCGATGCTGGTGAAGAACTTGTCGTGAAGCTCCTCCAGCTTCGGCCAGAGATCGCGGAGCTTGGCCAAATCAGGCTCCATAAACTCTTCAGTGTCCAGAAAGTCGGCATCAACCAAACAGGAGTAGAGAAACTTGACGAAGAAGTAGAGAGAGTAGGCGGTAGAAAGTTGATCCTTCAGATTTTTTAGTTGAAGTGGTAGATCTCTCATCAGATCCAGCTTGATCCCATCGAGGAGCTCCCGGGGGAACTCGGAATAGTCTAGATCATTCTCCAGTGGCTTCACATTGACTCGACTCTTCAGGCTGGGACCTTCATGCTTGCCATCACTACCGTTGGACAGGCCCGCGTGATGTCCGGCAATGGCGTAGGCCATCAGCCAGCCGATCTCCTTCCCGTACAGTTCTTCGACGGCAACCCTTGCTCCGGCGGTGGAATGATCCGGCCCCCGTCGCTTCGACTTCTTACCCTCCGGGGAGGTAACCTCCAGGATGTATTTCTGGAAGGCAGGGGAGTATTTACCGGCATCGTGAAGCAGACCCGCTGCCCTTGCCCATTGCTCCCAACCTCGTCCGGCAGAGAACTTAGCTGCCCGGTCGGCAACACCTGTCAGGTGATCAATGAGCAGTTGCTCCTTGCCTATTTTATCTTTTCTGGCGATATGTTTAGTCATCATTCTCTCCTGGATTATTGCTAAGACGGTCTGCGTTGAATATCACATGATTCAACAGGGAACACCATAACATACTCACAGATTTTTGCAATGCGATTTAGACGAAACACCCAACTATTTTGCCACATGAAAAAAGGACGGGAGCAATCCCGTCCTCTCATCATCTTAAATCTGGAAAACAGCTCAGGCGCGGATCATCACCAAAAGCATCTTGGCTTTGCTTATGGCGGTAAGGGCGTGGGGTACATCGGCGGGCATAATCAGCATCTCGCCAGCCTTGACCCGGTGCGGGGTTCCGGAGAGGGTGATCTCCATCTCGCCGTCGATAATCTGTACCAGGGCATCGAAGGGTGTGGAATGCTCGCTGAATTCCTGTCCCTGGTCAAAGGCGAAGAGCGTAACCGTACCGACCTGCTCCTTGATGATGGTATTACTGACGACGGCTCCGCTTTGATAATCCAGCAGTCCGGCGAGGTCAACCACCCGACCGACAAGCTCTGTTTTGTTCTCGTCCATTGGTCTCCTTTGTTTTTACCCGTGAAATAAGCATCTGCCAAACGACACCGGGATGATAATCAAGCGATCAGGACAGTTCCTTGACCAGAATCAAGAACGGTGGTGAAAGAACAGCGAAGACGAAACTTGCCAAAGGTAAGACGGTGGTATATTATTTGTTCGGGTCAATGGAAAGGACATATTAGTTAAGCTGAATATACTCTTACGGCACCCTTCGGGAGGAATCATGGAGATCCAGGATTGTCCGTCGATAAACAAGTGTCCGTTCTTCAACTGTCTGAATCTGCCCGGCACCGCCAACGTGCTAAAGAACCTCTACTGCAAGCTGCGCTTTGAGAAGTGTCACCGATATCAGATAAAACAGCGTGGCGCGGCGGTTCCGGAAACGCTCTGGCCCAACGGACAGATGGCAGGGAGAGAGCAGCGAAGGTAGGAGCTGGGTACAATGCGCCTCTGTCGATCAACCAAAGTTGCGATTGCGTTGTAGGTGCAGTTGCCAAATTAGAGTACGCACAAAAGGACGGTCGCTTACGCGACCGTCTTCTAATAGTTAGCTTAACCCAGCTGATTCTACTCAGCAGGACCAGCGGTTCCGCCAATCAGCTTTGCCAGGCGGGACTTACGGCGGCTGACCGCCTTCTTGTGCAGAATGCCCTTCATCCCCGCTTTATCGAGCAGGCTGGAAGCGGCACGATAGCTGGAGAGTGCCTCTTCGGTGCGACCCTCCTCGGCGGCAAGGCGAACCTTGCGCACAGCGGTCTTGATGCGGGACTTGTACGCTTTATTGCGCTTGGTGCGTTTTTCTGTTTGTTGAAGTCGTTTGATGGCTGACTTAAGCTGTGGCATGAAGCGTTCCTTTTACACAAGTTGTACGGTTGCTGCGTCTGAATCCAACAGTAGGGGCGAATGGTACGATAACCGCCTTACAGTGTCAAGAAGAAAGGATAATCGGATTACGGTGGAGTCTGGGAAACAGTTCTTGGCTGTGAGGAAGTTCTGTGTTATGTTGCCGTTGTTGACGGTGCTGATTCTACAAAAGGAGAAGGAGAATGAACAGCCGTATCCTCGCTATTTTGCTTGTGGTGTTGGTGTTATCCGCCCTGGCGGTTCCGCCGAAGCCCGGCTCCTGGGACAGGTCAACCGGAACCCACCTGGTTACCGGAGCATCGCTCCCCGATCTTTCTCTATTGAACCAGGGTGGGAGCAGTAACGGAGTGATCCTGCCCACGCCGCCGATGATGGGCTGCGCGGCGGTATTGATCGACTTCCCCGACCATCAGGCAGACCAATCGGCTCATCCCAACTCAGCCTATGTCGAGCTGCTCTTCAGCCAGGACACCTACGTCTATGGCTCACTGCGTGATTACTGGAACGAGGTCAGCTACGATGCCTTCGATCTGAACGGTGGGGTAAGCGGTTGGCACCGCACTGCCGACAACTACAACTATAACTACAACGATCAGAACCACGGTCTTTCTGGTGGCGGGGCTCTTGTGGCAGAGGCCGCCGCTGAACTGGCTGACCCCAGCTTTGACTTCGGTCTTTACGACAACGACGGTCCCGACGGCGTTCCCAACTCCGGCGACGACGACGGTGTGGTTGACCTCTTTATGGTCTATCACGCTGGACCGGACGGTGCCGATACCGGCGACCCCAACGACATCTGGAGCCACAAGAGCAGCATCTACTACACCACCAACGATGCCAAACACGGCGGTGGCTACATTCAGGTTCGGGACTACGCGATTCAGGCGGAGGAACGCCCCGACGGTTCCCTCACCGGAATCTCGGTCTCCTGCCACGAGATGGGACACCTCCTCGATCTCCCCGACCTCTACGACTACAGTCGTTATGACTACGGTCCCGGCTACTGGAGTCTGATGAGCTACGGTGCCTGGGGAGCCGACGGCCACGACGACCGCTACCCCAGCTACCCCGATGCCTGGTGCCGTACCGAGCTGGGCTGGACTAACGTGATCAACCTCGACAGCGATCAGAACGACCTGCTCATCCGCCCCGCCGAGACCCACAATACCGTTTACACCCTCTGGGAGGGCGGCTCGCCGGAATCCAGCGAGTGGTTCTATCTGGAGAACCGCCAGCAGCTGGGAGCCGAGCAGACCCTGCCCGGTGAGGGGCTGCTGATCTTCCACATCTACTCCGGTGCCCACGGCTTTGGCTTTGGTTTCGACGACATGGATATAGAGCAGGCCGACGGTTTGAATCACCTCGATCAGGGCGACGGCGAGCGTCCCGACCCCGATGAAGACAACCTCGGCGACGCTGGCGATCCCTTCCCCGGCTCTACCAATAACACCCACTTCAGCGACTGGACGAACCCCAACTCCCGCAAGCAGAACAATCAGTCCACCTGGGTTGCGGTAACCAATATCCGCGAATCCGGCGACGACATCCTCTGCGACATTGGTCTGGATTGTTCCGGGCTTGACGACATCACCCTGCGCTCACTGAGCCGTGAAGAGGGACTGCTGCTGCGCTGGGGCGCGCCGCTGGGCAGCAACTTCTATCGCCTCTCCGTTGCCGATGGTACCGGCTGGCAGCTCCTTGTCGATGGGATTACCAGCAGTGCCTGGCTGGTGCATTCGCCCGCAGAGCAGGGGCGTTATCGTCTGGAGGCATTCGACGCGACGGGAACCCTCCTCGCTAACCTCGAAGTAGAGTTGAGCTACAATCCGCCCGCTGGCAACGGTCTGAGCCTGAGCCTCTGGCCGAATCCCGCCGCCGAGCAGGTTAACATTGCCCTGGAGCTTGCCGAGACCGAGTCGGTTCGTCTGGAGGTGTACGACCTCGCCGGGCGACTGGTCGAGACCATCCTCGAAGACACCCTCTCCGCCGGACGGCACGAGCTGACCTGGCAGCCCAACCTCAGCGATGGTGTTTACCTGCTTCGCCTGAAGGCGGGCGATGAGGTAATCACCCAAAGAGCGGTGATTGGCAGATAGCAACGCTTTGTAGGGGCGTATTGCAGTACGCCCCTACGGTAACATTCTTGAATGTAGGGGCGAACCGATTCTAAGTGAATTGTGTTCGCCCTTTTCCAATTGACCGTTATGCTCCATTGCTGGATTGACGGTGATATGCTACCATCTACCGCACTCGGAAATTGTGTTCAACCGCTTTGAAGGGGCTACGTGAAGAAGCTAACCCAGCTAGAGGCCGCCCGCGCCGGAGTAATCACCCCGGAGGTAGAGAAGGTCGCCGCCGATGAAAACCAGTCCGCCGAATCGATCCGTGACCGGGTCGCCCGTGGCGTTGTCGTTATTACGAAGAATCATCTCCGCCCGACCTCCGTTGCCCTGGGGATTGGCGAGGGATTGCGGATTAAGATCAACGCCAACCTCGGTACCAGCAACGATGCCAGCGACCTTGAGGGTGAGCTGGAGAAGCTCCGGATTGCCCTGAAGTACGGTGCCGACACGGTGATGGACCTCTCCACCGGCGGAGACCTCCCCGCCACGCGGAAGGCTGTTATCGAGAACTCCCCGGTGCCGGTGGGCTCTGTACCGATCTACGATGCTGCCGTTGAGGTCGCCCGTTCCGGTCGCAAGCTGATCGCGATGAAGCCGGATGAACTTTTCGATGCCATCGAACGCCACGGTGAGTCCGGCGTTGACTACATTACTGTTCACTGTGGTGTAACGAAGGCGGCGGTGGATCTGCTCCAGACCTCCCCGCGCATAGCAGGGGTGGTCAGCCGGGGCGGGGCGATTCTCACCGAGTGGATCATCCGCAACGGTAAGGAGAATCCCCTCTTCGAGCAGTACGACCGCCTGCTGGAGATTGCCTACCGCTACGACATGACCCTCTCTCTGGGTGATGGACTGCGTCCGGGCTGCCTTGCCGATGCCACCGACCGCGCCCAGGTGCAGGAGCTGCTGAGCCTGGGCGAGCTTGCCCGCCGCGCCCGTGAAGCCGGAGTGCAGGCGATGATCGAGGGTCCGGGGCATGTTCCCGCCGACCAGATCGCCACCAACGTCAAGATACAAAAGGCACTCTGCGACGGCGCGCCCTTCTACGTCCTCGGACCGCTGGTTACCGACATCGCTCCGGGTTACGACCACATCACCGGGGCTATCGGCGGGGTCATCGCCGCCATGGCAGGGGTGGACTTCCTCTGCTACGTTACC
>Ga0190344_1000770_pt1 | contig 13531 bp, 28 predicted proteins | sample 48721323_MG_FD_161662 | JGI IMG/M metagenome (GOLD analysis project Ga0190344, IMG submission 161662) | Hydrothermal vent microbial mat bacterial communities from Southern Trench, Guaymas Basin, Mexico - 4872-13-2-3_MG | ecosystem: Environmental > Aquatic > Marine > Hydrothermal vents >... | reverse complement strand
GCTCTGGTTATATTAGAGTCACTGATAACGATGGATTTGAACGTAGACTTCATTATAGTAATTGGGAGAACGGAACACCAAACAGATTTTATGGTATTGACACTTCCGACGGTAATGAGGATTTTGGAACTGTTAATGCTTCTGCTGGAAATAATGTGTGGATTGCATATATTGATGAGCTTGCATCTGGAACAAGTGCATCATTTACCAGTGTACAGTCTGGTTCGAGAGATTTGGTTGTGATTGTGCGTGATGGTGGTGCTACTCCCATCAAACAATTTATTTCTGCTTGGTCACAAGGAACATCTGCTTCCACCATAAATGCTATCAGAACAACTGATGCATAATCTTTTTTTTATATATTATTATATATAATATTTAAGGTGACCACAATTGGCAACTGCAACTTTAACATCGACTCCCACGCTTCTTGATAATGCAGAATCGACTACAAATTGGAACGGGGACAGTTTTTCACTCGAACCAGATATTAAAGTGCAGGGTAGTAACTCAGTTGCATGTACACAAACTAATAGCGGTAATAATGATGTATACGTGGATGGATTTACTCCAGCAGATTTATCTACAGTCCATCTACGTCTATGGTTTAATATTTCATATGTGGGTTATTTATCATCCACCAATCCCTGTCAAGTGTTTATATCTGACGGAACAAACACAGCATACTGGGATTATGATATTTCCGATTATGGTGGTGGGTGGAGACAAGCAATTATATATACTGGTAACACTCCCCTAAGCGGTACCAAACCGACTGGTAACACCACACAAGTTGGAATAAGATTTGTTACTTCATCCAAACCACGAAATGTACCAGCCAATGCGTGGTTCGACGCCTGGTACTATGGTGACGGTTACACGGTAACTGGTGGAACCAGTGGAGATGAGATTGATTGGAGCCATATTGCAGCACAAGATAAAGTTGCAGCCTACGGTATATGTACGGAAATAGATGGTGTGTATTTTCTATCTGGAGATATTAAAATAGGAAATGGATCCAGCACAACGTATTTTTCTACTAACGGACAAATTTGTGTGTTTAAAGATCTTGCAGTGAATAGTTCACTTTATAATATTGAGTTTGTTGATAGTGTAAGTGGTCTAACGAATATAGATATTAATGGTGGTGCTATTAATGCGGGCGGTAGTCAGGACTATACATTCAATGCCAGTGATTCAGATATAAACACCTTTTCGATATCTGGTGTTCAGTTTTCAAACAGCGGTTCTGTAACATTTTACAGTGATGCTACAGTGTCGAACTGTGTATTTGATAACTGTGGACAGGTAGTTCCAACCACATGCAGTTTTTCCAATATCACATTTGCAAATTATACTGGCACTGATGGAGCACTGTTATTTCCATCAAATGATTCTAATATATCTTCTATCACATTTATTAACTGTGATAATGGAGTAGAATACGACGCAACATCAGATTCGACATCACCGTCATTCAATGCGTTTATCTTTGACGATGTCTCTGGTAAATATGATGTCAATAATACTAGTGGTAGTGCAGTAACGATATCAAAGAATAATGGTTCAAACCCAAATTCATATAATCCAGGTGGCAGCTCGGTTACGTTTGCTGGTGCATCCGTAACAACAAAAATTATAGTTAAAGATTCGGCCGCTGGTAGTATTATAAGTGGTGCAAGAGTACTTGTTCACGTAACAGATAATTCAAACTATTTTTACCAAGCGACTCCAACGAGCATCACTGGTTCTGGGACCACGGCTACTGTTAGCCACACATCACATGGTTTATCGACTGGGGATTATGTATTGGTATTTGGAGTTACCAATGATGATGCCTACAACGGAGTATGGCAGGTTACCGTGTCGGATTCAAACACATACACATACACAACTACACAAACCATTACCAGCTCACCAGCCACTGGAACAATAGAACTAACAATGGTGGTGATTAGTGGAACTACCGATGGTAATGGTGAAATAAGCGACACAAGACAGTGGGGTTCTGATCAACTAGTTGGTGGATGGGTCAGAAAAAGCACTAGTAGCCCATACTACCAACAAGGAGTAATCAACGGTACAATTAGCACAACTGCAGGATTAACACAAATAGTTTTATTGGTGAAAGATGAATGAGTAATAAAGAAATAATATTAGCATCCGAGGAAGTGCAGCGCAGGAATATAATAACGATACAAAATTATAGTAAAGCTACACGTAAAATAGTACGTGATCTTGAAGATAAAATAAAAATTATGAATGACATGATCATAGAACAGAATAAAATAATAGCACAAATGAGACAGCAATTATCGATTGTGCAAGGAATATTATATAGGGGTGGAACTGTAGTTGACAATAACAATTGACTGGAAAACGTCGATAATAAACATACCAAAAGCAGATTTAACACTAGTCCAAACCACCCCAAGTGAAATTAGGCAATTAGATATAAATGATTTTAGACTAATACTTAAAGCTTTGGAAGCAAGTGTGGAGGGTATGCCGTTTCCAAAGACACATGTTCACTATCCAGAAATCACAGTTTCTGGTGTTACTTTGGCAAGATCAGTGATTATACTTGAACCATATACTATTACATTTGAAAATGGACAGTATGCAGTTAATCTTATAAATGCAAACTCAAATATCGCAGATCGTGTAAATGTAAATCAAGTGTCCGTGCGTTCATCAAATTCAGCTGGATTAGCATATGTAGAAGGGGTTATTGCAATAGAGTATGGTGGGAGAGTGTGTTTTAATCCAAATTCACCTTATTCTGGGACTGTGTACCCTAGAGGGACTTTACGCATGCCAGTTAATAATATTGATGATGCGCTGTTAATTGCAAATTATCGTGGGTTTAAAGAAATTTATCTAATGAATGATTATTCATTGAGTAATATTGATATAGAAGATTTTGTTATTGCTGGTATTAGTAAGACGGTTTCATTGGTAGTGCAAGATAGTGTTCATTGCCAGAGAATAACTATCAAAAATTGTAAAGTAAATGGAGTTCTCGATGGTGAATCTACAATAGAAAATTGTCTTGTTGGTTCTCTAAATTATGTGAATGGAACAATACAGGATAGTGGTTTATATGGTCTGATAATTCTTGACGGTAATGAGGAATGTGTTATTAATAATTGTTACACATATGATCAGGATAATCTACCAATTATAGATATGGGTGGTTCTGGCAACGATCTGTCTATGCCAAACTACAATGGAATAGCCACTATTATAAATTTAAATTCCGATACCGAGGAAATTGGTATTGGTTTAAGTGCTGGAATGATTATGTTGGGCAGCTCTATTACCGCAGGAACTATAACAATTAGTGGCAATGGTATATTAATTGATAACTCAACTGGAACTGCATCTGTGGATATTACTGGTTTAATGAATGTAGAAGCAATCACACAAACTACATGGGATACTGTATATATTGATTCAAGTTTGACAACCACAGATATAAAATTTCCAATGGGAACAAAGGTATCTCCAGTTGGTAATATTGCTGATGCAATGACAATAGCACGTAACAATAATATAAATTTAATTGATATATCAAATGATTTAATTATAGATGTAGATGTTAGTAATATGAAATTATTTTCAAACGTCCACAATGGAACAACGTTAACACTAACTGGTAGTGATATTACTAGTACATCTTTCACTGATTTGATTATCACTGGTGATTTTGGTGGCTATGATGCGATTTTTAACAACTGTAATATCACGCAAGAAGTCACAAATATAAATGGAAGTTTTGATAATTGTGTTTTTGGTGGAACTTTCACTGTTTCTTCTAGTGGAATTATTAATGCTAATTACTGTACATCGGCTGGTGGTCTAATAATAGATTGTAATGTAAATTCAATGGTTAACATGGGAAATTTTTCTGGTATTTTAACTATAACAAATCTCAATAACCCATCATCTCAATTTGCTATTACTGGTTATTATTTACTCACATTGGATACAACATGTGTATCTGGTCAAGCATTACTGGCTGGTATTGGAATTGTTAATAATCAATCAACACTAACAGTCACCAACAGAACACTTCCTTATAGTATGTGGGAAGAATCAGTATCAGCGCATACAACGAGTAATACTTTTGGACTTGGTCTACAAATCGCCATGGGACTTAGTCAACATAACTTCAGACTTGAAACTTTGACCACAAATTTGGCAGGGGATTTGAAAACTGGTAGAATGTACATATATAAAGATAATACAAAATCAGAAATAATAAAAACATACCTTGTGACAGCGACCTGGAACGGTTCTGTTATGTCAAATTATGAGGTGTTAGAAGAATAAGCAATATAGCTACACGTGGAGTAATAGGATATAGACTCCCCACACTTGGTCGTGTAAGACAGATTCGTCGTATAATAGGGGAATCATTTAAAAAAATATATACCATCATATCGAACTTGAAACCTATCATAACATTATCTAATGTTATGAAGAAACTCAAAACAAATTATTAATATATAAGAGTAATCATCGGCTGACCACATCTAATATCTCCAGCGACCCTATCGCCGCTAATAACAATTGCATAATATTGATCATTCCATGGTTTAATATCTTCTACATAATAATCTCCCAAAAGCATCCCAGGGCGTATATCATCAGTCCATCTGTTCATAGGAACTATACCCATGATTTGTTTTTTATCCTCATCAATATCTGTAATACTAATTACTGCTCGTGGCATAATAAAAAAAAAAAGAAATAATCATTTATTAATATTATCAATTTCAAAAGTGGCCGTCTCATCACCTATACTAACCACAAAACCCCCATTACTGTTTTTTACATGTTGACAAAAAATACCAATCATCTCTTCTAAACCATCTCTGTTCACATTGCCACGATATCTAAATTTGACAATATAATCACCATCATCCGTCTTACTATAAGTCAGTGACTCAATATATCCTTTTATCATTTATTTTAACCTCTCCTGGGTATATGTTAATTTTTCCATATTTGAATTTACAATCATATGGATCATTTATTGCTACACCCCTGACTTTAAAAACTTTACCAGAACGTAGCGTATATACTGGAATTCCAACATCTAAGGCAGTCTTTACTTCATCAAAAACACCTTTTCCGATGAAAGACTTGTATTCAGTAGCAAAAACAAGATCAGAATTTTTAACAGCCTTAAAATAAGGTTCCATGGATCCAGTCCATCTGATGTGCTTGGGATTTACGATATTTTTAACGATACTAGAAATCTTTCTTAACTCGTTTTCTTCTTGCTGAGTATCGTAGATCTTTATACTATGTGCGTAATATGCATCCATAAAAAAAGGATGCACGATTTGTTAGGGACAATACGTGCTAAACCCAGAAGTGATCAACCATGCCGTTGATACATAATAAAAAGAAACATAAGTATTTAAATTTTACTCTCAAAGTCAAGCCAACCAAAAACACGGTTATTGAAGTATATTGATCTATTCCATGGCTGATCGAACATATATAAACGTCCATCATCTATACGTAATGGACAATCATCTATTAAAACATCATAATTATATTCTTCTTTTTGTTTATCTTCAACTTTACAATTAATGAATTCTATATTTCCAAGACCGTATTTTTTAAGCACACCGACAGTCCAACCCATCACACCACTATGTTTATCTGTTAAGAAAAACACATCATGCTTCTCCCTTATTCTTTTGATTGTTTCTGACGCATCTTTTATCATAATAATATCATTTACTGTTAATTCACAGATTTCTTCAAAAAATTCTTCGACAGTTGATCCTACTCCATCAAATCCAGACCAACTATACATATCCTCTTTTACATGATCTGGATGAAACTTACGGAGCCACGATTCAACTAAATCAACGACAACTCCATCGATATCAATTGCTATTTTCATTTTTACTTCCTCTATTTAGATACATTCCTCGTATACTTATTACAATATATACTGCATATAATACAATATATCCTATATGTGTATTTATTATCATGAATATTACACTGAATACATTTGTTGTAAAAAACAACATATTAGCTAAAAAAACTTGTTTCCGTCTGGGTTCTTTTGTAGAAACTATAAATGCACCAAAAATCGCTGGTAATATAATCATATACGAAATTATGTCTATATTCATTCAACAGAACACCAATCCATATAATAGTTCTGCGCAATCTTTTTGAACTATTCTGTGTATTTTGATTGCAAGTTCTCTTATTTCAGATTGTGCATGACTGGAAATACGTAGTTTTAGAAAATTTCTGATACTTCTGCCATTCATCTTCATAAATAAATTGACAGTAACACCACTTGGAAATAGCATACGGATATCTTCTAACTTGAATGGAGGTTCATCAATCTTATTATCTTTATAGTCGACGTATTCGACAATAAATTTACCGTCATTGTCTACATGGTATTTAATCCATATATCATTTACAAGTGATGAATCCTGACAAAAACATATTCTACACTCAATTCTTTCAAATTTTTTAGGAAAAACCAAACTGTTGGGCTTTACGTGTCTGTGACTCAGCACGTTATAACTTGCCATTCTATGTCTTGTTAGTTGAGACAGTAAAGTTCTACTCACACCTCCTATCCAAAAAGTATAATCAACAAATTCTTGGATTGAATCGTGTTTCCATTTTATTGTATCTTTAAACAAATCTTCTCTCGGAATTTCTTCTAGAGGTTTTTCGGTTCTACTTTGAGATGCTATCATATTAAGCATCTCTGTGGTTGTTATCGTCGGATTATTTACCACCACAGTTTTGGCATAAAGTTTAACTTCTACCATAAAAAAAAAGACAACTAAAAGTTGTCATAATGACCGTAATACTTAAATATAATTGTTAATTATATTGGATCGATGTCGCTATTTAACTATTATTGTGGAGCTAAGATTAACAAAGATGCCGATGGAAATGTAACATTAACTTACGAAGTTCCTGGAATTAGTAAAGATGAAATCAAAATTGAACAGCTTGAAGACAGAGTCAAGATAAAAATTAAGGATAGGAATCCCCATATATACTTTTTATCCGATGACTATACTTTTGGCGATATACAAGCTGAACTTAAACTTGGTATACTAACTATCAATATCCCATCTGATGAAAAAAAGGGAAGGGAAGTAGAAATAGTTACTGATTAATTTTTTTTATCTTTATATTATATATTATAAATCATCTTCTTCTACAAAAGCAAACCCACCCAGTTGGCTTAACCATATCATATTAATTAATTGACCTAACGCTTTAATTAGTTTTTTAAACATTTTTACTCACCACAAATCGTTTATATATTGTATTGTACAATTTTATATTACCAAATATACAAGACCACTTTCATGTAAAAGTAGTCGAGTATAACCGACATTCAAAAAAATCATTTTAGTAAAACTGATGGTATCTTATTTAATCTATACATTCTGTCGTTACCATTGTAGAAGATACCATCGACTTCTTTGACAACATTAATAGATATTTTATTAACATTGGTCTCTTCGATGGGTATTAGTCTGATGTGGTGTACATACCAGTAATTCTCTGTAATAATCTTTTTAAGTTTACCTTTTACTTTTTTATATTTTCGAGAAAATGGAAATCTCTTCATTTTGACTACATATATTTTTTTATATTTTATTATATGTTCAAAATACACACCTTCATCTTTCCATATATCGTCTACTATATTACCATCTATATCGTATAGGATAATTTCACAACCCCAATCAACGAAATCGTTATATGTTATATATTTACTTAGTTTATCGGCCAATTTCATCTTTATCCTCCTGTATAAAAAACGGTGGTCCATCGATTTTGTAGAGAACATTGTCATAAAAACAATATCTATTGTTGTACACTTTTATTGTGTGCCGATTTATATCTTGTTCAGTATCGTTAATCGGAACAAATTTTATATCACGAAGATACCACGTATCACTTCTGTTTATATCTACGACTTTTCTTTCATATTCTTTCCATGTAAATGAGAAAATCGATTTTCTGTCATATATTTCTACTATTTCGTTCTGATGAACTACATGTTCAAGGAAAAAGCCAGGTTTATTTCCTATTGTGGGTACTTTTTTTCCATTCAGATCATAATATGTGTATTCTGTGCTACAAATTCCCCATTCTTTAGACGAATATCTGTATTTAAAAAAAATATCTTTTAGTTTTTTCATTTAGACACCTCCATAAAAAAAATTACTCGAAGTCCTTTACCACGAGAGTATAAAAGTAAAGGTTTTTATATATTGGTTCTGTAATTTATATTATGTCCTGTGATGATTATGTGGATGTAAAACATGATGGGATAGAAAAAATGTTGTATTTAGAGCAACGAATTACAAGTAAATTAGTATCTATGCTGAGGAAAGAAACGATACTTAAAAAAGATTTTAAAAAAGCTACCGATAGACTTAATAGTATACTAGAACCTTGAAAAAGGATCAAATATATCATATACTTTTTTATAGTCTTCGGTTTCTGGTTCTACATAACGGTTATTTAATATTTCATCTAATAGATGTCTGGTAGGTTTTTTCCAAGCATGTGCTGGATGTCTTCCTATCCAACGTAACATTCGACAGCAAGAAATCATAATCACATCTATTTCAGATTGATTAAGTATATACTCATCTTCATTCAAATTTTCTTGATATGTACGAACTTTTAATTCGAGATCCAACTGTATTTTTTTTATTTTGTCAGTATATATAATTGGATTTAAATTAAAATTGAGTACTTCTCTAATAACTGGACGATGAATTGCAAAATATTTCAAATCAAGTCCTTTGGTTTTTGGTTGTGTAAACATAAAAAAAAAATTAATAATTATATTGTTTAATATTAGGTTTGCCTTTCAACCATCGCCATTCTAAATAATCATCTCTACACTTTGCCACTATAGGGTCATGTAAACTTTTATACCATTTACCAATATTACTTATTTTCCACCCACCATGCTGTCTTCTACTACATTCTAACATACCATCAAATTTAAGAAAATTATATGTTATAGTTCTTATCTTTTTTTTTCGTTTCCATGGTTTATAGCACATATCACAGTCAAGATACTTACATCTGCCATATACCCCATGTTTTGAATTTTTACTACGAGTCATTTTAAAATCTTACCCTATTATTGCGAATAAATCTAATACGTGCCCTTTTGGCACATCGTCTACACATATTTCGTGAAGCCGTAATAGGTTTACCACATAGAAGACATTTCTTCAAGGGCAAGGAACCCGCAGACTCTACATCGTTTTGCTTTTTTACCATTCAGTGTCACCCACAAATCATGTGATGTATCCTCGTCACAAACGTAACAATACAATAGAACATCATGTTCAAAGATACGATAGTCATCATGACTGGTTTCCTTTTGCATACACATATATAAAAAACGATACCTTTTTAAATGTTGGTATCACATACTGGACAGTAGTCATCTTCTACATGATCATAACCACAAATAGGGCAGATCATTGAGTCCGAACTATCCGATTCTTCTTCAGAAATGAAACTAACCATTTACTCACACCCATATTTTTAGGTAACATACGTTCAGCATAAGCTAAAAATCTATTATTGTCAGAAGGTTTATAATTATCACAAACGAGATTCATCCAATAATAATTATCGTCTAAACGACATTTTACATCATGTCCAATTCGATTAACTCTATATTTACAACTGAAACATGCTTTAGCAATAGTAAATTCTCTCATTTTAAATAACCAACAAAATATTTATATTTATTTTCATCTACTTTTTTATAACAGAATTCTGTAACACGTTCTAAAATAAAAATATTATTCAATATTTTCCTAATCCTATGTGTCTCTATATTTTGCTCTGAAATAATAAATAATGTATGATTAGGAGCATAATTAACTGCTTCATATATCATTTCACGACGACTTGGTATTTCAACATCAATATCAATATTCTTCAACGACTCTTTTATATCTTTTGGTATCCAGTGAACAGGATCAATAGTGACAACGGACGATGGTCTATGTTCTGGAATTATTTTAATATTACTGTATATTGCCTGACGTTTCTGCATTAGTTTTCTAGCATCATCGATTGTTGCTGGTTCACCGTTTACTAATGTGTATAATATCAGATACGCCGACAGATATCTCTTATTATCTTTGGAATAAGGGAAATATATGCCATTCGACATGACATCTATGAAGTCACGAATAATTGGTATGTTACAAAATATAGATTCATTGTTAATTGGTTTAACTGGTGGAAAAAGGTGGTAATTTAAATCTAAATTCTTGTTCTGTAGTCTGTATGTATATTTTACCATTTTTTTTCACTTTCTGTAATAATCCTACATCTACTAACAATTTAACATGTCTGTTGATAGTTGGTTGTGAAATGGGTAATATTTGATTGAGTTGATATAAGGGAAATGGAATTTCAACACCTAAGGACAGTATATCTATCCTAGTCTTGTTATTCAATGCCCTTATATATTCATCTGCTTTCAAAGTACCTAATTCAATCATAAAAAAACATCTTCATCTACCACAATATCCCTTTTCTTCCATTCCAACCAACCATCGCTGGTTTTGGTCGGACTGGTATACACCCTCACAATAACTCTGTTGTTTTGCATAAATGCTTCAGTGGGATAATAAATGTCACCTTGTAGTCTCTTATCTACAGTGTCGAAGATTTCATTTAATATATCTACAATATTCATATTATACAACAATAATTACGGGCTTTTAAATCATCCGATAAAAAAATTTATTAAGAACCATTAAATTCTTTTTGAATACGTGCTGCTATTTTCCCCTTCTTCTTTAAAAGATGAACTTCATGCAAATGTGATATATAATTATAAATTGGTTCTTGCATGAGTATGATAAAAAATACCACAGCAGATTCCCAACCTACTGCGACATAGAATAATTCGTTACTAAAAATGAAACCTACCACAACTAACACGAATCCTATAACTAGAAATGTAACAGTCAGGAACAACTGATACATCCCAATTTTTTCCATTATTCTATCTCCATATATTCCCAGTGCAAACCAGTTGCACCATTATTGAAACCACGAATGAGTGGCATTTTGACGTTGTATTCTTTTTCATAACTTTTTTGTAGTTTTTTAAGTCTATCTTCAGACTTAACAAGCTTTATATCCTTTGGTCGTGGAGATCGTCCAACATGTACGATCACTAGGATAGGCACTATATCTTTCTTAAAGAGTCCCATATATGATATAAGAAGTGATCATATTTAAATTTAGATAAATTTATAAGTAATATTTGATTGATTTACAGTATGTCTTATGATGATTACTGGTTATCTAATGATAGGTATATTTATGAAATTTGGACAAATATGCCACAACAGTTAGTATCAGAAAAATGGTATAAAAAAAATGTAGATGTGGGTGAAGACGTTTATATTATTGATGTTCATGGTATTTCTCCACAAGAAATAACTGTTAAAAAATGTAAAGATGTTGTTGTTGTTAAAACACCAAAGGATGTAATAGAAATAAATATAGCTGAGTACAAACATAATAACTATATTGTGAAAAAAGTGATTTATCGTTATGGAGAAATTCTCATATACGTGTCACAAGGAGAACCTGTTACTGAGATACTCGAAATTGCTATATCTTTGTAAATTCATTTATATTGATATGTCTTTGATAGTACATTTTTTCTTTACATTCTGAACATTCTAACACAATCTCGTTCCACAGAATACCTGGACCATCTTCATCCAGTTTATTACGTATTACCTTCATCGTAAATTGGAGACAGTAGGGACATATCATTTTTTTACCCCACTGAGTGCATACACAACACCACACAGATCATCCCATGCGGCTATTTCCATGGCTTTACCGAATATATGACCATTTTGGTAGTCATTTAAAATTAGTAATTCTCGTATAAGTGCTGGTGCTGGTATGTAATGTGATTTAATTATTTCGAGATATTTTTCCTTTGGGTTATTGCTATTATATATTTCTTCAGCAAAAGTTGGTCTAGGATTCCATTTTTTTACGGTTTTTCCTTGATACGGTATCAAAAAATTACTCACAATTTTTCTCAGATCTCCCTTGTAGTAATCGATAATTTTTGATAATATTTCTTTATTCACTTTAATAAAAAGCTCGTTAGAACGTATTGTAAGCCATTCTAAGGCTATTTTTGGATCGATTGGATCAAAGTAAAATACGGCTGAACGTGAGTATAAAGCATCATTAATTTTATTTTCTTCATTTAAACAATATATAAATATTGTGCTGTGGGCAAACATTTCAGTCACAGCTTTAAGAGTTCGTTGGGCTTGTGCCGTCAACCCATCAGCCTCATCAAGCACCACAATACGACATTTACCCTCTATATTTGAGCCAACTTTAGCAAACTCCATAATATCGTAGCGAATTGTGTCTATACCACGTTCCTCAGATGCGTTCTTTTCGAGATAATCACCGCACCGAAATAACTCGGTAGTCGGCACACCTAAATAAATTGATGCAAATACCCTCGCAACGGATGTTTTTCCAGTACCTGGTGGACCCACTAACATTAAACTTCTCACACGTCCTGTCTGTGCAAGTTCGGTGAGTATCTCTTTATCGGTTTCGGTTCCTATTGTCGAATGATTTAAACCCATCACCTCATCCATGTTTTTTGGACGAAGTCTTTCCTGCAGATTAAGTTCTGGCATAAAAAAAAAGTGTTCAATCGGCATCAGTATCATCTTCAGAAATGTTGTTTCCTATTATAACAAACAAATGATACATCCACTCTTTATCTATTTTTTTCAATTTTCTAATTACACAATTCAGACAAACACTAACACTCACATCAGCAAACGGAATCAGAGGTCCCTGACCGTCTTTACCACAAACACTACATATTGTCATGATAAAAAAAACTATTTACCGAAAAATCTTTCTTCGATAAATATTCGTTCATGTAATTTATTTCACATTTTCTCCTAAATACTCGGTGATAATTCCATTCAAAAAAACGTTAAATTCTTTGATCATGGCATCCTTTAATGCTCTAACAAAGATATTATATCTCTCACGATCATGCTGATATGAATAACTAACTTTTTTATACCTGTGCGCATAATCACGCACAAATACTTCATTATACAAATTATCAGTGCTGCTATTACATATAGCTTTATCAATTTTACAAAGATCACAGGTACTTGTTTCCTCATCCCTTGGTATAGATCCAGCATCATGACAAAAACTACATGGATGGTTGATAAATTTTTTAGAGTCTGGTTTCCATTTATCAATCAGACTTTTTACATATAAAATTAACTTTTGACCACTTTCTACTGTCGTCATAAAAAAAAAAAAATTATAAATTGGTTTTTTCGGTATAAATCCCTTTTACTTGCATTTTCTTACCACATTTGGGACACTTCAGTAAAATTATCTTATTATACGTGGACTGTTTATAGTCACCTAATCT
>Ga0190344_1000766_pt1 | contig 13576 bp, 16 predicted proteins | sample 48721323_MG_FD_161662 | JGI IMG/M metagenome (GOLD analysis project Ga0190344, IMG submission 161662) | Hydrothermal vent microbial mat bacterial communities from Southern Trench, Guaymas Basin, Mexico - 4872-13-2-3_MG | ecosystem: Environmental > Aquatic > Marine > Hydrothermal vents >... | reverse complement strand
TTGTTTTCCATCTAATATAAACCACGGGTCTTTATCATAGTATTGTATGAAGTACGTATCTTTCATATTTCCCCTTCAAAGTGGCAAAAAACAATAGTTATTGTAATCTATAATACCATATTAAGATCCAGCAATTTTGTATTATGCCCATTCAAATAATTTATCTTTTTTCTCTTTATTATTATTTTATGTTCTAAATTTTAAGAACACCTATCTCAATTTTAGTATTTAAACTAAAAAAAATAAATAACGAAATACCCTCTTATCATCATTATTTCGTTGATTAATATATATAGATGCGAGTTATTAAAATGATTGCTTTTAAAAATTTAAATATAGATGAGAATGAAGTTTTACTTCTGAAAGGACGCAAGAAACCCTCACACCTTTTGTGGTCGAGGTTCTTTAACTGATCTTGATTTTTTTCATTATTTGATAACAAACCTTCTTACTTGAGCTATTAATCTGTCTTTTTCAAAAAATTCACCAGGACAATATACATCATCACTTGTTGTAACTTCTTTGTGCATTTTGATTCTACTTGGAGTTATATTAAATAATTTCATCATCGGATTAACAAGTCTATACGCTAAAATATCATATAATCTTTTTGAAGGAATTTGAAGATCAAGGTTTCCTAAACATGCAATATGAATTGCACGGTTATTAATATTATCTGGAATATCATCCCATTTACAAAGATATGGGATTGGACGAGTCGCAATGGCTACATAATCTTCTTTTATTTTTTCAACAACATAATGATAATTTACATCCGCATCTTTTAGTTCTAAAACACCTTTGAAGATACCAGGCATCTGATATTTGGTATTATCAATTCTTGCGGATGGATTCTCATATATTTCAGAAGTATGATGAATGATAATCCATTTAACTGATTGCCGTCTTATAGTTAATCTCGAAGGACGTAATTGAATTTTAGCCATTGTTTATCCTCTTAACTTTTAATTCTTTCTCCAGCAAACACAATACCTTTAAAGAAAAAGTAAATGGCAGCTATAAACATTCCAATAAATGCTAATAAATTTTTAATTGATACAATTGGGTCATTCGATAGAACACCCCATAAATAATCAGCTGCCTGACCAGCTGTAATTATTGCTTTTTCTACGTTTGTAATATTTGTTCTTCTTGTTGTTTTTATTCCATTTTTAATTTCTTTAAGTATTCCTAATACAGTTCGTATAATCGGTTTTTTAGTCTTTATTGCTCTAATAATACATGCAATCAAACAGGCAAGAGTAATAGGTAATAAAATAGTCGCAGAAACTCCAATAAATATTGTACCCAGTGTTCTTTTTAACATTACTTTTGCCGTTGTTACATTCTCTTCTTTAATTCCAACATTTTTTGCAATTTCTTCTATGTCTTTTTCTAATTGTTTTAATGAAACATTTTTTACTTTGTTTTCATACTTTTTCAAAAATGATTGAATATTTTTGCTTTTAATATCTTGAATTGCTCTCTTTGCTATATCAGGTGTAAAACCTTCAACTAAAAATTCATTATCCATTAATGAGCATAAATATGAATCTAATATGATAATAGGTTCAATTATAATTATCCTCTTTACCCTCTATGTACTTTTCAATTGTAGTATCGTTGCTCTCCCAATTCCTTTATTAATATTTTTCATAATAACTCATACAATTATATCTAAACTATCTGAAACGTATTTGTTTTTACCGAGTTCCATTGAAGCTAAAATACAAATAACCTCGGATGAAGTAAATAATTCTTGATATGCAAGAGTTCTTGCTGTAAATCCAAATGCTTTTTTATACGCGTCCATTAAAGCGGAATAAATATTTCTATATTTTCTAATGATATTCATTTGTTGTGAACCGCTATTACTATAAGTCCCTACAACATACGACCACAGATATGAATTTCTAATATCAATATCTTTATTTGAAAGTTTGGTATGATCTTTAATGGCTGCTACTATTTTGCCTGTATAATCTTTCATATTCAAATTTACTTTTCCCTTGCTAGTTTCAAACCTGTGAATGTATGTTATCCACTCAACAAGAGCTTTTTTGTCAACATTACGAGTCTCATATACAATCTTTAAAAATTCAGAATAATAATCATAAAACGCTTTAATGTTTATTTGAAGGAATTTTCTTGAGTCTTTTTTTGCTGCGAAATGCATAGCTTCATGTAATGTTACTGCACACAAATGTTTATCGGGAACCCAACCCAATACTTTATATCCTACATCAATTAATATAAAGATTGTGTTGGTTTTAGGTGTATAAAATCCCAATACTCCATGAAACTGATGTTCGTCTTGTTCAGGATCAAGAGAATTTTTTACATACCAATCAAATGTTGATTTAGTTAAAAATGCTGGGATTAATTTTTTCTTGTTTATGAGTTTGATGAGCGTATCATGTGATTTAGTTGGGGTGAAACGCATCATAGATGTCATAAATTTATTTCTTAACTTTTGATTAGTGTAGAACTCAATACCTGAATATTTAATAACTTCTCTATCCTTTTTCGTAACACCTGGTAGAGCAGCCATTTGTTTTGGTTTAAATAGAAACTTTGGTTTGATCTTTAAACTAATCTCTATCAAATCTCTCATAACTCATCTGTTTTCTCCTATATCATATTTTTAAGAACACCCCAGATATAATTACCTGGTGCAACTCTTGTCCCATATTTATTAGATGCTGTTGCTGGACGATTTCCACTTCGATTGTATGATACATGAATCCAAGGTTTATTTCCACCATATTCTAATATTAATTGGTCGAATGGTAAATTATTTGTCATCCACAATGCTATATTATAAACTTCTGTATTTGTTTTCAATGGAAATTGTATATCAGCAGCTTGTCCTCTTTCATGTTGAGATGTGCTACTTCCAACTCTAAAACCTGATGTAATAATTAATTCCCCTCTCCCATACTGACTCGATAAAGGTTCTAATATATTTTCCGCCAATGCCTGTAAATTACACACAATATCTTGGATAGTTAATCCATGTTGTGCTCTAACAGATACTTTTGAAATAACAGCATTTGTTGATAGATGCCCAAGTGTAAAATTAGTAGACAGCCCAAATGTTGAAGGTGCTGGATCTGGTACTAACAAACAACTTGTTGGAGGGGTTGAAATTACAATATCCGCAGTTGAATCCTCAACCTCAGTTGTAGGTGAATTATCCAATGCTTGTGATTTAGCTATCTGTGCTGGAGATGGATTTGTTGTCGGTGGAAAAATATTCAAACCATCATCAGAATCAGGTTCATCATCAACATTTCCAAAATCAACTTCTGTATATGTAATATCTTGCCCTTGAAAGCTAATAGTTGTGCTCACAGGTGCAGGTCCAGTCCCACCCCCTTCACATAACATATGTTTTGGGGAACCAGTTATTACAGTCCCTATATTACAACCATTTACAACATCACCAATCCTTACCTTACCTAAATTGTTTGCAATATTTTTACTTGATGCAGTTACAATATTACCAGGATGTCCACACCAACCAACAGTCTGATCTGTTAATCTCGCTTGGCCGAAATTTCCTGATATAACATTTGAACTTGCAATAATTATAGGGCCGCTCATTCCAATGCATGGAGGATCAGTATGACAACAACATATACCTGACCACAAATCTGTAAGTCTTGATGATAATGGCATGTTTTTATCCTGTTTTTCTACTCATAATTATTTGTTTGAACATATAAAATTTTTCATAACACCCCTTTACGAAGCAAATCTTTCAAAAAAAGTTTTTGTGTCTCCAACTTTATCAGCATTCTCCAATAGTAAACTTTTAGCTGATTGAAGACTACTGATATAAGGCCGTATTCCATATGATGCCCCACTTGTAACTGGTCTGGTTAAATAATCATTTCCATAATCCCATTCATCTATTAAATCAATAATGATTTGATCATTATCCCACCCAACACCCAAATACTGATACATAGTTACATTGCTTGAATCAACAATTTTCCAATCAGTTAATTCATTTTCATATATAATACTGTTGTAGGTTGGTCCATAAACGACAGATGCACCTGGATCAATAAGTTGAAATTGAGGTAATTTTGTATTGTCCAAATAGTATGTTAGATCATTTGCTGCTACATTCAATACAGCATTTTCAATTGCTTCTGATTGCTGAGTCAGATCATCAATTTGTGCTTGAACTTGGTCAATGCTTGAATTTATTGCTGCAACTTGATCCGTCGATTCATTAATCATTTGTGTCAGTTTCTGTTTATATTGATCTACTGTCATTATGAATTTAACACTCCTTCAAAGTCTGATTCTGTAAATGGGTTTTCTCTTTTGATTGTTCTCATTGCAACCCCGACTACATTTGGAGCAATTACCATTAAATTTTTAGCAGTTGGAGCTTTCCATTCATCTGGACGATTCGATGCACCAAATATAGTTCCACTTCCTTGTCTTGATACCCCAGATTCCTTTGTGGATCCTTCTTTAAATACCCACACTGTAACATTCGCTGTTGCTTTTGTTGCATATGATATTCCACCATCGTCAAAATTATCACCTTGAACTTTTTCCCATGATATACTGTTTACAGTAAATCGCATTGATATATTGGGTGGATTTTCCATTGAAGTATATCCACCAAATGGTATCATATCTATTAAACTATTTTTTATTCTTGGGTATCCAGCTTTATCAGGATCCCAACTTAAATATTCTGTCATACTTGATTCATTTGTAACATCAACATCCTTAACTAAAACTTTATAATAAATAACCTCTGGTTGAGGTTTTTCTGGTTCAGATAGTTCAACAACTGGAACCGTTGGTGGTGTAGGAGTTTCAGTTTTAGCTGGCTGTGCTGGCTGTGCTGGCCTACCTGGACTCGCCGGTATAGCAGGAACTGGTGGTGTTTCAAATTCTACTTTAGCTTTTCTTTTCACATCTTGTTTTTTAATTGGAAGTTTTTGTGTAATCCCACCAGCCAAAGAAGATACACTTTTTTCTACTACATTTGGAGTTGCAGCAGCTTTGGCTTTATCAACAGCTTTGGCTGCATTGTTTTTAGCTTTATCCATTGTGTTTGTAGTTTTTAAAATGTTATTTTTTTGATCAGGTGTAATTCCAGGAATTCCTGCAAAAAATTTATCTGGATCAAATTCTCCAAAGTTTGGCAAATTAGGATCTGAATATACCCCTGTTTTATCATAAACATCATTCAAAGCATCTATCATTTGATCTGTTTTGCCAACTGCTTCTACTCCAGCAATCCCATCAACACAATCAATTATTTGATCTAGTTTCCTTAGAGGTTCTACTAATACAGCAAGACCTTGTCTTACAGGTTTTCTACCTTCATCTACAGCCCCACCATTTTGTTTTCCGAGCGCTATTGCTTGAGCCATCCCTCCCTTTCCACTTTCTAACATTGGGTCAACTGCACCAGATACTGTATTCTCAACTGCTTCATATGCAGCATATCCTTTATTCACAAGATCACTGAGGTCCAAACCAATATCAAACTCTGGAAATGATAAACCTGTACTTAATTTATATTTTTCAATTTCATCTTGAAGATCTTTTAAGGCTTTCTCAATTACTCCACCTTTCATCTTTTCAAACAACTGTCCTGTGCCCAATTCAGATAAATGTGAGCATTTTTGTTTAACAGCTTGTATTTTATTGGCTGCATCATTGGCTGTCAACCATGCACTACTTTGATAAGCCTTATTCAAACTTGCTTGTGTTACCGTATCCATTATATCAGGAGGGGTAAAATCTCCTGGTGAAATTAATGATATTCTATTTTTTAAATTTGTGTATTTTGTATTTGTGGCTTTAGCCTGTGTTAATAATAAACCAATACCCTTATTAAAATCAGATACCAATGCAGATACAGCAGCTGCTTCAACTGGCGTTATAGTTACAACAGCAGTTGCATCAATTAAACATGTTGAATCAGCCATTATGTATCCCTATCTCCTTTCGCTTCTGCTTCTGTTGCAATAACTGTATTGACAGTTACATTGGGCGGATCAACAGCTGAACCGCAATTATCATTTATTATAGATGCATCTGTATTTGATTCTCCACCAATGGTTTTATGATAATCACCACCAACCCCTAAAAATGCATCATTATCAACAGTTGTTATTTTCATTCCTTCGACAACCTCAACTGAATCTGCATGAACTAATCTGTTATATTCATCACCTGTTTCAATATTCATTCTGTGACCTGCAAATGTATTAATTTCATCATGTGCAGAAGTCATAATACTTTTACCGGCAATAAAATGTATATCTCCTTGACTTTTTACAAAAATATTTCCACCAGCTTCTATATGAATATCCCGGGCAAATTTAATTTCCAAATCTCTATCTTCAACATCAATATGAATAAAATCGCCCTTATATGTTTTTACTAAAATCTTTTCCTTACCTTCTCTTTCATCTAATAGAATTGTAGTTTGATTCCCATCAATTCTATATACAGAGAATGTATCCCCAGATGGAGGATTGGACAAATATCTTTTCTTTCCTGTTATCTCAACTCTTTCATCATCTGGATCATCAGATATTACAATGGTTCTCCCTTTACTACTTTTAAAGATTGTCCATTTATTCTGATATTCTTTACCAAGCTGATTTTCTGGTAATACTTTTGTATTTTCTAAATCCAATGCTCCAAAATAATAAGGACGATTGATATTACCACCTTCAAAAAATACAAATACCCAAGACCCCTTTTTCGGAATATAAGATGTTCCCATATAATAATTATCAGGATTATCTTCTTTATTTCTTCCGCCAAGAGGATTGTTTGCGGGTCTTGCCCATATACCTTTTGTACGTTCAACCTCAGGCATCAAATCAGGAATCCACACAAGAACTCTGCCGAACTGCTCTTTATCAACATTATCTACTACAACAGCTCGGTAGTTTCCAAATGCAGATGCTTTTTGCATATTATATTACCTTTCCCTTGATTTTCTTCGGATTTTTTACACCAAATGCTTTCATCAAATAATTTCTCATACCAGCAAAATTTTTCCTTGCTGCTTGTTGCCATGTTTCTTTTTTCTTTAAGATTGTTTCAATTCTTTTCTTCATTGGAGGATGTTCATCTAAAAACTCGTCAATTTTTTCACTTAATTGACATAGTTTTCCACATGGATATTTTTCTCTTTCCTTTGCAATTATTTTTTGTACTAATTTGTCGAGTTTCTTTAATGCTGAAACTAAGTCATCACCATACCCAAACTGAACAGCATAACTATCAGCTCTGTTTTCTGCTTTACGCCCATATGTTCTTCCTACAAATATCTCAGAAAATACTTTTATCCCGATTAATAGAAACAACCAAATCTCATCCATATAAAACTCACCTACTTTCTTAGCAACAACTGAATATAATAATCCAGTCAAGACTGAACTTTGTGCTGCAGATTTAACAACATCATAATTTTTTAAATGGCTAATTTCATGAAGCATTATTGCCATTGTTTCTCTCTCAGTCATTATTTTTAAAAGGCCTGATGTTAAAAAAACGCTTTTTCCCATAATTACAAAAGCATTTGGTAATTCATCTTTAAATATATAAACATTCCATGGATTTCCATCTTTCATAAATTGTCTTAATTGATTAGTCAATTTTTTATTTGGTTTGGTCATACCTTTCAATGCAGCTAACATTGTAAATGCCAAGGACATGTTCACTACAAAGGGAATTAGAACACCAATCATAAAATTAATAATAGTTGATTTTTCCAGCTCAGAAACCTGTTCTTTACTCATTATTATTTCCTCTTAAATATTACTTTTGAAATTTCTAACATTTTAGCAAACTCTTTTTCATTATATTTTGATAAATATGTTGATACAACATTACTGCCTTTAATATCTGCTGTTGCAATTGTTGAGATGAATCGTGAACAATCCTCAAACGCTGGCATAACATTCAAACCAAAAAATCTCAGTAACTTAGCTGCAAAAACATGTCTGTTAATATTTGGCATAACACCAAAGTCTGAAAGAGCTTTAATAAAATCATTAATACTTTCAAAGTTATATCTGTTTAAATTGGTTTCAATTTCTTTATAATTATATGCGGATGCTGTAGCTGCTTTTTTATATGCAGCAGGACCACGGTTTCCAAAAAATCCGGTTAATACAAATAAATTAGTGAGAAATTTCATTTTTGGAATTTCTGTTGCAAAACTTCCTAACAAACCATATTGTTTACCAAAAAGTCTAATTAAAATACTAAGCAAAAAGTTTGAGATTACTTCACTATATTTATCAGTGACTTTCATTCTTCCAGAAATCAATTCACTAAATATAATTCCATATACCATTAATGCATATAAATTAAACGTTCCTGGTTTTGTGGTTTCAATATCATCAACACCAAATGGACTTACATTTATAACCATGCTTTTCGTTGGAATGTTATAAGTAATAGGTAATGGATAATTTGGCATATTTACAACATGCATATATTTTCTTTTATCCAAAATAGTTAATGTGTTGAAAACTTTATCTTTTGTGTAATGACTGATTCGATTTTTCATCAATTCAATCATAACAAAAACTCTACGGGGGCCATTTTCAACTTCAAATCTTTTGATTGTTGCAGGTTGGAGGTTTAAAACATTATCAACTCCTTTTAACAAATCAAATTTTTCCTTAACAATCATTACCAGTTTACCTCCGTAAGTTCATCGACCGGTCGTTTTGGAAATTTATCTTTAAGCATTTCTGCTATAGCTGACATTGAAGGAATAACAACAGTTTCGAGGTCAAACATCTCTATAGATGGAACAGCATTAACATACATTAACAATTGAGCAAGGGCAACAGTCCCATATTCATCATAACTCAAATAATCTGGTCGCATAGCATATTGACGTTCAAACTTTACTTCCTTAGCATTTGTTAATAAAAAATATAAATGTTGGTCAATAGTTTCCAGCGACGGCGCAGGAAAGGTAAATAATCCATTATTAGTTTTATATCTATCGCCTGAAAAATTAATATCAATTGCTAAATTTGACCTTTGACGGCTCTCTTTATCAATTGTCTCTGTCATAGTTTACCTCTTATTAGTTGCCAACTGCTTCATTAAAAGGTTCCTGATAATTATTTCTACTCCATGTACAATTATGTTCATGTACTGCTAAACGTGACTGAATGGTTTCAATATCACTTTCATCAAGATACTTGGAATATTCTCTAATGAAATAATTATAATCCCCTTGAACAAATTCAACTGGAATATCAAGTTTGCCATTGTGAAATTTTTCATGGATGCTTTTTAATAGAGTTACATAACCAACTCTATTTTGAAAATGAATTTCAATAGCTTGTTGACAAATATCGAACGTACAAAACTCAATATTTTCTTCGATACATTTGTTTACTAGTGCTGTTACAAGAACATAAAGGGATGGCAAGTGATGATGAACTTCAATGGTTACTTCGTCCATTCTTTCGTGTGTAATCATACATTCATTAATTTGAAGAACATCTACAATATAGTTTCTCCACTCTTTATATTCAACACTTCTCCTAATCATCATTTCACAATTTTTAACGAACTTTTTATACATTGCTTCGTTTTCAAAATTGCTGATTCGTAATGAAAGACTAAAAGGATGCCTTTCACTATAAATCTCTAATGTTTCAGTATTACTTTGAATATTTCCATCATTCTTATTTTCTTCAATAAGAGTACTTAGGTTTATTTCTGATCCACCCATAATTTATTTTCCTTGAATTAGCTGTAAATATTTATCTGTTGTATTTTTTGCTTCTGAAAACACTCTACGTCTGTTAGTTCTCATATTGAAGAATGGTCCAGATGCTTTCTTGATATCTTCAAGATCTTCATATGCTTGATTGTAATCTTTACCGAATGATGTGAACATAAAGGTAAATGGAACTACAGAACAAACGCCACCAAACTCTTTCATACAGAATGTAGTTCGTCTATTTACATCATCAACAATAATAAATGATGCCCAACCAAGTCTATGAAGTCTTTGGATTCCTGCTGGAGAATTAAAAACTTCTTCACTTTCAAGATCCATTTGACTCATACATAGAAACATATTGTTATTGTATTGAGTCTTTCCAAGCAAGATATCTTTCTTAACGTCGCCTGTGACAGGTTTATCACCCATAAATGGAATTTTTCTCAAGATACGTTGAAGGACTCTTGTTATTCCGCGACCATATCTAACAGTTAGATAATCAAGAGCTCTTAACTGTTTATCATTGGTAATTAGTTTTGTAATTGCCTCTGTTGATTTGACTCTAAATGGAACGACCTTCACACCTAAGAGTTGAAGTCCTTTCTTTTTGGTTGTAACTTGGAGCCATGTTGGTTCAAGTGAGATTGCATCACCTCTTGGAATATCAAGAGAGGGTTTCACACCACCTCCCCCTGAACTTCCTTTGAATGTAATATTGACAGGTCCTCCGCTGCTTCCTGCTTTCTTTGACTTCATTCCAGGTGCTTCCAAAACAGGATTACCACCAGACATATCTTCTGAATCTGATAATGCGCCTGCAATCGCTCCACCAATAGTGCCACCCACTTTTCCACCGGCAACAGTACCGACCATTGTTGCTCCAGTTGAAATGATTTGGCCTGCAGCAGTTGCTCCAGCTGTTCTCAAGACTTCATCTGTATTGTATATTAAGATATATTTTTCAACCGCCTTGATAATTCCGGGTAAAACATTTGGAGATACACTTCCAGAAGTTAACATTGGATATACTAAAATCATTTTAACTATCTCCTATAATAGAAATGCTGTATTCTTTTCATCATATTCATCGTGTTTTGGTTTTTCGTATTTTGGTTTTGGTTTTTCCTTTTTCTTTTGCATAAAAGGTGGAGTCATTTTAGATTCATCCTTTTTGCAATATTCTTTGTAAGGGCACCACCTACACGATTCTTTAATTGAACCAATTGGTTCAGGTGGTACATTTGTTTCAAGAGCAGTCAATAACATTGGAGCTCTTTGAAGAAACTTCTCAGCTAATTTCAAATCTACCTCAAGATCAAACGCCCTTACAGTTTTTAAATCTCTCAAGACATAGATAATTGTAATTGTATCAATTTTATAACCATATTCAGTGATCAATATATATGCATATACTAACCCTTGAAACAAATGTTCCTTGATAAAGTTTCCCTTGAATTTACCAGGATCAATGCTTTTTATCTCATAAAGGTGAGTCCCTTTAATTGCATCAACACGACCCTTGACTTTAAATTTTTCACTAACAACTGTTTTTTCGACTTCTGAAAAGTTATACAGATTTTGAAAAATCTCATGAATCACATTTCCAACTTTTTGTATCAAGTACAAATATGAAAATTTAAATTGAGATGTTATATCAATTTGATATCTCTTTCTGGCATAATATGACTGCCTCAAACAATGATATAACTCGCTCACTGAAATATAAGGTCTTTCGTAACTCTGGCTTGTTTTGTGTTCTTCGATGAGTTTTGATCTCATCATTGATTCAAACTCAAGAACGCTGAATCCGTCAGACCCTTTTTCAGTTTTAGCATGTGTATGAGGAATATCACTAAAGTCTTCAATAGTTGATTCCTCAAGCAGCTTCTTCGTATTGACAGAAGCTTTTGCCTTTTTTATTTCTTGTTTTCTTTCAGTTTTTGGTTTGACTGGACCAGTGGCAGTTTTCTCATTCTCTAAATAACGTAAAAGTTTCTCGTATTCATTCGATACATCTGCCATTCGATCCTACTTTCTTATTTTTTCTTTTTAGCGTGCTGTTTGGCTTTCATTGCAGATACTTTAGCTCTGGCTGTATGAATTGCTGCATCACGTTTATGAATACATTCTTGCTTACAACGTTTCCTTTCTCCACTCAATGCAATTCTGCCGCATTTCTTTGCACATTCACCAAACAATCTTTGAATGTATCCAAAGTTATATGTTTTTTCAGCATCAGTCATACTTCTATCTGATGTTTCCAACATACCTTGTACAACCATCGTATCAACATCAAGCTGAATTGCTTCTGTCCATGTAGATGGCACAACTTCAACATCTTGTGTTGGGGCATCATCTGTTACGTCATACAAAATTTGATGGGCAGACTCGATCAAATTGTCACGAAGAATCTTGTAAGAATCTTCTACAATACGACCTTCCCATTCATTCATTCTTTCAGGTTGGTCAGCCTCTAACAATGAACGAGCAACTAGCAGATTGTCTACAGCAAGAGCAAATGCTTTTTGACGGATTGTTTTTTCAACAATTCTGCCAACATCAACTTTTGGATTTTCTTTCAGTGCTTCTTGTAAGCTTGTTTTGATATTATCTCTTGCCTTTTGGGAAGTAACAATTCTTTGTGAATTTTCACGAGCAACTTGTGCTGAATATCTGGCCATTGTATGAAGATCGTCCCCAGTTATAGATTCCTCTAAAGCAAGAGGATTGTGGTCGAGAATTTTCAACATTTCTATAAACACAGACATCAATGCGCCTTTGACAGAAAGGTATTCTTCCTTTACAAGAGGGCAGCACATCTCAACTTCACTAACTGGTTTTCCGAAGAAAATGTAGTCAAGAGCATAGAAATTTTCCAGCACTCTGATTTTAGACTCTTTTAACATTGGTTTAAAACCTCCTATTACTTATATGAAAACCCTGAGTTTTCATCTTCCAAAACTTCAAGCATAACACGTCTTGAATCCTCTGGATAATTGGTATTTTTAATTGCTAAACATAAAACTTTTAAGGCGTCAATAGTTCTTCCCCGTTTCCCTATGATTTTTCCGCAATCAGTTGCATGAACTTTGACTTGAATAATAATTGCTTTAGTAGAAACTGATGCGTTAACTTCCACAGAATCTGGTCTATCGACAACTGATTTAGTAGTACTTTCAACGTAATCTTTTAATAATTTTGACATCTCGCCCATTTCAAATTCTCCTCTTCGATTGTGTCATTCGATACTAACATAATTTATTTTTTGTTCTAAAGTAATGAAAGTGTTAGATTATAACTCTGGTGAATATTTATCACTAACATATCATGTTTGCCAGTTTTATAGTTGAACATTCTTCTTTATGTCCGTAACTATAATGACAATCTTTACAAAGTACAATCCCATTATCAGGATCTAAAGTAAATATAGAGTTTATTTTGCCTGGAATTATATGGTGGCAATGCAAATTTTCTTTGCTTCCACATCTTTGACATTGATGATTATCTTGATTTAAAACTTGTTTTCTCCATAAATTTATTTCTTCCTGTGTATATATTAATTTTCTATTTAAAAGAGATTTCATACTACGTGACCTATAAAGAGGACAACTATTTTTACATTCATCAGAACAATAAAAATTTGATTCTCCATATCCACCTGGATTTTCTATAGCTTCAATTCTTTTAGATAATTGACCCTTTTTGGGTGTAAACCATCCACCTTTTTCTTTTGAATTTGGGCAATTATGATTTTTACAATGAACTTGTATTTCTCCTGGTTTATCAGGATTATATCTCATTTCTTCAATTTTTTAAAAT
>Ga0190344_1000758_pt1 | contig 13641 bp, 11 predicted proteins | sample 48721323_MG_FD_161662 | JGI IMG/M metagenome (GOLD analysis project Ga0190344, IMG submission 161662) | Hydrothermal vent microbial mat bacterial communities from Southern Trench, Guaymas Basin, Mexico - 4872-13-2-3_MG | ecosystem: Environmental > Aquatic > Marine > Hydrothermal vents >... | reverse complement strand
AATAAAGTATCGCGCAACCTATCAACTATATCCAAGAAATATATCGGTACGAATCCGGTCTTCTGCGACATCAATTGTGGCTAAGGCTTTTTTTATCGCCTCAACCATGACCGGTGGCCCTGAGACCATATAGTGGGCATCACTGCTTTTTGGAACTTCTTTTGAAATTATATCAGCGTTTATGAATCCTTGATAAGCGTTTTCCATGCCGGTGGTGTCCGATAAAACATGGACAAGATGGTAATCGGGAAGTTTTATATTTTCCAATTCATCCCTGAAAGCTATATCCTCTCTGTTCAGATTCCCGTATATTAGGATCACCGTGCCGATGTTTTCTTTCTTTTTCTCGAGGCTTGTAAGAATACTCCTGATCGGTGTGATGCCAATGCCGCCAGCTATCATAACAAGAGTCTCGCTTGAGCCAGCAAAGCAAAATTTCCCAGCCGGGCCTTTTACGCTGATAGTTTCTCCCTTTTCAAGGGATTCCAGTCGACGGCAGTATGGACTGCCGGTCATCCGTTTGGTGAATTCAATGAACTCGGCCTCTTCAGGGCAGTTGCTTAATGATAATGGATGAGCCAGTTTATTACCTAAGTCTACCAACATATTTTGCCCGGCAATAAAGTTAAAACCCTCAGGCATTTTAAAGCGATAACTTATAGCAGTAGGTGTTCTTTCTATTCGTTCAATAAATTCAGTACGGTATTCCATTATCATGTTTTTCCTCCATTTTCATCTGCATATTTAAAAGCAATGTCGTTAACTTAAGCCGCCAATTTTATACCAGCGGTCCAAGAACCGTTTCGAAAACTGGCTCGGGTCGGGTTAGGTGTATATTTTGGTTGCCCGCAAATGAAGGGCGCATAATAGGTTACAGCCATCTTGGCGGCCGATCATTTTTTCAATCTTCATCATTCCTTGTTCCGCACACGCGATTTCTCCCCCCTCGCTTGGCCCTGTAAAGGGCCTCGTCCGCTCTTTTTATCAACAAATCGACATCGACCCGGGGTCCTTCCTCATGGGAAGCCGTACCAAAACTGGCGGTAATCCGAATCGGGCCGGATTCGTCCGGCAACATGATTTCCATGTCTTCCGTTTGCCTTCGTATTCTTTCAGCGATTGAACCGGCACCTGATCTGCCCGTTCCCGGCAGGCAGACGATAAACTCCTCGCCGCCGTATCTTCCCGTGAAATCATAGGGCCGCGTGGAAGCCGTCAATTGCTCCGCAAATCGTTGCAGCACGAGATCGCCCGCCTGGTGACCGTAGGCGTCATTGATCCTTTTAAAATGATCGATGTCGGCCATGATGAGGGAGAGGGGTCGCTTTTCCCGCTGGGTCCGCGATATCTCCTGCCGGATCTTTTCCATAAAAGCCCTGCGGTTCAGCAATCCGGTCAACATATCCGTATTGGCCAGTTCCAGTATGCGGCGCTCCAGATTGAGGATTCGCTCCCCTATCCTGATCCGGCACTTCAATTCTTCCGGGTTGAAAGGCTTGGTCAAAAAATCGTCGGCGCCGGCCTCCAGGGCCTCGACGACCCCCTTCTTCGCAGTGAGGATGATGAAGTAGATGTAACCGGGCCTTTCCATCTGCCTGATTTTGCGGCAAAGCGTCAATCCATCCATTCCGGGCATCATCCAGTCCGATATGACGAGGCTCGGGGATTCGGCTTGCCGCATGATCGCCCAGGCTTCACCGCCGTCGGAGGCAACTGTCACATCATACCCCCATTCAAGCAAATTCGCCTGCAGCACGCGCTGCGATATGGGATCATCTTCAGCGACCAGGATCTTCATTTTTCATTTCCTGTAAAACACGTTTCATTTTACCTGTTAATTCGTCCAGGGCCCGTTCAAGGCCTGGCAGTTCCCCGGACGCCTCGGCTATTTTTCCCTCTTTGCCCAGTTTTTCAAGACGATAAGCCAGTTCGTATGCCTTCTCTGCACCGAAATTGCCCACAGCGCCTTTCAGGGTGTGAGCCTCTCTTTCCAGGACGCCGGCATCGTTTTCAGCGATTGCTTCCCTGATCCTGGCCACATAATCAGGACATTGCGCTATAAACATTGCTGCGATTTCCCGGAAGAGATCTTCATTGCCGAGAACGGTCTCCATGGCACTGGAAAAATCAAAACTCCCTGGCGAAAAGGTTGTGGCTTTCGGCGCGGGCTCCGGGCGGTTTTTCTCCGTTTTACGCCGCGGCTTGGGGGCGACCCTGTCGATGACACGGTAAAGTGCATCCGGATTGATCGGTTTGGACACGTAATCATCCATGCCCGCATCCAGGCACTTTTCCCGGTCCCCTTTCATGGCATGAGCCGTCATTGCGACAATGGGGATCCTTTGGATTGGCGATTGGTTAGTGGTTGGGGCCTGTTTTGCCTGATTTCCGTCTCCTGGCTTCTGTCTTCCGCGTTCCAACTTCCGAATGGCGCGGGTAGCTTCGAATCCATCCATTTCCGGCATCTGGACATCCATGAGAATCAGGTCGAAATCCCCTTTTTTGAAGGCGTCCACCGCTTCTTTTCCGTTGGACGCCACGGTCACGCGGTGCCCCCTCGACTCCAACAGCGCAACGATCAGGGTCTGGTTGACGGCATTGTCCTCGGCCACCAGTATGGCGAGGCTTTCCCGTGCGTCATGGACCGAATGGCGGGTGATGAGCGTATTTGTTTGTTTCGATGAAAGCCCCAGTGTCATCACGACGGCATCGAACAGATCCGATTGTTTCACCGGTTTGTGAAGATACCCCGAGATGCCGGCTTCCCTGCAGCGGCCGGCGTCGCCCCTCTGGCCGACGGAAGAGAGCAGGATGATCTTCACGTCTTCTTCCGAATACATTTTCTTTATGGTTTTGGCGGTCTCAAAGCCGTCTTGTCCCGGCATCTGCGTGTCCAATAACACCAACCGATAGGGGATTCCGGCAGCAAGCGCCCGCCGGCAAAGCCCGACGGCTTCCTTCCCGTCGACGGCGACCGCCGGTGCCAGGCCCCAGGCGGCGAGCATTTCGCGGAACAGGATACGGTTGGCTTGATGGTCGTCCACGATGAGAACCGGCATGCCGGCGAGTTGCTGCAGTTGGGGGCGCGAAATACCCGAACCTTCCGCGCGGCCGAGGCCGAATGCGGCCGTAAAGTGGAAGGTGCAGCCCGGCCCGCCTTTGGACTGATGGTTGCTCGGGCTTTCCACCCACATCCGCCCCCCCATCAATTCGACAAACTGTCTGGCCAGAGACAATCCCAGGCCCGTGCCGCCGTATCTTCGCGTGGTGGAACCGTCCACCTGTTCGAACCGGTTGAAAACCGAGTCCAGCTTTTCCTCCGGGATCCCGATGCCGGTGTCCGACACCCGGAAATGGAGCCGTACCGAATCGTCCGACGTCGATTCCAACTCGACCCGGATCACGATTTCGCCTTCCTCGGTAAATTTAATCGCGTTCCCCGCCAAATTGACGATAACCTGGCGCAGTCGGCCCGGATCGCCGATCAGCGCGGTGGGCACATCCGGCCGGATGTGGAGGACCAATTCCAGCCCTTTTTCGTGCGCCTTTATCGCCAACGTGTCCGTCGCCTTTTCGAGGGTGACCCGCAGGTTGAAATCGATCGCCTCCAATACCATTTTCCCGGACTCTAACTTGGAAATATCCAGAATGTCGTTAATCAGCGTCAGCAGCGTATCCGCGGACTCCTTGGCCATTTCCAGATATTTCCGCTGCTCTCCGGTCAGTTCGGTCCCCAGCACCAGCTCCGTCATGCCGAGCACCCCGTTCAAGGGCGTGCGGATTTCGTGGCTCATATTGGCCAGAAATTCGCTCTTGGCCACGGCCGCTGCCTCGGCCCGGCGCCGGGTCTCAACCAGCTCCGTAACGTCGCTGACATTCATGAGGATTCCGTCATAACGATTCTCCCTGTAGATCGGCTGAAAGCGCAGGACGACTTCGGCGCCGCCCAGGGCCCTCTGGATGGTGATCGGTTTTGAACCCGGTTTTCGGCGGCAGGATGCGATGAGTCGCCGCACCCGTTCAAGTATCTCACCGGAGTGAAAGTCCTCTATCCGTTTCCCCAGGATCTCCTGCCTCGTTTTACCGACAAAGCTGCAGAAATATTCATTGACCTCCACGAGCACGTTTCCGGCATCGGCAAAGACCACGCCCTCTTCCATTACGGTGATCATGGCACGGAGCTTTGCGCTTTCTTTTTGGGCGGCCTCCACCGCTTCTTCCAACGTCGGCTGCGTAAATTTTTCCGCCGCTGAATCGATAAACTCCGCTGAAAACCTGAATTCAGGGTCGGGCAGCCCTTTGACGGCCCGCAGGCATTCGGGGCAAATGTCCACCCGGTCAAACACCTGCCCCGCTTGCAGTACGCTGCGAACGGACCCGGCCTGTTCTGCGGCCAGTTCCAGCGCCAGGAAGGGCGGCCCTGCACTCCTGTCGATCTCCGCGGTGAGATTCAGCGATTGTCCCTCACGGATGATCCTGCCGGCGGCCTCCGCTACCGCCGTGGCCAGCCGGGTCGATGTTACCTGGCTGAATCCCAGGGCCTGCGCCAGCACGAGCAACCGATCCCTTTTCTGTGCCAGCGCCGTTTCATCCTTCATGGAAATCGTACCCAGCCTGATCATTTCCTGTACCTCAGCACGATACACGATGCGTCATCGTGGTCTTTGCCGAATTTTTCGATTAGATTCCGGGCGACGGTCCCGGCATCGTGTTTCAAAATCAGCGGGTAGTCTTTAATTCCGAAATGATATTTGACGCCATCCGAGTATAATGCCAGCACATCGCCGTCGTCCAAACTGGTGGTCCTCGGGTGCAATGTCCGGATCGTCCCCCCAACGATTCCCGGAATGGAAACCAGCGTTTTCGGGGTCGCTCCGAATTTCCTTATCGTGATATCCCCTATGGACAGGTAGCTGAGCGCGCCGGTTTTCTTTTCCAGCCGGCACGCCCCGATCACCACGCCTCTCACCCCCTTTTGGCGCACATGGTCATGGAGACCCGCCACCAGCTCGACCAGGTCCATGCGGTGGTTTTTTTCCAAATACCGCCTGACGATTTCAGCGGACTCCCAGGCTTCCCTGCCGTGGCCCAGGGCATCGGCCAGGGCCAAAAACACCGTGTCGCCCCAATCGACGACGAGCCCGGTGTCTCCGCTGTAATGTTGTACGAGGGGCCTTATGCGGATGCAGTAATCCTGAGCGGCCAATGTCACTCCCACTTTCTCGCAACAACCCTGGTGCCCGAACCGGGTTTGGATTCAATGGTCAGTTCGTCCATCATGCGTTTTGCCCCCGGAAGCCCGATGCCCAGGGTGCCGCCGGTGCTGAAATTATCCGACAACGCCTTTTGGATATCCTCGATACCGGGGCCGTTGTCTTCGGCAACGATCTCGACCCCCCTTGCCGGTCCCCTCTCGACGATCCCGAGGCCGATCCATCCGTGCCCGGCATAGGCCAAAATGTTTCGTGCAAGCTCGGAAACCGCCGTTGCGGCCATGAACTGCTTAGCCTCTCCCAAACCCGCCTCCGCGGCCAACCTGCGGGTGGCGTGGACGGCTTTCGCCACGTCGCCGCGTTCACGGATTTCCAACCGCTTCGGTGTCATGCTCGCTACGCTCCGTCCGGCCGGCTCCCCCTCATCCCCGTCACCTGTTTTCCGGGGAGATGCTTTGAGCCCCGCCTTCCGATTTCAGCTCCCGGATCCCGGCATCCAGGGTGGCAGCGGTGAGCAGACCGTTAAAATCGATATCCCGGTCGACCAATGCGGCCACGACACCCGGCCGCAGACCGGTAAGAACGGTCCGTGCCCCTAAAAGGGCGGCCATTTTCGCTGTCCTGGATAGGGTCCGGGCAACAGACGAATCGATGATGCTGACCCCCGCGACATCGATCACAACGCCTTTTGCCCCTGTCCTCTTGATTCTCTCCAGTATCGCGCGCTGAAGTTCCATGGCCGGTTGGTCGTGTATCCCGGCCGGAACCGGAACCACCAAAACCCCCTGTAAATGATACATCTCAATGCCGCAAACGGCGGTCTCCGCCGGCATGGCGCCTCCCCCCTCAAAAATGATTCCTTTCAACCCTTTCGGACCACCGAATATCCCAGCTTGTCAAAAGCATATGCAAGCGCCTCCTTTAAGGTCGAAGTAGTGACCGTATTTTCCAACTCAATGCCCAGGTTCACAATGGTCTGGCTTACCGCCGGGGAAATACCTGAAATGACGCATGAACAACCCATGAGGCGGGTCGCCTTGGTGATTTTCATCAGGTGGTTCGCCACCGCGCTGTCGACGACGGCGACCCCCTGGATGTCCAGCACGATCACCTTGGCTTCAACATCCCGTATCCTGTTGAGCATACCCTCCATGACCACCTGGGTCCGCCTGGAGTCCAGGATGCCCACAATGGAAAGCATGAGCATCCTGTCCCACAGGTTGTTGATCGGGACGCTGAGCTCGGGGTCTTGTATCGGGTTCTGCTTTTCCATGCTTTGCTCCTTTCCATGTCTTTCGGTATATCCATCTGCGTCCATCGCATCCACCCGCCTATTGATCGAGCGTAAATCCTTTCTCTCGGAACAGCCTCAGGCAGGCCTTTGCCGCTTCCGGGTCATAAAGTTTACCCGCGTTACGGGAGATCTCCTCCAGGGCCGCCTCAATACCAAGCGCAGGCCGGTAGGGCCGGTGAGAGGCCATGGCCTCCACCACGTCGGCAATACCAAGAATGCGGGCTTCAAGGAGAATGTCTTCGCCCGAAAGCCCCCTCGGGTAGCCGGAGCCGTCCATCCTTTCATGGTGTTGGTGCACCATGTCGGCAATAGGCCAGGGAAACTCGATCTCTTTCAGGATATCGTAGCCGACCTGGGCGTGCGACCTGATCAGGCTGAACTCGATATCGGAAAGCCGCCCCGGTTTGCTGAGAATCTCGGCCGGCACGGATATCTTGCCGATATCATGGATCATCCCGCCCAGGTAGACCCCTTGTATCTGTTCTCTTGAAAATCCCATTTCCCTTGCCATTGCCGCGGCGAGCCGGGCCACCCGCTGCTGGTGACCGGAAGTGTAGGGGTCCCGGGATTCAATGGTCAGGCTCATGGCCCGAATGATCCCTTCCATGGCCTCTCGCAACTGGACCGTGCGTTCTTCCACCATTTGTTCCAGGCTTTCGCGATAGTTCCGGTTGGCGATTTCGAGCTCCCGGCGGTGCAGGGCATTGCGGATATTGATCATCACCTCGTTGGGGTTGAAAGGTTTGATGACATACCCGTATGTTCCCGCCGCTATGGCGCTGTTGGCAACACTGGAATCATCCACGCCCGTAATATGGATAATTGCCGTGTCCGCGTACCTGGATGCGATGTGCCGGCTCAGGTCGATACCGGACTCGCCCGGCATGTTCACGTCGCAAAGGACAAGGTCGAAAGCCTGGCTTTCGAGGCATTTGCGGGCTTCCGTGCCGTCCGCGGCCAATGTGAATGCATATCCTTCTCTGGCGAGCATCCGGCCCAGCAGGCGTCGGATCTGTTCGTCATCATCCACCACCAGAAGGCGAGGCGGTTTTGGATCGGCGATTTCTTTTGTCATCTCATTTCCCTCTCGGGTGTTGACGGCTTTGGTCTTTGCGCGGTCTTTCTGGTTGCCATGAAGATAGATGCCAATTCATGGGCTTCCGTGTAGAGCGGAAAAACTTTTTTTCTTTGGCGCCAGTTTTTCATCGATGATGAATTCCAGCCAGAATTCGGCCTCCTCGGCTTCTTCAATCACAATACTCATCTTAGATGATAAAAACCGGTTTTGATTGGGCGCGAAAACTTGCCCGGTAATTCGCGGCCACGAATGTCGAACAACGGATTAACTGTCCCCGGATATGATTTCCCAATGCAGTTTCAGGTAAAACGATCGCTAACTTTACACGGCAATGTGCAAATTCCTTTGTTCGTCTCTTCAGTTCCCCATCGTCCATTTTCTTTCCAAATCGCCAATCCATCAATCAACAATCGCCAATCCATCAATCCCCCAACGCGTCCCTCACCTTCCTCGCCAGGCCTTTTTTAGGGGAGGACAGATGGATTGGGAAATGAATTCTGCGGGTATTGGCGGCGCACCGCCCCCAGTGTATCCGCCCCGATCGTGGTATGGGTCTTGATGATCTCGAACTCCTCCGGCCTGAGCCGGCCGGGCTTGAGGAGAATGTTGTCCTCCAGGCACCGGTTATGCTTCTCCAGCCGGACCCGCAGGTCTCGCAATTGCAGGTGCGTCCCAACCCGAACGCGGACCTCTTCGGGTTGAAAGGGTATTGCGCCTATACTTTATTCCTCCTCTTGTCCCAGTATTTCACCGAGCGTTTCGTAGTCGTATCGATCCGCCAGGGCCCGAAGCATGCGGGCTGCGGCCGGGGCGATCTCCGCCACCTGCGCGATCAACTCCGTGAGGCGGGCCGTATCGCCTTCTTCTAGGGCCTGGCGCATGGCCCGGACAAGCGCCTCCGGCAGCCCGGCCACGGCCTCCGGCGTCGGGAGGGCGGCCTCTTCAGGGGGCGTGCCCTTCTGTTCGGCCCGGATAAAATCCAGGTCAAGCAACCGCTCCAGGGCCGAGAAGATCTCATCCTCCCTGAACGGTTTGCGAATGTACGCATCGGCGCCCGCCTTTTTGACATTCTCCTCGGCAGGGTCAAAAGCGCTGGCCGTGACCGCGATGATCGGTGTGGCCCGGCCGGCCTTGGTGTCCCTGATCCGCCGGCAGGCCTCGTAGCCGTCCATGACCGGCATCCGCATGTCCATGAAGACCACGTGGGGCGCGAAGCGTTCGAAGCGCTCAAGGGCCTCCCGGCCGTCGGCCGCCTCCTCGATCTCCAGGCCCGCCCGTTTGAGCAGGGCCCCGAGGAGGATTCGGTTGTCCAGGTTGTCGTCCACCACCAGGGCGCGCACAGGCCCCGCACCCGGCGCAAGGCCGGTGACGGGGCCGGGCCGCCTTGCCTTCTTTTCCATTGCGTCTACCTCGGCCGGATGCACCACCGCCTCGAACCGGAAGCAACTGCCTTTGCCCGGCTCGCTGCGCGCAAAGATATCACCCCCCATCATCCGCGCGAGCTTGCGGCTGATGGCCAGGCCCAGGCCCGTCCCGCCCGATGCCGTGCCGGCACCGGCCTGCTCGAAGGCTCCGAAGATCCGTTCCAGCTCATCTTCCGGGATGCCCGGACCGCTGTCTTCGATCTCAACGATGAGGCGCACACCACCCGGCCCCTCCGCCGTCGTTTCAGTGCTCACCCGCACCGCGATGAAGCCCCGGGTCGTGAACTTGACCGCGTTGGCCAGCAGGTTGGCAAAGACCTGCTGCAGTTTCTCCCTGTCGGCGATCACATGGCGCGGCACACTCTCGTCCCGCTCCAGGATCACTTGCAGCCCCTTTTGGTCGGCGCGCAAGCGGAGCATCTCCATCAGGTTCTCCATGAGGTCGTGCAGGCAGAAGACGGCGGGATTCAGGTCCATCCGGGCGGCTTCGATCTTGGAGAAATCCAGGATGTTGTTGATGAGCGAAAGCAGGTGCTCGCCTGCGCGGTCGATGGTCTCCACGTCCTTTCGCTGCCGGGGTGTGAGCAGGGGATCGCTTGACAAAAGGCGGGCAAAGCCCAGGATTACGTTCAGGGGCGTGCGGATCTCATGGCTCATGTTGGATAGAAACGCGCTCTTGGCCCGGGTGGCGTACTCGGCAGTCTCCTTGGCCGCGCGCATCTCTTCCGCCTTTTTACGTTCGGTGATGTCGCGCAATATGCCTACGGCGTGCCACCCGTCCTTGAGATGTATACCAGATACCGACAGCTCAACAGGGATCTCTTCTCCGTTTTTCCGGCATGCTTCCAGCTCAAGCGTCTTACCAACGGCGCCCCCTTTCCCCGTACGCTGAAACATCGGAAAGGCCGAATCATAGGCATCATGATAACGCTGGGGGGCGATAAAATTATGCAGGACTTTGCCCATCACTTCCGCGCACGTATAGCCGAGAATCTGCTCGGCTGCCGGATTCCAATACGTAACCCTGCCTTCCGGGTCCAACATGATAATCGCATCCTGAGCCGACTCGGTGATGGTGCGCATCTGAGACAAGGCCTCCTCCAGATTCTCCTCCAGGCGCTTACTTTCGGTGATGTCCCGGCCGATGCCCTCAATGGCGGCCAGGTTGCCGGAGGCATCGAAGATGGGAGTCATACGTTGCTCCGTCCACCTCCATGCACCGTCTTTTCGCCGCATTCGCATGATGAAGGGCTTGTTGAGTGGCGCGGTACCCGCCAGGATGTCTTCCATCAGGCCGCGGTCGTCCGGCCACACCGCCTCCATGAGCAGACCGGGATTTGTGTAAAACTCAGCCGGACTATAGCCGGTGATGGCGGTGACCGCCGGGTTGACATACTCAAGGCCGGGTTCCGGGGCCAGATTGATTTTATAGATGATGTCGGGGGCGTTCTCGGCCAGGCGCCGGTATTTCTCTTCGGAGGTTTTTATCTTTTCCAGCAGCATCGCGTTTTCAATGGCAATGCCCGCCTGTCCGGCCAGGGTGACAAAGAAGTCCACATCCTCCTTGCCAAACACCCGGGGCCGGATGGTCAAAAGGTGCAGGACGCCGATGGTCTTGTCCTGGGATACCATGGGAACCCCCAGATATGAGGAAAGACCTTGATCTTGAATGGCCTTCTGGTGCATCTGCACCCGCGGGTCCTGGCCCAGGTCGTAAATAATCACCGGATCTTTGCGCACCTCCAGCCAGTATAGCAGGCTTTCCGCCAAATCAAATGCCTTTTCTTTGATGATCGTTCCGTTGGGCAGGCGCATACGGAAAACCCAGGGGAGGTCCGTGTCCCCGTTCAGCAGGCTCACCGCAACCGCATCCGCGCCCAGTCCTGCGGGGATGTTCGTGATGACAATCTCCAGGATGTCATCGATGGCGTGCCGGGCGATGATGGCCTTGTCGATCTCGCCCAGCACCTTAAGGCGCGACAGGCGTTCCTGTGCGTTGCGATAGAGGCGGGAGTGAGCGATGGCCAGCTCCAGTTGCTTCGAGATGGCCTTAAGTGCGTTGAAGTTTTCCGCATCCATTGCCTGGTAACGTTTGCTGCCGATCACGAGCGTGCCAATGACCGTCTCTTCGCCCGAATCCCGGCGCATTTTCAAGGGCAAGGACGCCCACGTCTGTATCCCCTCCTGTTTGGCAAAATCCGGAATGAGGCCCTGCTCGTTTACGCGTTCATGCACCAGGCCCGGCGTCTGCATCCAATCGGGCGCCTGGTCGTGGGGGAAGAAAAGCACATGGGAGCGAAACTCGTGGGAGAGCCCTCGCCAGGCTTTCAGCACCACGCCGCCGCCTTCGTTCAGATGGATCCAGCCCAGCTCCACAGGGAACAGGGCCATCACCTCGTCCAGGGTGCGGTCCAGCCGCTCGTCCAGGTCAAAGCTATGGAGAATGGCGTGGATAATGCGGTTTTGGGCCGCAAGCTCATCGCGTCGGCGGCGGAGAAGTTCTTCCTGCTCTTTGCGCTCGGTGATATTCTCGAGAATGTTCACAAACTCGAGCTCGCCGGACTCGGTCTTCCGGGAAATCGCACTGGCAGAGCCCATGAATACGGTGCCGTCCTTGCGCTTGAAGCGGGTCTCATAATTTCTTACCGGCCCCTGTTCCCGCAGTTTTGAAAATTGCACTCTTTCTTGAGGATCAACATAGTGATCCGAAGCAGGCACCTTCAGGAACTCCTCTTTTGAGTCGTAACCAAAGATCTTCACCAGTTCCGCGTTGACCTCAGTGACCATGCCTTTGGCCCCGGGCGTGCTGACGGCAACGCCCACGGGGAGGATGTCCAAAAGGGCCTGGAACTTTTTCTCCGAATTGCGATCGGCCTGCTCCGCCTGGCCGGGCGAGCCGTTGGTTGCTTTTGGATCCGACTGTTTTTCATTCATGGTCTCGGCTCCCTGGCTCCCGGAAGCGCTTTTTAGGGGAAATCGCCCCCGGGGGGCTCTATCTTCTATGGCCGGTCCGGTTCGTCGGCCTTTGACGCCGGCAGGGTGAACCAGAAGTCGCTGCCCTTGCCTTCCCGGCTTTCCACGCCGATCTCGCCGCCGTGGGCTTCGACGGCGAGCTTGCAGAAGGCAAGGCCCAGACCTGTTGAGCGCTTTTGCCCCTGTTTGCCCGCGGGCGCCTGCCAGAATTTATCGAAGATCTTTTCCCGATACGCCTCGGAAATGCCGGGCCCGTTGTCCGAGACCGTGACCCGCACCGTATCCTCTGCAACAGCGACGCTGACGGTGACAGCGCCCTCTTTTTCGTCGGTGAACTTGAGCGCGTTGTGGATGAGGTTCTGGACCACGCGTTCAATCAGATGCGCGTCACACGGGAATGCTGCCATCTTCTCCGGGGCCTTGAGCGCAAGTGTGCGCTGTCCTTTGATAGGATCGACGCTCTGAAGCGTCTTGCTCAACAGGTCTCTCATGTCGACCGCCGAAAGCTTCAGCGTCATCTGACCGGCTTCCATCTTGCTCACGTCAAGGATAGAGCCGACCATCTCCACGAGCGCCATTGTCGCGCTGAGGGCATCCGCCAGGCAATGGGCAGCATCGTCCGGCAAGGCCGACATTTGCGCCAGTTCCAGGTTGCCTGCGATGACCGTGAGCGGAGAGCGCATGTCGTGGACGATCATGTGCACCAGGTTGTCGCGCTGGGATTCCAGCTCGCGAAGACGATCATAGGCATTCTGAAGCTCCTGTCTTTGGCGCCGGAGTGTCAGGTGGGTCTCAACCCGAACGCAGACCTCTTCGGGTTGAAAGGGTTTGGTCACATAATCCACGCCGCCCGCGGAAAAGGCGGCTATCTTGTCCCTTGTCTCCGACAATCCGCTGATGAAGAGCACCGGGATCTCCTTCAGCGTCGCGTCGGCCTTGAGCCGCTCGCACACCGCGAAGCCGTCCATGCCGGGCATCATGATGTCCAGCAGGATGAGGTCGGGCGGCTTCCTGGCCGCGGCCTTGAGCGCCAGGTCGCCCCGGGGGAAGGCCACGACCCGGTAGCCCTGTTCCCGTAGCATTTTTTCCAGGACTGTCAGGTTGTCCGGGGAGTCGTCCACCACCATGACGGTGGGTTGTTTGTGCGTTGCGTTCATTTCAAGTTTCCACTTTTTTCCGATCAGGCGGGAATAAGGTGATCACGATTTCACCGCTCGAATATAAATCCTTTCTCTCTGAACAGCATCAGGCAGGCCTTTGCCGCTTCCGGGCCGACAGATCCCGGACACCGGGGCCCAAAAGGGTCATCTGCCTGTCTATGGCCCTGTGTATGACTTCCGCCTCCGTGATCTCCAACATACTCGCCCGTTGTTTAAGTGATGATAACAGCCGGTTTTGATTGAGCGTGAAGACCCGCCAGGTAATTCGCTGCCACGAATGTCGAACAACGGATTAACTGTCCCCGGAAGAGCCTTTGTTCGTCTCTTCAGTTCCCCATCGTCCATTTTCTTTCCCAATCGCCAATCCTCAATCAACAATCGCCAATCCATCAATCCCCCAACGCGTCCCTCACCTTCCTCGCCAGGCCTTCAAAGGAAAACGGTTTCTGGATGTAATGGATATCCGTGGGGAGGATCCCTTTTTGCACGATGATGTTCT
>Ga0190344_1000749_pt1 | contig 13811 bp, 9 predicted proteins | sample 48721323_MG_FD_161662 | JGI IMG/M metagenome (GOLD analysis project Ga0190344, IMG submission 161662) | Hydrothermal vent microbial mat bacterial communities from Southern Trench, Guaymas Basin, Mexico - 4872-13-2-3_MG | ecosystem: Environmental > Aquatic > Marine > Hydrothermal vents > Microbial... | reverse complement strand
ATGGTTTCAACGCTTGATGTTAATAAACTCAGCGTTCAGGTTGTTGATTCTATCAGAAAGGAATACAAGGATGATTTAATTCTTCTTTTTGTCAAGGATGAAAAACAGGACAGACTTGTGTTAAGCGCACAGTCAGGGCCTGACAATATGATGCTTCCTTTTGACTGGTCTGTTGAAAAAGACACCTCTGTGTTATGGAAAGCTGCGGACTCCGGAGAAGTAATAATAAATCACAAAAAAACTACAGACGGAGTTGCCTCTGTTATTAAAAATGTGGGTTCTGAAATAGCTGTACCTGTAAAAAAAGGGGAAAAACTTCTTGGAGTTCTTGATATTGTAAGTATTAAAAAAGAGTCGTTTGATAACAATGATTCGGCTATGATGAAAATGTTGGCAGACCAGATTGCAATGGCTATGGAAAATGCAAGACTGTATGAAAGAGAGCGCGAAACAAGAGAACTGGCGCAGCAGGCCAACAGAGCAAAAAGTGAATTTCTTGCAAATATGAGCCACGAAATCAGAACACCAATGAACAGTATTATCGGTTTTTCAGATCTGCTTTTACAGGAAAATCTGCCGGAAGAGCTGGTTGATTTTGCAAAAACAATAAAATTGAACGGTGAAAGTCTTCTTGAAATTATAAATCAGATTCTTGATCTGGCAAAGGTAGAGACCGGACGTATGGAAGTTGATATAGTTGAGTGTAACATGAATGAGCTGGTGGAAAATGTCTCGCAGCTTCTTCGTCCGAGAGTTCTGGATAAAGGTCTGAAATTTAATGTCTCCACTGATCCCGAAAGTCTGCCTTACATAGAGACTGACAGTCTGAAAGTCAGACAGATTATGGTTAATATTCTTGGTAATTCTGTGAAATTTACTGAAGAAGGAGAGATCAGTTTTGAAGTAAATGTTAAAGATAAAGGTAATAACAGAGGCCTTCTTGAAGTTCATGTTGCTGATACTGGAATAGGTATCCCAAGAGATAAACACCAGGCAATTTTTGAATCCTTTACTCAGGCAGATGCTTCAATGACCCGACGCTTTGGTGGTACGGGGCTTGGGTTGTCCCTGTGTAAACAGATGGTTGAACTTTTAAACGGAAAAATCTGGTTTGAATCTGAAGTGGGCAAAGGAACAACTTTCCATTTTTCAATTCCTGTCAGGATTCTGACAGAAAAGGTGCAGAAACCTCGGGAACCTGAAAGTAAAGAGATTGAAACTACAAAGACAACCGATACTTCCGTTAAATCAAAACCGAAACATGCCCTGGTTCAGACCAAGAAGCAGCGTAAAGAGCCTCTTGTTTTACTTATTGAAGACAACGGCAGCGCAATGGAATTACTGCAAAGATATTTAAGACGGGACGGATATCAGGTTCAGTGCAGTACAACAGGAGAAGACGGCATACTCAAGGCAAAGTTTTACAGACCTGATGCAATAATTCTGGAAATACTTCTGCCGGGTAAGATGGACGGTTGGGAAGTTTTAAGAAATCTTAAATCAAGCGCTTTAACAAAAGATATTCCTGTTATTGTATGTTCCGTACTTTCAAATCAGAAAAAGGCATACAGCTTAGGGGCAGTTGAATATATTGAAAAGCCTGCCCAGGAAAAAGCTTTAATTGAGACTCTGCATAAATCCATAGGTACTCCTGACGGTAAGGATCAGGAAGTTCTTATTGTGGATGATGATAAATCAGTACACGTGCTGTTTGAAAAGCTTCTGAAAAATATTGATGTAATTGTAAAAAATTTTGAGAATGGAAATGATGTAATCAAATATCTTGAAACTCCTCATCCAATAGCTCTGGTTATTCTTGATCTTCTTATGCCCGGGGTTGACGGATTTGAAGTGTTAAAGACAATTAAATCTTCTGAAAAGACAAAAGATATTCCTGTAGTAATTTATACGGGTAAAAAGCTGACTGCAAAGGACAGGGCAAAGCTAAGCGAAAATTATGCTTTGCTTCTGCAAAAAACTACAGAAACCCCGGAGACTCTTCTGGAGCAGCTAAACAGTCTTGTTATGCCTTCGTTAAAAGATACAATAGATTCTGCTATGGAATCAGCAAGTGAGCAGGCAAGGATTCTTCTTGCAGAGGACGACCCTTCGGGTCAGAAACTTATGCGCCTTTTACTGAGCCAGCTTGGTTATTATGTTGATCTTGCAGGAACAGGTAAGCAGGTATTGGATTTAATGGAGAAAAACAATTACGATGTTGTACTTATGGATATGGAAATGCCTGTTATGGACGGATTTACAGCAACTCGTAAATTAAGAAGCATGGATAAGTATAAAGATCTTCCTATTATTGCGCTTACTGCCCATGCTATGAAAGAGCATAAAAAGAAAACTCTGGATGCCGGATGTACGGATTATCTTTCAAAACCAATAAACAGAGAAAAACTTCAGGAAATATTGAATAAGTATCTTAATAAAAAACCATCAGAACAAAAAAATAAAAAAACTGCAAAAAAACAGGATGTATTTGCTGATGATCCTCTGATGGCTGAGCTAAGAGAGTTCTTTGTTGATGATCTTTCCAAGAAAATAAAGAAATTCCAGGAAGATCTGGAAAAGAGAGACTTAGATGAGGTTATCAGATTCGGACATTCGTTAAAGGGTACGGCAGGTTCTTACGGTTTCCCTGTTTTCTCAAAATTGGGAGCCGAGATTGAGGATAACGGAAGAGCAGGCAAGTGGGATAAGATTAAAGAATTGAAAAAAGCAATTGTAAAGGAATATAAACTGCTGGGAGTAGATGATGAAGCCTGAGAATATGACAATTCTTACAGTTGATGACACTCCTGCCAATATAAGGCTTTTAACGCATTATCTGGAAAAACAGGGGTACAAGGTTTTGACAGCTGAAGACGGATTTGAAGGATTTAAAGCAGCAATTCAATATAAGCCTGACCTGGTTCTTCTTGATGTTATGATGCCTGGAACTGACGGTTATGAGGTATGTGAACTTTTAAAAGCGGAAGAAACAACAAAAGATATACCTATAGTATTTTTAACTGCAAAAAATGATGTTGAAGACAGGCTTCATGGTTTTGAACTTGGGGCAAAGGATTATATTACAAAACCTTTTAATCTTTCTGAAATATCCACAAGAATCAAAACACAGTTAGAATTAAAATATCTTCAGGCGCAGAATAAAAGATTATCACAATTGTTGTTTCAAGGCCAGAGAGCTGCAGGTGCAGGATTTATAGGACAGAATATTTCAAAGCATTTAAAATCCTTGCTTGATATGCTTCACAGCAGACTTAAAAGAATACAGGAAAAGTCTGACCCGGACAGCCCTGTACAGCAGGCAGCATCAATTGCCCTGGAACTGGAAAACAGGATAAAACTTTTTACTGAAACATGGGACAGATTTGCAGAATTCAGAACCGAATCTGTAGAAATGTTTGATACTGTACAGCTAATTATTGATGTAATTGAAATTGTAGAATCAAATAACAGTGAGTTGGAAATTAGTTACGATGTTCCGGAATCTCCTTTATATATTAAAACTCAGCGTTCCTTAATCCAGAATACTCTTATTGCCCTGCTTGTAAATATAGCTTCAACAGTCAGATATCAGGGTAGTTTCGGTATAATGGCAAATATGAGTCAATTACCAAAAAGATTGGAAGACAGAGCAGGGGAAGATATTGCCTCTGAATATCTTCATGTTTCTGTTTTGTGTAAGTGTAAATGGACAAAAAAAGATATTCCTCAGCCTGAACTTGATCAGTTTTATGTGTCAGAGAAATATCCTGATTTTGCTTTGGGATTGACAACAGCAGAGGCTTTTGTGTCCCAATGCAACGGAGTGTTGGATGTAGAGCTTAGTGATAATCAGGGAGTAGAAATATCAGCGTATTTTCCGGCAGAATTTATTGAGAGTTAAAGTTTTTTAAATTAAATTATGCCTGCAATTATTGAGAAGTATAAATAATTACAGGCATAATTTTTATATCATATATTTTGCAAGTGCTTGTCTTATAAAAATCAATCTTTTCAGAACAATCCTTTAATCACTCCGTCTTTATCCATAGCCACTCCTTCAGCAGCAGGTGTTTTCGGAAGACCCGGCATAAGCAGAATATCACCAGTAATAGGCACCAGAAAACCTGCACCTGATGATATTTCAATCTTGCGTACAGTAACCAGAAAATCCTTTGGCCTCCCAAGTAGTTCAGGATTGTCAGACAGTGATTTCTGTGTTTTTGCAATGCAAACAGGAAGTTTTTCCAACCCGATTTTATTTATTGTTTTTATATCCTTTTTCGCATCTTTTGTAAAGTCAACGGCTTTTGAACCATAAATTTCTCTGCAAACTGTCTCAATTTTCTGTTCAAGAGTCGAATCCAGGTCATAAAGCGGTCTGTATTTATTTTTATGCTCAGTCAGTTCAACCACCTTACGGGCAAGGTCTTCTGCACCTTCACCACCTCTGCCGGCAGAATCAATTACTGCAAACTCAACTTTTTTTTCATTTAGAAAATTTTTAATCATTTTTATTTCTTCAGCGCTGTCTGATGGAAATTTGTTGATAGCAATAAGTGGTTTAACATTAAATTTGTAAATATTTTCAATGTGTTTTTCAAGATTCGGCAGTCCTCTTTCTACTGCTTCCGGATCAGACATTGTAAGTTCTTTGATTTTTCTGCCTCCGTGCATTTTTAAAGCCCGGACAGTTGCAACCAGTACAACGACTTTTGGATTTAAATTACCTGACCTTGCAACAATATCAAAAAACTTTTCCGCACCAAGATCAAAACCGAATCCGGCTTCTGTAACAACAAAATCAGATAGTTTTAAAGCGAGTTGCATTGATAAGATTGAACAGGTTCCCTGTGCAATATTTGCAAAAGGGCCTCCGTGTACAAAAGCAGGGGTGTTTTCCGTTGTTTGTACCAGATTAGGTTTTATTGCATGTTTTAAAAGAGAATTAACTGCCTGGCATATTTTAAGATCTCTTAGAAAAACAGGATTATTGTCAAAAGTAAAACCGAGTAATATATTTGAAATCCTTCTGCACATATCCTGATAGCTGGTTGATAATCCGAGAATTGCCATTATTTCAGATGACGCTGTTATGGAAAATTTGTCTTCTCTCGGATACCCGTTTTTACTTCCGCCGAGGCCTATAACAATGTCTCTTAAAGATCTGTCATTCATGTCTATTACGCGGTTCCATGAAATTTTTCGCGGATCAATCAGAGGTTCTTTTTTTCTGAAAATATGATTGTCAAGTACTGCTGCAATAAGGTTGTGGGCGGATGTTACAGCATGGATATCACCTGTAAAGTGAAGGTTTATCTCTTCTATAGGATGCACCTGGGTTTTACCGCCTCCTGTGGCACCGCCCTTCATCCCGAAAAGAGGCCCTAATGACGGTTCTCTTAATGTGACAATTGATTTTTTACCAATACGGTTTAAACCAATAGAGAGCCCGATAGATGTTGTAGTTTTCCCTTCTCCGGCAGGTGTGGGAGTTATGGCAGAAACCAGTACCAATGAGCCTTCTCTATTGTTTTTAAATTTTTCTACGGTATTCAGTTTAATTTTTGCTTTGTAATCACCGTAAAGTTCAATATCCGACGGTTCAAGGCCAATGCTTTCTGCAATTTCCGATATTGGCTTTAAAAATTGAGATTCCTGAAGTTCTGACATGATGCCTCCTTTAAAAGAAGTTTATTTAATAACAATTAATATCATTAATAACCGGTTGATTTTATCAATGCCAGATAAATTCAAGTAAGATTTTTACCTGTGCTTGTCATAACAAGCTTTCCATGCTTTACACCCTTAGTGCTGATTAATTGATTTGCAATCTCTTTTATCTTTTCAGGATTGCCTCTTACAGCGAGAACTTCAAGACAGTTTGTTTCATCAAGATGAATATGCATCATTGAAATTACCTCATTGTGATGATGGTGCTGGTTCTCTGTAAGATGGTTTGACAATTGATGTTTTTTATGGTCGTAAATTATGGTGATAGTCCCTACTGTTTCTATATTTTTTCCTTCAGTCTTCTGGTTCCACTCTTCCCTTACAAGTTGATCTCTTACCATATCTCTTACAGCCTCTGATCTGTTTGCATACCCGTGTCTTTTTAAATATTTATCAAAATTTTCAAGAAGCTGGCTGTCCATTGAAACGCCGAATCTTTTTAGTTTCTGCATTTTTACTCCGAAACTTTTTATTTAATTGCTGTATAATCTCAGTCTTATGGTAAATTTACAAAACATTTCCCTAAAGTTAATTAAATAAAAAATTATTTGCAAAGGGTTTTGTTTTGCAATCAGATGATGAAGGGCTTTTATTAATTTGGTATAAGCTTGATTGGAATTACTAAGATAAGTTCTCTGTGTAAGTAAATAACCGATTCTCAGCTCAAATCCAGAATAAGTAATGGCAAGTTTATTAATTGGCCTGAGATAAAAACATACTTATGTATCGGGTTTATAGATAGATAAAAAGTCAGTTGATGATTTATCCGGCTTGTTATTGACCTGCATTGGGACACACTTAACAGAGCTGTATGAACAGAAAATGCAGCAGTCTCCTGCTTTTGGTTTTAAATTTTTTCCACAATTACTACAGACATAAATCTGAAGGCATGTATTTTCGGGAATTGTTTCTTCCTTTTTATATCCGCAGCCGGGGCAGGTTATTATTGATTTATTCTTCATGTGTGGTTGGTATTATATCCTATTTATGCCTGAATTTATTTAACAGTTATCCGGTCTATTGTTTATTTTTTCCTGAAAAAGGGGATAAGCATCGGCACCTCTTTTTGATATTTCTTATATCTATCCCCGAATTTTTGTAAAAGAAGTTTTTCCTCATACAATGAGATAAAGTAGTAAAAAGCTGTTATTACAACAAATAAAATGATTGATGCCCATGTGGGGAATAGTACTATTATCCCAAGATAAAAAAGTATTGATCCGAGGTAAATGGGATGACGTACAATATTGAATACACCCGTATTAACTATTTCAGGATTTTCTCTTATTTTGCCAAATATAATTTTCAGACCTGATTGTGCAAAATAACCGGAAAAAAACAGTATTACAAGTGATGTTGGTAATCTGAACAAGAAGGTGAAACGTCCTGAATTTAAACATGAGAAATGAAATATAAATGAGTCAGTAACCCAGATTATAGTAAAAATTACAAGTAAAAATATTTGGCCTGAATCTCCGTATTTATACTCCCCTGTAAGATCATGCCTGTCTGAGTGGCGCTTTTGTTCTTTGCCCGTCATTTATTAACTCCTGATTTTAATTAGTTTATCCTCCCGAAAACACATAGTCTTCGGGAGGATTGTTAAATTATGCAGTAAACTGATCTGTATTAGTATTTTTTTCCGGAAAGAACTTGTTTTTAAAATGTTCTTTCCACTGCTCACTGTGGCGGCTGCTGCTGTGATGAGGAAATGACTTAAAAAATATGTGAGTCAGAATTACAAGTCCCCATGCCTGCCAGAATGTAATAGTAGTCAACCCGAATATATTCGGCATTAACCAGTTCCATAGTATCATCACAAAGAATCCCAGTAAAAGGCCCATTATAGCTGCGATAATAATTCCGCCGATTACCATTCCCATGATTCTTAAAACTCCCCACTTCTCAATGATATTTTCATGTTTATTCATTTTACACCTCTAATTTTTATCAAGTAAATCTTTAATTTCACTTAATCGTGATTGTAAAAACCTGATGGCATAACGTTTTCTTGCAATAAGAGTGTTTATTGGTTCGCCTGTTTCTTCAGACAATTCTCTGAAAGTTTTTTCTTCCACGACATTGTTAATAAAGACATACTTTTGTTTTTCAGGGAGTTCATCAATTGCAGACATGATTTCATTCATAACATATTCTCTGTCCCATTGGCCCTCTATGCTTTTCATCTCATCTTCAATAATGTCTTTAAAACAGATGTTGTTTCCGGCTGGTTCATCCAGCGATACTGTTTTAATACGCTTTTTTCTGTACCAGTCAATAACCTTGTTTTTTGCAATTGTAAACAACCATGCGGAAATGTTGTCAATTGTTTCAAAAGCATTAAGGTGAGACAAAGCCTGCATGTAAACCTCCTGCAGAAGGTCTTCGGATTCTTCGGTAGAAGATATCTTGAACCGTATGAACCTGAACAGGCTTTGATGATCTTTGGTTATTGCCTGGGATGCTTTTTTTTGCTTTACGTTATCCATCTCAATATTAAAGACGTAAAAGATTCGGAATTGTTGTATTTTTTCTGCATTAATTACTGCACATTACCAAGATAGTAATTTCTTGTATAAAATCAAATTGATGAAAAAAGCAGAGACATCCTGTTAATAACCAGTAATTTTATTAACAGAGATAATTTTAAAAATTTTTTTCTTGACATTGTAATATCTTATGTTTAGTATATTTACAGATATAAAAATTCCTGTTAGATAGTTAATTATTACCATTGTTTACTTAACTTAATTGTTTCTTCTTTGCTGTTTTTATTACGTTTATACTTTTGGCACATTTATTGAATGAATTTGACTGGATGCTTTATTAAGTCTTTGTTTTAATTGAATAGCGGGGATGATTTATCTGAGGAGTATCAGATTGACCAGACTTTTAATTAAATATTTAGTAATATTTCTGGTATGTTTTATGTCCGTTTCTGCACAGGATATTAATGATCTGATGCAAATTCCTTTCGAAGAATTGATGAAAGTTGAAGTTACGGTAGCTTCTAAAAAATCAGAAAACGTTTACGATGCTCCGGGAATTATCACTGTTATTACAAAAGAACAGATAGAAGGATTTGCAGGTTTAAACCTCGGACAGATTTTAAACAGGGTGGTAGGTAGTTCATTTTTATCTGCGAATGTTTTTTCAGATAATCTAGTCCAGTTCAGGGGACAATCATTAACACCATATAACAACCATACCCTGATTCTTTTAAACGGCAGACCTGTCCGGGATCCTATATCAGGCGGGTTAAACAGCCCGGTGTTTGCTTCTTTCCCCCTGGATATTATTGATCATATTGAAATAATCAGAGGCCCGGGTTCTGTTCTGTACGGTTCTTGTGCATATTCAGGAGTAATTAATATAATTACCGAGAAGCCGGAGGAGGATTTAAAGAAGATTAAATTTACAATTGGAGGAGGTTCATACAATACTCTCTTTCAGAACATAAAATTAGTTTTAAATAAAAATAAATTTTCTTTTATATCAGGCATTTCTCATCTTAATGATAACGGCCCCTTTTATTCTTTTACAGGTTATGAGGGCATAAAGGGCTCGGCAAATTTTGACAGAAAAACTTTTGGAGTAACAACAGTTTTGAATTATGGTGGTTTTCATATTAATAGTTATTACGGAAGATTTTATCCATATGCTTTGGGCGGAGGAAGAAATACATGGAGTGATGATGATCCTCATTCAAACATAAACCAAATAACATATTTTGTTGATCTTGGATATTCGCGCAAAGTCGGAGAGAAATTAGCAGTAAATGCCAATTTAACATATAATAAACATTTTCTTGATCTGGAATATGGTAATGAAATGAATGCAGAGGATTTTCTGTTTGAAATGTCTGCAAATATAACTCCTTTTAAAAAGTTAAATATTATATCCGGTGTTGTTTTGGAAAAAGATAATTACTGGGGAGATTTCTTTTACGCAGGCAACACTTTTTTGTCAAGTGTTTATATTCAGACTGACTACAGGTTCGGCAGAATTAAATTGATCAGCGGTTTACAATATAATAAAATTGAAAATATAAAAGGTAATATTTCACCAAGATTCGGGCTCGTTTCAGGAATTACAGATAAAATAGGCTTAAAACTGCTGTACAGTAAGGCGTTCAGAAAAGCTTATCCCCTTGAAACTTCATTCAAGCACCCTCTTTTTAACGGAAACATGAATATTAAACCCGAATTAATACGCACGGCTGAAGTGCAGATTTCTTATCACAGCGAACATATTCAATCATCCATTACATGCTACAGAAGCCGTATGTCTGATATTATTTACAGAAAATGGATAGATGATCCTGCTTCTCCTATTGGCGAATCAATAAAATATTATAATGCGGGAACTCATGACTTTGCAGGAGTTGAAATTGAGACCCAATATTGTTTGATGGACGGATTGTGCATTATAGGCTCGTTTTATTTTCAGAAAAACAGAAATGATAAAGGCATTGAAAATGCATCGCTTCACCCCAATTTAATGATTAAAGGCGGATTATTGTATCATAAAAACCGGTTTTCTGCGGGAATTTTTAACGGATATTTCGGCAAACCTTCTGAGGTAAGAAAGCTGAACCCTGATGTTGATAATTGCAATCCCGAAGCGGAAGCATACAATTTACTCTCTGTAAAGATTTCTGCGGAAATTTTTAAGGGGATAAGGCTCTCATTAATGGGGGATAATCTTTTTAATCTGGATATTCGCTATCCTGAATACACAAGTAGAGGAGTGAATACTCTGATTCCTCTTTATGCAGGCAGAGTAATATGGGGAAGCGCATCGATTGATTTTCAAAACAAATAAATACCGGTTAACCTCCAAATAAAAAATATTGAAATTGCAGAATAATTGTGTCGTTTGATACGGGCTCTTTTGTCTCCATCTTATGAATAAAATCCAGCATCAATCTTCCGTGTTTTTTGTTAAACAAATAATTTGTTCCTATTGTTATCCATGTTGCGTCATATTTATTAATGGTTGATATATCCGGATCAAATTTTTCGTATTTGATCAAAGCTTGAAAGTTTTTTAATAAAATTTGAGATAATTGTAAAAACCATCCCCGGGCATTTAATCTGTCAATCCCTGCGGCTGAAGGGTTAAACGATGAGCTGATATATTCAAATGCAATATCTGTTTTCCCGTTGGTTAGGTATAATGCAGAGTTCCACCTGAGATCAATACCGTCAAATCTGCTGAAAATATTTTGATCAGAGCCTGGCAGTTGTTTTGAAAAGTTGATGTTGATGTTTTTCCGTCTGGAACAGGCAAGCTGTATTGTTACATTAAATGGGTTTGGAATAGATAATTTTGTGGTGTAGCTTAATCTACCGGTAAACATTGGAAAGTTTGTATCTGTTAGTTTAATATTTGCACCGTTGCCCGCCATTAATGCTGCTTCATATTTAAGATGGTCTGACAGTTTCCCAAAAAATTGTGCTCCGTAATCCCTGACAAAAGATTTTCCCAGAGCTCCATTGGGGATAAGCCTGCCAATAACCTGGGATCTTTCGGTTCCGGGCATTTTATAATCGGATACAAATCTTTCCCATCCAAAAGGAGGCTTAAACTGTCCCATTCGTAAGTTGAGTGATTTTGAAAAGGAGTAATTAAGGTAAGCATCAAGAAGATAAATATTATTATCAGTAGAGCTGCTGTTGCCTGTTTTATAAATAATGCCTGTATAAAAATTAAACCTGGAATTTATTTTGCCCTTTGCAATCAATTTAAATCTTCTAAGACTGATATTGTAATTGGAGTTATTTTCAGAAAAAACAGACGTATATCGGGTCTGGAAATAACTTATTAAGTGTATCCTGTTTTTTGATAAAGACTGTGCTCTGCATGCCGGTGCTGCTGAGGTCAAATACAAAATAAACAGAAGAGTGTTTACAAGTGTTAAGTTTCTCATTGGTTTTTCCCGTTTTTTAACTGGAAGAATCTATAATGTTAGTTGAAATTTACATATCGAAAGAATAATAAATCCTGTAATCCATTCATATGGAACGATAGATTGGTTTACTTTCAAGTTCGTCTAAGGTCTCAATCAGACGGGGCTTACGTTTATTTGTTTCCCGTAATGATTGTATATATTGCTTCCATTCGTTAGTTTTTTTCCGTCTTTTTAGCAAAGATTTTATTTTTTTAAGATATATGGCAGCAGTTCTGTATTCTTTTTTACCTGTTTTTTTAATATGAATCTCAGCTATTTGTTTCCAAATAGTAATGGATTTATCGGGGTAGTGATTCATAACAGCTGTAGCTACACTGTCATGCAGATTGTCATCATTCCAACCCCATGTATTTTTGCTTGTATAAAGTTCGTACCAATGAATAATCTCTTTTACGTTTTTTTCATGAATTGCGATTTCTATTAGAATATCATATCTTGGGAAAGACCAATAATATTTTTTCCCCGGTTTCATTAAACCTGTTACAGGGAGGGGCCATTTTTTGTTTTTTACTGAATCATCCCAGGCATCGGGCCATGTTCCGCTCTCGAGAAAATGTATTGATGCTTTTCTGACTTCTGTCCAGCAGCCGGCTTTCTGAGCGGGCTTTTCAATTTCCTTAAAGCAAGAAAGAGAAGGGTCAAGAAAGAATCGCTCTGCTTTAATAGCAGCCACATAAGCCCAGTCTTTGCTTTTTAATTTTATTTTTTCCATTTCTTGTATGAGAGCATGGGCAATGCCAGAAAATCTGTTTTGAGTGGCATTGTATCCTTTCCGAATCCAGGTTTCTGCTTCTTTTGTTCTGCCTGCTTCAATAAATAAACGAACTATTCGCGGATAATTATCAGTGTTTTCTGCCTCGGCCATACAAAGTGGAATTATTTCTTTTTCTCTGCCGGCATTCTGTAAAGCTTCCATAATGTAGTCAACTAACCTGTCGCGTGTAAATTTATCATGAAATTGTTCATTATTTTTGGGTAAAGGCATATCTTGCAAGCGTTTCAGCAGTCTGTCAGCCAAAGCGCCCCATGAGCTTTGATCAAATGCTTTTTTCCAGAATAAATCAATGTCTGAGCATAGCCCGTATTGATCATTAAGACTAAAATTTATAGCCTTCTCCATTTTGTCAACATCTGGCATTGAACAGATCGAAAGAGCCTGGAAAACAACCTTCAAACAATTTTCTATCTCCATTGCTGTTGCCCCGTCATCATTTGAACGTCCAACCTGCTCTGTACCTTTTTTAAACAGAAACTCTCCTAATTTAAGCACTTCATCCGAATATCCTGCATTAAGAAGTTTTGTTAACCCCTTTTTTATGTATGAGTAATCAGCTATATGGCCACTTCTGTTCCACCCATCCCACCAGCAATCTTCACTGCTGACATATTCTATCTGTTTATGTATTTTTTTAATAAGTGATTCATCTAATGTCATTGGGGAGGATACTGAATTGATGTGCCAGTCATTGGTAATGTCCGGATACATCTCGGAAGCATTAATTAGCATTTGTATTAGTTCTTTTTTGCTTTTTGTTTTTAACAGATGTTTAATTTTTTCTTTATCGTAGGTGAGTTTTTCCTCATAATCATTAAAATCATTATATTCTTCATCATTTTTATCAAGAAGCTGAAGCCTGGGATCATTGGATTTAACAATAGGTACAGTATGATTTTTTTTCAGAGTAACAAGGAATTCAAGTATCAGAGCTACTGCATGTTTGCAATTATCCCAATAGGGGCATGTGCATTGAGATTCAATTATACCGTTTTTAATGGAAACAGCAGTAGCATACGTATTAGTTCCATGTACCCATCCAACAATTTTTCCGTCTTCAGTCTGCCCTATATCGCTGACATAACCGTTTTTTTGATATGACCTACCACGGCTGACGATTTTTTCCCCTGCCCAGTTTTCCAGGTCCATAAATGTTATTTCTTTGAGCTCATCAAAAAATGAGTTTGGCATAGTTATATCTCACTAATATTTTGCATGATTTAAAATATGTTTAGCAACGTCAGTCTGAAATTTATAATGAGTCCATTCTAAAAACTATAAAAATCAACCTAATGTTAATACAAAGCCATGATATTGTTTGGGATGAATAAT
>Ga0190344_1000746_pt1 | contig 13833 bp, 13 predicted proteins | sample 48721323_MG_FD_161662 | JGI IMG/M metagenome (GOLD analysis project Ga0190344, IMG submission 161662) | Hydrothermal vent microbial mat bacterial communities from Southern Trench, Guaymas Basin, Mexico - 4872-13-2-3_MG | ecosystem: Environmental > Aquatic > Marine > Hydrothermal vents >... | reverse complement strand
TCGAGCCACGGCGACCACCGAGAAGAGCAGATCGCCCAGCTCGTCTTCAATCGCGGCTTTGTCTTCGCTCTCCACGGCACCGCGCAGCTCGGTCAGCTCTTCGTCAATCTTACCGATTACTCCGCCGACATCGGGCCAGTCGAAGTTGAAGCGGGCGGCTTTCTCCTGGGCGCGCAGCGAGCGCAGCAGCGGCGGAAGCCCACGGGGAATCTTCCCCAACGCCCGGGTCAGGGGCAGATGGTGAAGCTCGTCGGATTCATCGGCTTCGCCGTGCTTAATCTGCTCCCAGTTCTCGATTACCGCCGTAGCATTTTTCAACTTCGGACCATCGGGGTTGAAAACGTGGGGGTGCCGCCGCCGCATCTTGGCGGTGGCAAAGTCCAGGGATTCCTGAAGGGTGAAGACGCCGTCGCGCTCCGCCAAAAGACCGATGAAGGTCGTAAGGTAGAGCAGGTCGCCCAGCTCCTCGACCATCTCCCGGCGACGTTCCGCCTTGTCGGGCAGCCCCTGAGCATCGTAGAACTCCCAGGCTTCCTCGACCACATAGCGTGCCATCGAGTGGACGCTCTGCTCGGCATCCCAGGCGCAGCCACCGGGAGCCAGCAGGCGGCGCAGGGTCGCAAGTAAACGATTGTAGGCTTCCATATACAGACACTTTGACTTTTGAGGCGGGAATGGGGAGTATAAGTCAATGCGCCCCGCATTGACTACCCCCAGCCCGCTGTGCTAACCTTTGCTTGTGGAGTATTCTGTCTGGAGGTCTTGATGGAGTGCAAACGGCATATCGCTGTATTGACCTCCGGTGGCGATTCTCCGGGAATGAACGCCTGCCTGCGGGCGGCAACCCGGGGGAGCCTCTATCGGGGCTGGCAGGTTACCGGAATCGTTGACGGCTATCAGGGACTCCTCGCTGGCAACGCCTTCCCCCTGACCAGTCGCCACGTCGGCGGAATCATAGACCGTGGCGGAACCTTCCTCGGTACCTCCCGCTGCCCGGAGTTCAAAGAGGCTACGGTTCGCCAGCGGGGCTATAACTGGCTGAAGGCGCAAGAGATTGACGCGCTGGTGGTTGTTGGTGGTAACGGCAGTCTGGCTGGTGCCCACGACATTGCTCTGGAGACCGACATTAAGGTTATCGGCGTTCCCGCCTCGATTGACAACGACATCTACGGCACCGATAACTCCATCGGCTTCGACACCGCCGTCAACAACGCTCTGGATCTGGTAGATAAACTCCGCCAGACGGCGGACAGTCATCATCGCATCTTCGTAGTCGAAGTCATGGGGCGCGATTCCGGTGCCCTGGCGGTGGAGGTTGCCCTTGCCGGTGGTGCCGAGGCGGTGTTAGTTCCAGAGGTGCCAGGAAGCCACGATATTCGCACACTGGCAGAGAAACTCTCGGTAAATCTGCGGAGTTCAAAGAAGAAGTCCGCCGTGGTCATCTGCGCCGAGGGAGCCGCCCATGCTGTCCCCGTTGCCAGACGACTTGAGGAGCTGACCCAGCTGGAATGCCGCGCCACGGTGCTGGGGCATGTGCAGCGCGGTGGTTCGCCGACCTCCTACGATCGCAACCTCGCCTCACGGCTGGGTTCCGGTGTGGTGTGTGGAATCGAAGAGGGGCTGACCGACGTGATGATCGGACTACAGAGCAACAAAAGGCACTTTACACCCATCGAAAAGGTTCTGGCGACGGAACATTCCTTCAATCATGAAGAGTACGACCTGCTGACTCAGCTTAGTATCTAGGCATAAGCACCTTGATTCTGCACGCTCGACCTGGCTGATACTTGCTGTAGTTTTATCGAGTTAATCAAAGAACTCTGTCAGGTGAAACCGAACCCTGCTCCGGAGCGTAAAGCAGGGAGCGGGAGATCAGCCTTACAGAATCGACGACCAGATCGTGCTACGAATCCGCCGAATCGTGCTACGGAATCCTGGTGATCCGGGGATTTGTGCTACGAATGAGTAATATCGTGCTACGATTTGACTGAGATACCATCCTATTCGGTTCCGATGATGTTGTCAGGGGCTGTCAAGTACATAAGGAAAACGCAACCCACAGGGTTGTTACGCAGAGGATTATATGGGTCTGTTTGGTAAAAAGGATAAGAAGCAAAAGCCAAAGGTAGCCCGCCGGAAGACTGCGGCATCGGCTGGTCCGGTACGCAACGAAGAACCGCTTTCCTTCTACGTTGCTCTGGATAACGAGCTTGACGGCGACCTGAAGGGCAACATCAACGTGCTGGTGGCGGGTCGCTTTATGGGAATGATCGACGTTTCCGGGCTGGTCTGGATTGCTAAAACCGGTGAGGTCGATGGCACAATTAAGTGCGATGACTTCCGCCTTGAAGGAACAGTCAAGGGAATCGTCATTGCCAAAAACGTGGCGGATATTATTGACGATCACAACTCACAGGCTGAGGTCTCGGCGGGTCGCACCTGGAAAGATGGTGCTTTTCCACCGCCGCCACCACCGGCCGATTTAGCTGACGGCGAAACACAGGAATAAACTCTGGTTAGCGATTGTGTCAATTGCAAAAGTCGGTGTGGCCGCAGCCACCTCCATCGGTCGATTTAGCTGACGGCGAAACACAGGAATAAACTCTGGTCAGCGATTGTGTACAATTGCAAAAGTCGGTGTGGCTACAGCCACCTCCACCTGAGGAACCAGAAAACGAGGATGAATAACAATGCGGATGACAAGCGTACTCTTGATACTCCTGCTCGCCTTTGGCGTGGCGTTTAGTGCCGATGGCTCTGGCACCGATGATGACTCAACCGCCGCCAATGAGCAGAATTTTACCCTTACCATTGCCCTTGCCGGGGTTGTGGCACTGGGGATTGTGGCTCTGGCACTCTTTAGTGACTGGGATGACAGCAACGGCAGCGAGGTTACCGTAACCGAAGCCGACGAGCCGATTGACGAAGCAACGGCGATTGACGCCGCTGAACGCTCCGCCGCCGAAGAAGCCGAGTCCAGCGAAGTCGAAGACGACCTCTTTAGCGATATCGAGGGCGAGTAAAGCCAGTGCCGACCCCTCTGTCATAGCTGAAGAGTCGGATAGTTGTGTAGATTTGCAAGGGGCGGTCGCCCCTTGTCTTTGGACTGGAAAACGGAGAAACCTTGAGAAGACATAGTTTTTTACTATCGGTGATTATTCTCGTGGTCGCCCTGTTCTTTGTCGGCTGCGAAGAAGATGTAACCACTGAAACCGCCGACGGCAGCTGCTGGGTTTTCGATGGCTCACAGAATACCCTCAACCGCCTGAACAGCTCCGGTGAGCTGGTTTCTGTGAACTCCTCTCTGGGAGTGGCAGATGCCCTGGCAACGGTCGCCGATGATGCGATAGTCTGGGTCGTGGATTCAGCCGCCGCCCGGCTGAGCAAGCTCAACGCCTCCGGTACCCTGGAGAAGCAGGTCAGTGGCTTTGACCATCCGGTGGATGTGGCGGTTGACTCAACCACTGACAACATCTTCATTGCCGACGATAACGGCCGCCGGGTTGTTTCGCTGGATAGCGACGGCAACCCTCTCTGGATCAAAGCGTTGAGCTGTGTTCCGTACCGGCTCACTCTGGCTGGCGGCTCCGGCACCCGGGTTCTATTAGTGCTGGCTAGCGAAGACATTGACGGACGGCGAGTTCTGGGTTTCGACGCCGCCGATGGCACCGAGGTCTTCGACCTGGCTCTGACAGATCAGCTTGACTACTCCTTCGATGCCGACTCCACTGCGGATGATTTCTGGTTGATTGACGGGAGTACGCTAACCCGCCGTCAGATTACCGACGGAGCCGTTATCAGCACCTATGACGAGGCGACTGCTCCCGCAGCCGTGGCGGCACTGAGCGATGGCTGCTGGGTCTTTGACGACGACGGCAACGATATCTATCGTCTTGATGAAGCCGGAGTCGTGCAGGCGCAGATCAGCTACCTGCCCGGCGTTCCGCTGCTCTCCTCGGTGGGAGATAAACTCTGGCTGGCGGTTACCGCTACCGACCTGGTCGCGCTCTACGACAAAGACGGCAGCGAGGTTATTCGCGTAAACAACCTCATCCAGCCGGGACCCCTTGCCGGGGTCAAGTAAACGGCCGATACTGAACATCTTAAAGTAGAGGGAGCTTCGGCTCCCTTTTCTAAAATGGTTGGCTTGTCATGGGCTTGTAAAAGGGTTAGAATGACGCTGTTTGCTCAGAGGAGTTGAAAGACGGTTTTTCTGTCAAACAGACGAAATTGATTACAGCTCATCTCTCATAACTAAGGAAAACCAGTTGATCGAAGGCAGAGTACAGCTTATGCGGATGCGCCGGCGGCAGCGGCGACGGCGGATAATCATCATTTCTGCGGTGCTGCTGGTGGCGATTGTGGTCGTCGTGTTCCTCTGGCAACCCTGGGAGGGCAACGGCGACCTTATTGAGGAAGAGGTTGTTCTCGACGACGAGAGTCTGGAAGAACGCCCGGATACCGCCGAGACCAATGTGCTGCCAGTCGGTGAGGAGCCGCCCGATGAGCTTCCGCGACCGGAGGATTACGCCGTGCTGTTCTGGAACGGGGCCGGTGGCGAGACCGCTCTGCGCTCGGCCTCTTACGAGCTGTCGCAGCTTGGGCAGAGCGAGTATTCAGAGCTGTCGGTGGCTCTCAGCCCCATCCTGCCTGATGCCGTTTACTATTACGGTCAGGACGAGGGACTGGCTGATTTCGCCGGAGATCTGAGCGAGCGGTTGAGCTTTCCGCAGCCGGTGCGGGTTGACCTCTCCATCGTCCTCGGCGCAGATATTCAAAGCCTGCTCAGTGCCGCTCCGGGCAACCTGAGCGAACTGGCGGAGCTTACCAATCTCAACGTCGAGGTGTTGAACGGTTGTGGCATTGGCGGGGTGGCTCATCAGACCGCCGCTCTGCTGGAACAGCTTGGCTTGACGGTAGTTGACGCGCGCAACGCCGACCAGTTCAGCTACGAGCGCACCTCGCTCTCCTGCGTCTCCAGCCAGCTCGATGCCGCCGAGGCGGTGAAGGAGTCGCTAAAGCTCCCCGGAACGATTACCGGTATCAAGTACGATGTTCAGGTGGTTTTGGGAGGTGGCTAGAATGAGGCTGTCGCACCAGTTAGTGGGACTATTGCTGCTATTGATATTGCTGTCCTCCGCCGTTGCCGATGAAATCGTCATGCGCGACGGCGTTATTACCAACATCCCGGCGCATCCTCGGCTGTATGTCCCCACCGCCGAGGCCCTTGCCAGCTCCGCTCAGAACGAAGCAACCCTTACTCCTTTAATAGAAGAGACCGCCCGTCGCTATGGGCTGGAGCCGGAGCTTGTCCGGGCTGTGGTCAGGATAGAAAGTGCCTTCTACCCGAAGGCGCACTCAAAGGCCGGGGCGATGGGACTGATGCAGCTGATGCCAGGCACCGCCGCCGATCTGGGCGTAGCCGACCCCTGGGATCCCGTTGCCAACCTCGACGGCGTCTGTCGTTACCTGGCGCAGATGCTGACCCGCTTTGGCGACCTCAGGCTGGCACTGGCGGCGTACAACGCCGGTCCCGGTGCTGTGGAGCATTACCGCGCCATTCCACCCTATGAAGAAACCCAGGCGTATGTTGTTAAGGTGCTGGCGAGCTATCACAGCTACGGTGGCAGCGGCGAAGAAACCGTTACTACCACAACCGTTTCTTCCACACCGGTTTACATCTCCGCCGACGGAACCATGACCAACGTCCCCCCGCTGGAGTAAGGCGTCCTCTGAAACCTGTTTACAGTATTACGAGTCGTACGTTGTGGGTACTTATGTGATTTGGTACGCTGCCATCTGTGCAAAAATGTTTGCAAACATGCTCTGAGGATTGTTCAAAAAAGGTTCTAGCAAATGATTAAACATAATGGTATTAGTAAAGTGCTTAATGGTCAAGGTTTTTGGTGGCTGGCGATATTGATATTTCTATCACTACTCTACTCGACTTCGTGGCATTATGTTCATGGTCCGTGTCGCTCCACAGGTACCGAGTACTGGACAAAAAATGATGAGATAACCAATCGGCTGAAAACAATTTTCCCTGATATAGGTGCGTACCAAAACGAAGATATACTGGTCGGTGGTGATGATGGCTGGAAGATAAGTAATAGCTGGGGAGATGCCACTGTATACATGTATCAGGCGGATACTGGCGAACATTTGGCACCACCGCATAATTCACCTTATCGCTACAGGATGCTGCCGGTATGGTTGGCGAGTGGAATACACTGGATAACAGGGCTGTCTTTTCCCTATTCATTTGCTCTTCTTAACTCTTTGGCAACATTACTAACAGCTCTCTTTTTTACGGCCTATTTAATCCGTTTCCATAAGCTAAGTCGCTTGCTTTCGCTTATTGGTGGTATCCTATACATAACATCTTCCTCTGTTACACGCTCGGCAGCTCTCCCTACAGTTGACTCTTTGAGTCACCTCTGGATGCTTCTCATATTCTGGTCAGTCCAGGCGAAAAATTGGCGATTCTTTATTATAGCATCTATAGCAGGTGTATTTACAAAGGAGGTATTAGCAATTGGTGCAGTACTATATCCTAGTGTAAATATGAAAAATGCTGTGAAAACAAAAGAAAAATATGCCACAATCGCCCTTTCTCTTATTCCAATAATCGCATATGTTGCAGTAAGATTGATCGCAGGAGGACGAATAGATGAGGTGCATTACGGGTTTGCTGTACTAAACGGAGAATTCCCGGTAATCATAAGACGTATGTCCTATCTGTATGGAATAATGACCACGCTTATGCACTTCTTTTTTACGTTTGGTTTTTTATGGCTGGGTTTGTTGAACCTGGGGAAAAATCGTTTTTTAAGAATTGCGTTTTTCACAGTGTGTGTGCCAATAAGCTTAGCGGTGCTGTTTTTTTCCACAGGAATAATCCGCCCTATGGGAATTGTCTTCCCCGTAGTCATTCCGCTCTTTCTTACTTTCTTCGAGAAGATACGTCTTGTAAAAAGTGAGTAAGAAGTGTTGCGGCAATAGAATGGCTTGCTGGTTAGACTACGCTCTGCATGGTGAAACCATCGAATGTCTGCTCAGATCAGGAGCCGTTCCGGTGGAGCTTCCCCCCTTCGGATAGCTCTGTTGCCGTTGACAGCCCCTGGAACCTCTGATAGAATCAACCCGACTTTGCATTTTTCCATTCCATTAACCCCTGCTGAAGAGGAGCGCTGGTGTGAATAAGCTTCTCCCCGCGATTGTGGTAGGCCTGCTGTTCCTGGCTCTGCCCGTTGCTGCTGATGGGATCGAGTATCTCGATCCCCTGGTTGAGCTGCCTCCCGCTTCGCCGGTCCTTGTCATTGCCGAGGATGTACCCGACGATGTTGGTGAGCAGATCAACCTGAGTTGGTCTCTGTCTTTCGATGACCCTGCCGTTGGTGGTGGACGAGGTAACGTTATCTCGTACACCATCATGCGCAAAGAGGCTGATACCGATAATGAGTTTAAGGTTCTGGGAGCTGTTGAGGCTGGCAATGGTCAGTATCTTGACACAACCTGTGAGCCGGACTCTAGCTACATCTACCTAGTTGGAGCGAGCAACGGTAACACCGTGGCTTTCTCTAACCCTACCGAAGCGACGATTGCTTCGACCCACTTCATGCATTCTCAGCGCTGGAATATCCTCATCGGAACCCTGATTCTCTCAGGGTTGCTTCTTTATTTCATCTATACCGCGCGGAAGGGTAAAGAACTCTTTATCCGCCGGATCGCTGGTCTGGATGCCGTTGAGGAAGCCCTGGGTCGTGCCACGGAGATGGGTAAGCCGATTCTCTATGTTTCGGGACTTGGCGGTATGAGCGATGTGGCAACGATTGCCTCGGTAAACATCCTGGGGCAGGTTGCTCGTAAGGCGGCGATCTACGAGATTCGCCTGATTGTTCCCTGCTTTGACCCCATCGTTCTTGCCGTGGAGCGCGAGGTTATCAAGGAATCATACCTTGATGTTGGGCGTCCCGATGCCTACGATCCCAACGATGTTTTCTTTGTTACGCAGTCCCAGTTCGCCTACGCTGCTGCCGTTAACGGTATCATGCTGCGTGATCGTCCGGCGACTAACTTCTATATGGGAATGTTCTACGCCGAGTCGTTGATTCTGGCGGAGACCGGGGCCTCTACCGGAGCGATTCAGATTGCCGGTACCGATGCCCCCGCGCAGATTCCCTTCTTCATCGCCGCTTGCGATTACTGCATCATGGGCGAGGAGTTGTACGCCGCCAGTGCCTACATGAGCCGCGAGCCGCTGCTCCTCGGTGGACTCAAGGGTCAGGACTGGGCTAAGTTTATCATCGGTGCCATGATCGTGGTTGGCGTCATTGTCAGTTTCTTCACAACCTCCTTTGCCGAGTTCTTAACCGGATCCTAGAGCAGAAGGGAGAACATAGATGCGCAGACAAATCCCGCTTGCGATTGCTCTGGTTGCCGGTCTCTTTGGAGCCCTGAGTTACTTCATTCAGGATCCAACGGTACAGGATATCCGTGAGCAATTACTTGCCTGGCTACGCCTGATTGGTGCCTTCGCTATTGGTATTGGTATCGTCAGTTTCCTGCGTAACCACGGAAAGAAGGTTACCCGTCAGGTTTCCGGCTGGGCGTTTAACGCCGTTGCTATTGCTTCTTTCGTAGCAATGACCACCATCGGTCTCTTCGGTGGTATTGGCGATAGCAGCCTTTTCCGGAAGATGTTCGATTTTGGTCAGGTACCGATGGAAGCGACGATGTTCTCGTTGCTGGCCTTCTTTATTGCCTCGGCTGCCTTCCGTGCTTTCCGTGCCAGAACAAAAGAGGCTACACTCCTTCTGCTTGCCGCTGTGGTGGTTATGCTGGGCCGAGTGGCTAACATTGACTGGCTGTCGCAGGCGACGGAATGGATTCTTGCCGTTCCGAACACCGCCGCGGCTCGTGGAATAACCATTGGGGTTGGACTTGGCATTGTCGCCACCGCTTTGAAAATCGTTCTGGGCATCGAGCGATCCTACCTCGGCGGAGAATAACAATCCGGAGGAATGACGCATGAGTAGTTTTTTCGAAAAGTTCCTGAAGATTGACCGCCGCTGGATCTTCCTTGCCGTCGGACTGGCGGTGATTATCGCTCTGGTGGCACCATGCCAGATGTCGACAACCATCACCCCGCCGGTACAGATATTCCACGACGTCGTTGCTGCGGCTACGCCGGATAAACCCCTCATAGTTTCGATGGATGTAGGACCGAGTACCCTGCCGGAGCTGGAGCCGATGATCAAGGCAACTCTCCGCCACGCCTTCGCTAACAACATCAAGGTTATTGGTCTTAGTCTGCTGATTACCGGTCCTTCTATCGGCGAGCGTCTGCTGGTAGATACCGCCGCAGAGGTGAACGCCGAACTTGAGGCTGCCGGTGAGGCTCGTCGGATTGTCCAGGGTGAAGACTGGGTCTTCCTTGGATATAAACCTGGGGTAACACCGGTTATTCTTGGTATGGGCGAAGAGATAAGAAATACCTTCCCGGTGGACTATTACGGCACATATCTCGATGATCTGCCGATGATGCAGAATGTCCACAATTACGACGATATGTCGTCGGTTGTAACGATTTCTGGTACCGCGATTCCCGAAAGCTGGGTAGCCTTCGCCGGAGCACCCTACGACATTCCTGTCTCCGTTGGAGTAACGGCGGTTTCCGCTTCCAATTACTACACCTACGTCCAGACCGGACAAATGGCCGGGCTGCTTGGTGGGCTTAAAGGTGCCGCCGAGTACGAACGGTTGATCAACTATCCGGGAATGGCAAGCAAGGGTATGGTCGCCCAGTTCTGGGTTCACATCATCATTGTGTTCTTCATCGTGCTGGGTAACACCGCCTTCTTCATCATCCGTGCTCAGAAGAAACGTCAAACCGACAAAAAATAAGAGAGGGGGTTTACCTTGGAAATTTCAACCAACATCTGGATTTGGATAGCCGCGATCTTCACGCTGTTTATCTACTCGTTCCTGTACAAAGACAACCCCCTGTATAAATTCGCAGAGCATGTGATGGTTGGGTTGAGTACGGGTTACTACACCGCCATTGTGTTCCATACCGTTATCGTCCCCGATTTTTGGGAACCACTGGTACACTCGTTTAGCAAGCTCGGCATGACCCCGGCGGAGTTTTCCTCCTACGCTATTACCAACGAGCTGACGACACTGCCAACGGTACTCCAGAACTTTAGCCCCTTCGTGGCTATCATTATGCTGCTCATTCCGGCTCTGCTTGGATTGATGCTCTTTACCCGTTTCATTCCTAAAATAGCCTGGCTAAGTCGTTTCTCCCTGGCCTTCTATTTGGGAGGATTCGCTGGTATAGCTATCCCTAACTCCTTCCAGACACGAATATTGGATCAGTTGCGAGGGACGATCGTCGAGGATCATGGCGCGGTTGTTGTGCCTCTATTCTCGATTGATGCCTGGCGGGACTTCTTCTCCGCACCGGGAATCGGTACCTTCTTCGAGGCTGTCTCCGGACCGCTGCTCATCATCGGTACCCTTTGCGTACTGGCGTACTTCTTCTTCTCCAAGGAACACAAAGGTGTCCTCGGTGGAGCGGCTAAAGCCGGTATCTGGTTCCTGATGATCGGCTTCGGTGCCAGCTTCGGCTACACCGTTATGGCTCGTGTTTCCCTGCTCATCGGTCGGATGCAGTTCCTCCTCACCGATTGGCTCGGCATCATCGACTAAAGGGGCTGAGGGGCTATCGAGCGTTTTGGCGATACCCACACCCGTGAGGTTAGCAAATAAAGCCCCGCGATTAGCGGGGCTTTTAACACCGTGTTGGGGGATCGACCGTACCCGCAGGAAAGAGCGTTTTTTGTCTTGAGCGTTCAGCTGCGAAGTGGGATGCAACGCCCTTGCGTTGCCCCCGCGATTTGCGGGGCTTTTAGTCAGTATTGTAGGATTATAGGCATTTTGGTAAGGGTCTCACGGTAGGAGTGATCACCGTTACCGTACAGGTACAATCATCGCTTGCAGAAATGGGAAGTCGTGGCAGAGAAAAGTAAAAATATTTGGCAGCGGATGTTGTCGCTGGATCGTCGCTGGATTTTCCTCGTCGAGGCGATAATCGTGATCGGCGCCCTGGTAGGACCGTTCAACGCCGGGGTCAAGGTTACTCCAGCGGTCAGCTCCTTCTACGATGCGATTGAGAGGAGCGACCCGTCGGAGCCAATCCTCCTTGCGGTGGACTTTCCGCCCTCTGGGCTGCCGGAGCTGGAGCCGATGATCGTGGGAATCCTCCGCCATGCCTTTGAGCGAGGTCAGCCCGTCATCCTGATGACCCTCCAGATGGAGGGGGTGGCGATCTCCGAGCGGATTGTCAATCAGGTGGAGCGAGAAACCAACGCCTTCTACGAAGAAAATGACGAGGCGCAGCGAATTACGATGGGTGAGGATTGGGTCAATCTCGGCTTCCGGGCTGGCTTCGCTGCGGTCATTCTGGGGCTGGGCGATGAAATCCGCAACGTTTACAACACCGACATGTACGGAAACTACCTCGATGAGCTTCCCCTGATGCGGTCGATTCACAACTACGATGACATGGCACTGATGATCGACATCTCCTGGTCGAGTACCCCTGAGAGTTGGATCGCCTTCGCTGGCGCGCCCTTTGGGATCAACGTGCTTACCGGCATCACCGCCGTCAGCGCGCCGCAGTATTACGTCTATCTACAGACGGGACAGCTCGGCGGAATGCTCGGCGGTCTCAAGGGAGCCGCTGAGTATGAGGTGCTGATAAACCGTTCCGATGTCGCCTCGAAGGGAATGGTTGCTCAGTTCGGCGTTCACGTCTTCATTGTTATCCTGATTCTGATTGGCAATGTCGCCTTCTTCGCCCTGAAGGGCAAGCGACGCGAGGAGCATCATCCCCATCTTCCGGATGAATAGTATCCTGAGACCTGAAAAAGGACGCTTTTGCTTGATTCACCTCTAACTGTGTACATTCGCCCGTAGGGGCATATTGCAATACGCCCCTACCAATAGCGTATTTGAGAAGATACTCTCAGTTTTGAAACAACTATCGTTTTTCTGGGAATGTTTGACTTATCTGATTATGCAAGGTCTGGAGAACAAAAGTAAAAAGGAGACCCGTTCGGGTCTCCTTTGTCAAAATAGCTACTTTCTGTCCAGTGTTACCGAGTCGGTTGAGGAATCGGCTCTACGAAGCGGAAGCTGTTGAGTAGTATCTCGGCGGCTTCCGGCTGGTAGTCGCTCCAATAACCCGCTTCGGCGATGAAGGCAACACTGAAGAGACGCTGGTCAGGACTGATGAAGAGGTACTGCTCGCCCTGATAGCTGTCTTCGGGGGAGTGGAAGGTGAACGGTATGCAGATTGCCGCAACCCCATCCACCGAGGTTTCATAGGACTGCTGCTCTTCGTAGCCCTCCAGTGATTGCCGATTCGCCTCGCTGTTTTCCTCTTTCAACCCGTCCAGAGAAGCGTCGGCTTCCACCGGGGAGATCCGAATATCGAGGAACTCAGAGTTCGACTTCTTACCCATCGAGACGACACCGTAGGTGCCTTCGCCAGCGGCATCGGCATTGTTCCAGTCTTCCCGACGATAGGACAGCTCAAAGCCGAGGCGTTCATTGTACAACATCCAGTATGGGTTCTGCTCCTTGGTCTGGGCAAGCACCCGGAGAACCGCGCTGGACTCATCGCTCGGTGTGGCAGTAACGCCGCCCTCTTCCACAGCGGCTGCTTCGGCGGCGGGTTCTTCAGCAGAACCGCCGCAACCAGTCAGCAGCAGCATGCTCACCAGCGCGAGCATCGTTAACAGTATTCCCAGCTTCATGCCTACGTGCCTTCCTGCCAGGAGGCGAGGTACTGCCGCTGCCGCTCGGTCAGCACGTCGATTTTGATGCCCATGCTCTCCAGCTTGATGGCGGCGATCTCGTCATCCAGCTCGGCGGGCAGCGTGTGAACCTGTTTGCCCAGCGAGCCGTGGTTTTTCTTCAGGAACTCCGCTGCCAGTGCCTGTCCACAGAAGGAGAGGTCCATCACCTTGGCGGGGTGTCCCTCCGCCGCAGCAAGATTGACCAGGCGACCTTCACCGATGACGAAGACCGAGCGGTCGTTCTCAATTCGATACTCCACCAGTTCGTGGCGGATAGGTCTGCGCTCGATGGCAGCCGCGGTCAGTTCATCCATCTGTAGCTCAACGTTGAAGTGTCCTGAGTTGGCGACAATCGCGCCGTCCTTCATCTTCTTGAAGTGATCCAGCGTGATGACATCGCGGTTGCCGGTAACGGTAACGAAGATGTCGCCCAGCGGAGCCGCTTCGTCCATCGGCATCACCCAGAAGCCGTCCATCGTCGCCTCCAGGGCGGCGATGGGGTCGATCTCGGTAACGATGACGTTGGCTCCCTGACCCTTCGCCCGCGCAGCGACACCGTGTCCGCACCAGCCGTAGCCAGCGACCACAAAGGTGCTGCCGGCGATGAGGGTGTTGGTCGCCCGCAGGATACCGTCGATGCTGGACTGCCCGGTGCCGTACTTGTTGTCGAAGAAGTGCTTGGTCTTGGCATCGTTGACGGCGATGACCGGGATTTTCAGAGCGTTATCCGCCGCCATTGCCCGCAGGCGGATAACACCGGTGGTCGTCTCCTCGGTGGAGCCGACGAGGGTCTTCAGCAGCTCAGGGTACTCTTTGTGCATCGTGGAGACCAGGTCGGCTCCGTCGTCCTGGGTCATGTCCGGCTTGGCATCGAGGACGGCTCTGAGGTGTTTGTAATAGGTCTCGTTGTCCTCGCCGTGGATGGCATAAACGTTGATACCGTAATCCTGCACCAGGCTGGCGGCGG